>Ga0180014_1000267_pt1 | contig 15336 bp, 11 predicted proteins | sample KR13_S1_MetaG_FD_116507 | JGI IMG/M metagenome (GOLD analysis project Ga0180014, IMG submission 116507) | Groundwater microbial communities from the Olkiluoto Island deep subsurface site, Finland - KR13_S1_MetaG | ecosystem: Environmental > Aquatic > Deep subsurface > Groundwater | place... | reverse complement strand
TTGGGTTGCGTGCAAGAAAATCCTTGCACGCAGCTTCGGGAGGCGGCCACAACCCAGGAAAATCAGGTCGCGTCAGAACGCTCGCGGAGGTACGAAAAAGACGGGTTTCGTGCAAGATTCAGGACTTACGCTTATTCAAGGACTTATGAAAGTGAAAGTATTGTGGTGGTTATCAATTTCAACAGTAGACAATCCATCAAACTTTCAGATAAGGATAAACTGAAAACCATGAGAAGATTCCTGATACCGTTCATCGCCGTGCTCCTCGCCTCGAATCTCCCAGCACAGGAGAAACCGGGCGACCCAGGCACGCTCCCGGAGACGTTCAATCTCGTCCCCTTCAGCCATTTCGATCTCGCGTGGACCGGAACGACGCCGGAATGCCTCTCGCGTGGTTACCGGATCTTCACCGAAGCGATGGACCTTTGCCGAAAGGATCCGGATTACCGCTACTTGATCGACAACCTCTTCTTCCTGGAACGTTACCTCTCCAGCCACCCCGAGAAGCGCGAGGCCTTCCACGAGCTGGTCAAAAAGGGGCAGATCGAGCTCAACCCGGCCTGGATCCTCAGTTTCCCCAGCGACAACGACGGCGAACTGTGGGTCCGGAACCTGCTCTACAGCAAGAAGTACATCCGCGACGAGTTCGGCGTCGACGCACGATGCCTCAGTACTACCGATCTTCCCGACTGGACGCCGCAGTTCCCCCAGATTCTGACGAAATCCGGCATCGATTTCGTCCTGATGACCCGCAACGGGCCGAAGAACGCCTACCTGTTCCACTGGAAAGGACAGGACGACACGAAGATCCTGACGGTCAATATGCGCTATGGCGGCCTCGCCTACGACCCGATCGTCGAGTTCTCCCGCAGGCCGCAATTGGTGAAAGGCTACCTCCACAAGGTCCTGGCCCTCGCGGAGCATAAGGCCGGCGCCCGACACATCGTCGGCCTGGCGGGGACCGACCGGTCGCTGCCGTTCCCGGACCTCACGAAGAACGTTGCGGCCTGGAACGCGATGTCACCGGTCAAGATGAAGGTCTCCACGCTCAAGGAGTACTACGCGCTCGTGAAGGATACACCGGACCTCCCCACGTTCTCCGGCGAGGTTCCCAACACCTGGATGGGCGTTGACGCCGGCTATGCCAAGACATTTCAGGACGCGCAGCGCGCCCTGAACGGGCTGGAGACGGCCGAGAAATGGGCGACGATCTGCTGGCTGATCGGGTTCTCACCGTATCCGGCTGAGCCCATCGAAAGCGCCTGGAAGAGCCTGCTGCAGGCTCACGACCACGGCTACGGCGGCCACGGATACGAGGATGGCGACCGGCGGAAGATCTTCGAGCGACAGAAGGCGATCTTTACGGCGGACGATATCCTTGAACGTTCCCTCGCCGCCATCGCCGAGCACGTGAAGGTCCCTGAGAAGGACTGCATCCCCATCGTCGTCTTCAACTCGATGTCATGGCCGCGCAGCGAAGTCGTCGACGCGCACTTCACCCTGCAGATCCTCCAGAGCGACCCCGGCTATGACGACAACGGCGTCGACGTCGGCGCCGGCCGGAAGCGCGATTTCTATCCCATCAAGGTCCACGACAAGATCGTCCTCAAGGACGACCGCGGCAACCCCGTGCCCCTCCAGGTGGCCATCAAGTACCAGCACCTCGAGTACCGAATCCTCTTCCGCGCGGAGGACGTGCCGCCGCTCGGATACCGGACGTATTACGTTTCTCCGGTAAAGGAGGAGCATGCGAAACCGTCGCCGCTGAAGCGGGAAAAGAACTCTATCGAGAACGAGTTCCTCCGGGTCGCCGTGTCGGAAACCGGCGCCGTGACCCTCTACGACAAGGAGGCGAAGAAGACCGTTTCGGACGGCATCCGCCTCTGCGTCATCCCCGACCTCACGCCGATCAAGGACGGGAAGGAGATGGAGGATCTGAAGGAGCTCCCCGTCCGGTTGCGGGAGACGCGTTTCGACGAGTCCGGCCCGATCCGCATCGCCGGCCGCCTGACGTTCTCCTGCGATCATCCCTCGATCCGGGGACTGGAGCTCACGCTGTCGCTGGCCGCCGGGGAGAGGAAGCTCGGCATCGAAGCCGCCGTAGATTACAAGATGGAAATGCGCCGGGACATTCTCGGCGTTAGCCTCCTCTTCCCGAAGGAGAAAGACGCGAAAATCACGTACGGCACACCCTACGGATACAACGAGAGCACCCACCTGCTGCCCGACGCCGGCTTCCTGCACGACCCTCCACAGCGCGCCCCTTCCTACCTGCCGGCACACATCTGGAAGCGCGTGCGTTCGATTCAGAAGTGGATCGACATTCGCGGCGCGGACCGCGCGTACACAATCGCCTCCTCGCGCGACTTTTTCGTCCTCGGCGAGAAAGACATTCGTTGCGAGCTCGTACATCTCAACGCCCCGGCATTCTACCTCTGCAAGGAGATCCGCCAGGGCCGGGTCGAATCGGCGTTCTCGATCGTCCCACACGACCGGACGTGGCAGGAGGATAAGACGTACCGCCAGGGGTGGGAACTCAACAGCCCGATGACCTGCTATTCCGTCAACGACACGGTCAGCGCCAAGACGCTTCCGGCCACGCTAAGTTTCCTGCCATCTCCTTCAGATCATGCCGTGGTCACGGTTCTCAAGAAGGAAGAGCGAGGTAACGGCGTAATCGCGCGCTTCTTTGAAGCCGAGGGAAAAGACGGAAGCATAAACCCCGGCCTCTTCCGCCCCGTGAAAGAAATCCAGACATGCGATTTGCAGGAGAAAGAGTTGCACAAGATGGATTCGACTGAAAAACTCGACAAGAACGAAATCAAGACGATCAAGTTCATACTGACAAAGTAGCAACGCAGCGTGACATTCATATATCCCATCCGCGGCGGATTCATGGGCAGGGGCAAGGCCACGACGAGGCTCTCGTTCGGCAAGGACCGGATATACGACGACCTCGGGCCGGAATTCGAGATCCGCGGGACAATCGAATCGTTGGCCAAGAAGAATGCGCAAGGGAGGTAAACAACCATGAACATGAAGATCCCATGTCTAATCGGAATAGCGATTGCAATGACGGCAGCATCCGGCGTCTCCGGACAGGAAGCCGCCTCCGACGCGAAGCAACCGGCTCCACGCGTCTCTACGCCAGTGGTTGCAGTGCCTTCGGATGTACCCACTGAGTATAGAGATAAGTATATTAAAATAATGTCTTGGCTTGACCAAAAACTCATAGAATGGAAACCTTCAGAATATAAACCTATGAATTTTGCAGCGTATCATGTATTTGCAAGCGATAATATGTTTGTTAGATCAAACGAAGAAATAGACCTAAAAGTTTTAGATGCACTTGAACAGACAAACAGTGATATTATCGTACTGTACATTCGTCCTAAAAGTTATTTTTCTCAAAAAGAACGATACGATACCCTCATAAATAAAATACGAACTGACGGAAAAAAGCTATTCATAGGCGCACGTTTTGATGAAGTACGAATTGACTTCATGGAATATGAAAAAGAATTAACTGATTATACAAAAAATATCATAGCGACAATAAAGCCAGATTTTTATGGTGTCGTGATAGAACCGAGGACGATGGAACGAATAAACAGTTTTAAGGCAAGTGATAAAGAGTGGGTAGATTTAGTTAAACGAATTTCTGAATTATCGAAACAATTAAGTCCTGATACAAAAACCGCTGTTGCTGGACATAAAGAAGAACTCAAATTTTTGCAGTTGGCTGCACATATCAACAGCGTAGATATTATAGGTTTTGATATCTATGATAATGGTGGAATTTATTCTGAATATTCTGGTTATCTTGGAAAAGGGGATGTAATTGGTAACACTATTGATTATGCGAACTCAAAAGGGAAAGAGACATGGATTTTGGAAACATGGGTGGCAGACATTACCGCAGGTAAAAACATTAAGATGGTAAGCACGCAAGAGTATATGAAGCCCATTGATGCCAAATGGATTCGGGTTATTACCTATTATGCACTAAGGCATAATATGAAAGTCATTACCCCCTTTTTTACGGGAAAATTTGTGGTATACACCGAGAACCCAGCCGAGTTCAAATCCGCGCTTGACAGCGGACAACGAACCGTCGTGTTTCATGCTTACAAATCAGTTATAGAAGAATTCAGAAAGGGAAGTAAATAACTGTGAGCAAAAAACATTGGATTATATTTGGAATCGCGCTAATTGGTCTGGTCGTTTCGTGTTTTGGCCAGGAACCCACTCCGCCCGGCGAAAAGCAGCCGGGTCAGTTCCCCTTGGTCAAGATGGATAAAGCCCAAGCGTTGAACAAGCTGGCGCAGATCAAGGTCGTCGCGCAGTACCGCTCGGTAACGGACGGTAAGAATATCAACCGGACCCTGGAGGAAGTGATTGGAATGCTTAAGGAAACCAGTACCGATTTTATTTTTCTGGGCTGGATGACCCAGCAACCTTGTCCCGAGAAGATATCTGATCTGCCTGTGGAAAAGCAGAAAATGGCCGAACGGCACGGTTACAGCTATGAGCATCTCGCGCAGGCCATCTCCCAAATAAAGAACGCGTTGCCTGGCGCGATATTCTGCGGGGGTGTACAGGCCGAATTCCTATGGCCTGACGAGGTTCCTGGCAAAGACGAGAAAGAGCGCGTGGATAAGGCATGGGCAATGGCTTTAGACCCCGGGAAATGGGGGATAGCTTTCAGCAAGAAAGACATGCAAGGCTGGTGGGCCAAGAGATGGGGCGCCATGGGTAAAGGGGAAGAACTCTCCGCGGAAGAAGAGCTCAAACTGAAAATGCTCCATTCCGGCCTTTACCATTGCTTCTTTCCGGATTTGACCAATCCTGACTTTCAGGCGATTTTCCTGAACAGGATATATGAGCAGATAGACGCGGGGGCGGAGGCCATCTGGATTGATATGCTTTACGCACAGGGTCACCTGCTAAAGAAAGTATGCGGGATAAATGAAAGTCATACAGCAGTTCAAGAAAGCCACCGGGCCGCTTCGGAAATTGTTGATCGCATCCACGCGTATGGCGCCAGGCAAGGCAAATATATCTATGTCACAACCTGGGTGGTGTACCCCGACTACGTGGGCGGCGATCGTTCTTCTCTTGTCATTCTTCACCCCAGCCCCAACGTTGACATTGCTATGACCAGTCCTGGTTCCCATGAGATTTTAAATATAAGGAGCGGCAAAATTGGCCAGTTCCATAACGAAAGATGGGATAAAACGATAGAGATGCTCCATAAACTGGGGATTCGCCATATATTCGCCCGTATTGACTTCGGCGGTATTGGCCGAAGTCCTTTGCGGGCTTTCAGTCAGGAACTGAATTCGGAACAACAGCAGCAGTTTCTGAAGGCTGCCGACGAATTCTTCGCCGGCAAGGGTATCCAATTCATCTATCCCATCCGTGGAGGCGATATGGGACCCGGTTGGGAGGTGAAGAAACTGGCCTTTGGTAAATTCAACTGGTACGACAGCCTCGCCCCGGAATTTGCCACCTACGAAGCCATAAAAAAACTTGCTCAAAAGAAAGCGGAAGGCGGCAAACCGTGACCTGCCGGAGCGCTCTCGTCGTCGCCCTCGCCGCAACTATCTGCGTTGCGTCCGCCGCCCAGGACCGCCCGGCGTGGCTGAATGACGGCCCTGTATACGAAACGCATCCGAGCTACTACGACGGCACGTTCAAGGGACTGACGAAGCAGATCCCTTCCATCGCCGCGCTGGGCGTCAAGACGATCTACCTGATGCCGATCTGGGAGCACCCGAAGGGCCAGTCCGCCTGCACGCTCATCTACCTGATCACCGACTACCTGAAGATCGACCCGGCCTACGGAACCGCGGGAGACCTGAAAGAACTGGTCGCGACGGCGCACAAGCACGGACTGAAGGTCCTCTTCGACCTAGTGACGACGGCGACGCCTCCGGGCAGCGTCCCTTGGAAGAACGGCTGGCTTTACACGATGGCGCTCTCGGAGCTGAAGAATCTCGCACCGGATCTGCAGGAGGGCACGATTAAGGGCGTGAAGGCGATCTATCGGCGGGACAAGAGCGACGATCCGCGCTCGTTCGAGGTTTTCGGCAGGATCGTGGGAGATGACAGGGTGGTCCTGCACCACTATCCCCACGCCAACTTCGGGCCGGCCGTTGATCGGACCCATCCGGACGTCATCAAGTACTTCTCGGACGTGGCCGCACACTATGTGAAGGAATACGACATCGACGGCTGGCGCGTAGATTCCCCGCCGCGAAATTGGAATCCGAAGATCGTCGCCGGCGCCCACTCAAGCCTCGATCTGTTGCGTAGCGTGAAGAAGGCGATCCGCGCCGCCAAGCAGGACGCCGTGCTGCTCGCTGAGGGTCCGTGGCTCGTGAAGGAGCCGAACGCGGACCCGGTGCTCGACGAAATGCACGAGGCATCCTACAGCTACCTCTTCCGCCTTTCTCTGCAGCAGATGAAGACATCGGAGCAACTCGTTCGATTCCTCGCGGACGAAAAGGTCTGGTACGGCCGGACGCGCGCGCGCTTCACCGAGACGCATGACACCGGGCGGACTGCCCGGATAGCTCCCAGGCTGGCACGGCCATTGCTGGTCCTGATCTCCACCATCCCCGGCATTCCCATGATCCAGGCCGGACAGGAGATCGGCGCCACCAGCGAGTGGTTCCACCTCTTGCACTCCAGTCCCCCAGGATCGGAGCTCGCCCTCGACCCGCGTGTCGATTGGTCCAAGGGAGACCAGGATCTGCGCGCCTTCACCACAAAGCTATTCACGCTTCGCAACCGGAACGAAGCGCTCAAGAGCGGCTCCATCCGCAACGTGTGGAAAGCGGGCGACACGACCTATGCTTACGCGCGCTGCAGTGGCGATGAAGTCGTCGTGGTGGCGATCAGCCTGCACGAAAAGCCGACCACCTGCGTTCTCGACGTGCCGCTGCGCGCGGGCGACGTGCTCGTCGATGCGCTCACCGACGAGACGTTCCGAATCGACGACTCGACGAACGTGCCGGTCACGCTCCCTGCCTTCGGCTCAAGGATACTCCAAGTCCGGAGGAGAGAGCGACTGCCGCGAAATTTTGAAGGCTTCTCCTCATGACCCCTCTCAAACTGAAACTTGCCTTCGTGTTGGCCTTCGCGCCGTTCGCCTCGGCCCAGGATACTCCGCCAGCCGACGCTCCTCTCATCATCGCTGAGGTCGGGACTCCCGCCGCACCCTCGACGGCGGAGGCTCATGCGAAATCCAAAGCAAGGGCGAGGGTCAGGCTTTCACAGGTTAAAGTCGCTTCCGAGTACCGGTACGTAACCGACGGCGCTCCGATCAACCGGAGTCTCGAAGAGACCATACGCATCCTTCGGGAGGTTCGCACGGATCTCATCTCCCTGGGCTGGGGCAGGATCGCTCCCATTCCCGACAAATGCTCCGACCTGCCACCGGAAAGGCGCCGCCTTTGCGAAACAAGAGGCTACAGTTACGAGCACATGAGGAACGCCGTGGCCAGACTGAAGACAGAGATGCCACAGGTCCTGTTTGGCAGCGGCCTCTCGGCCGAGTTCCTGAATCCCGAATGCTGGAATGAACTCACTGGGAAAACGCTGAGCAAGGACGAAACCTGGACCATGGCGTTAGATCCACGGAAATGGGGCCTGCCGATGTCAAAAAATGAGTTTCAAACCAAGGTGGCTGTCAGCCACTCATGGGCAAAGAAGGACCAGCCGTACGATCCTAGAAAGGAAATGCCCTTTTACTTCCCTGACCAAACGGATCCGGCGTATCAGGAACTATTCCTCAGTTGGGCGAAGAAGCAGATTGATTGCGGAGTCGACCTGATCCTCATCGACATAGACACGAAGCAGGCGCGGATGCTCACGGCCATGACAGGTGACGCGAACCACAAGGCGGTGGAGGATTCTTTCAAGGGAGCGGCAAAAAATGTTGATGAAATCCACAAGTACGGGTTTTCCAAGGGGAAATATACGTATGTCATGAGTTGGGCGACGGTGACGCTGCTGGAGTCTCCGCACCGGCCGCACGATCTCGACGCCGTCATGACGACGCTGTCGACCAAGGAAATCTCTGAAATGAAGATCGATGAAACGAAATGGGAAGCCTACATAGCGAGGATTCGCAAGAAGCTGGGCGACATTCCCATATTCGTGATGTTTGATCAGGGTCCGGATAACCGGCCTCTGGAGACGTTCACCCAAACCTTGAACAAGACGCAACGGCAGGACCTGCTGAGGATGGCGGATGCGTTCTTCCAGAAGCGAGGAGTGACGTTCATCTACCCAATCCACGGAGGCATGATGGCAGGCGAGGGAAGGCTGAAAGTACGGTCGTATGGGAAGTTCAACTGGTACGATTCGCTCGCTCCGGAGTTCGAGACATACGGAACCATCAAGGAACTGGCGCGAAAGAAAACGGAAGGAGGCAAACCGTGACCTGCCGGAGCGCGCTCGTCGTCGCCCTCGCCGCCACTGTCTGCGTTGCGTCCGCCGCGCAGGACCGACCGGCGTGGCTGTGCAACGGTGCAATCTACGAAACGCACCCCTGCTACTACGACGGCACGTTCAAGGGACTGACTAAACAGATTCCTTCCATCGCCGAGTTGGGGGTCAAGACGATCTACCTGATGCCGATCTGGGAGCACAAAAAGGTCAAAGTCGCCCACAAAGGGATATACCTCATCCACGACTACTACAAGATCGATCCCGCGTACGGCACGCCGGAGGATCTCAAGCAGCTCGTCGAGACGGTCCACAAGCACGGGATGAGGATCCTGTTCGACCTCGTCACGACGGCCACGCCGCCGGGCAGCGTCATCTACGACAAGTGGACGTTTCGCATGCCGCTCAAGGAAGCGCAGGAGCGCGCCGCCAAGCTCGGCTGGGAGCTGAAATACGAGACCCGCGAAGGCAGGAAGTTCGTCTCGTACGGCGAAAAGACCAAGACCGACGGCCGCCGGTCCGCGACTCTTCACAAGTTCGCCGCCGAGATTGTCGGGGATGACGCGGTCGCGATGTGCTCGCCCAAATCGAATTGGGGACCGGCCGTCGACCGTTCCCGACCCGAGGCCATCAACTATTTCGCCGGAGTGGCGGCGCACTACGTGAAGGAGTTCGACATCGATGGATGGCGGATCGACGCCCCCGGCGATAATTGGAACCGCGAGATGTTCCCCGGCGATCGTTCCTCCGAGAAACTCCTTCTCGCCGTCAAGGAGGCCGTCCGGAAGGTCAAGCCGGACGCCTCATTCCTGTCTGAAGGGGGGCTGAAGAAGGGCGTTTACGCGAATGCGGCCTACATCCACCCGGCCGCTTTCGCAGCCCTTTTCCAGGAAGCCGACAGGACTTCGGCGGCGCTGGTGTCCGAATTCGACAGGCGGTTGCGCCCGTCAGATCCGCTGCCGGCCTACGTGCCGGAGTGCCACGACTCGGCGCGGCTCGCGTCCGAAGACCCCTCCCTCGCGCGGCCGTTCCTCGTTCTCATGTCCACGCTGCCTGGAATCCCGTTCATCCAGGCCGGACAGGAGATCGGCGCGCGCAACGCGTTCTGGTCGTCGAACCCTCGCGTGGACTGGGACAAGCCCGATCCGGGAATCCGAGACTTCAGCCGCGCCGTGCTTTCGCTTCGGGCGCTCAATCCGGCGCTGAGGGAAGGGAACCTCATCAACGTGTGGAAGGCGGGCGACAACGTCTTCGCATACCTGCGCCGTCACAAAGAGGAAATAGCGGTCGTGGTCGTCAATCTGCGGCCCAAACCGGCGGCGTGTACGGTCAATCTGCCCTTGAAACGGGGCGATGTGCTCTTCGATGCCCTGACCGACGGCGAGACGTTCTCGATCACAGACACGGAAAACGTCGAGATTGCCGTTCCGGCTTGCGGTTCCAGGATTCTCTTGATAAAAGGGGCGGAAAAATGACGACGGGACTTTTGGTTCAGGCTACCTTGTGTTGCCTAACGGCGTGGACGCCACTCGGCGCGACGCCGCAGGATTCCGCCACGCGCGACCGCGCGGAAGGCGCCGATCATCGCGCGGCCGCACTACTGATACAGCAAGAAAGGGACGACCTCCAGATCCTGGCGCGGGAGAAACTGGCACACGCCAAGGTTGCGTCGCTCTACGAGAATGTCACCGACCCGGTCAACGGACGGGGCGCCGCGGGCATGATTCGCGTCCTGCGCGAGACGCACACCGACCTGATCTTTCGCGGATTCTTTCGCTGGTACCCCGTGCCGGAATCCCCCGACGAGATCCCGCAGGCGCTGGTCGAGATCGGCCGAGGCATGAATGCCCGCCAGCTCGCGGAGGCGGTGCGCGCGAGCGGCGCCTACTACCGGCAGCTTCGCGAAACTATCGCCGCGCTCAAGAAGGAGATGCCGGACATCCTCTTCTGCGGCGCGATAGCCGCGCAGCGCGTCCATCGAATCGAGCACGACCCGATCACCGGCAAGACAATCGCGGAGGAAGACACATGGAAAATGGCCTTGGACCCGTGTTCATGGGATATCCGGCTCCGCAACAAGCCGGTAACGAAGGAGGAGCTTCAGCAGAACTGGGCGGGCCCCCGTAAGTGGGCAGACGCGATGGGATACGACCGGCGCAAAGCGAAGGCATACCTGCCTGACATCGCCAACACGGCCTTCCAGGAACTCCTCGTGAACCTGGCGAAGAAGCAGATCGACTGCGGCGCCGACGCCATCTGGATTGACGGCCTGCCACAGGCAAAGCTCCTTGCCAAGATTCTCAAGCTGGATGCCAGCCATCCACTCATGAAGGCGAATACCGAGGCTGCGGCAAGGATCGTCGCTCAGATCCACGCATACGGCGAAACGAGGGGCAAACGCATCCTCGTGGGGGGCTGGGCCGGAGAGCTCGTGTTCCCCGACGCCGATGAGGAATTCCCGTATCCGGATCCTGATTTCGACTTTGTCACAATGACCCCCATCGAAGCCGAGGTGGAAGCAAAGCGGCTGAACGCGCCGCGCTGGGAGAGAATGGTCGCGTCCGTGCGCAAGCGAATGAAGGACGTGCCGATCTTCGCGTTCATCGACTGGAGCTACGACGCTTCGCCCACCGTCAGCTTCAGCCAGAAGCTTTCCCAGACCGAGCAGCGCGAGTTCCTCAAGCATTGCGACGAGTTCATGCGCGCTCGCGGCGTGACATTCATCTATCCCATCCGTGGCGGATTCATGGGCCGGGGCAAGGCCACTACGAGGCTCTCGTTCGGCAAGGACCGGATGTACGACAGTCTCGCCCCGGAGTTCGAGACCTACGAGACCATCAGGGAACTGGCTCGAAAGAAGGCGAACGGAGAGAAATAACCATGAGCAGAAAAATTCTTTCTCTAATCGGAATGGCGATAGTGATGACGGCCGCCTCCGAATGCTCCGGCCAGGAAGCCGTCTCGGACGCGAAGCAACCGGCCTCACGCATCACTGCAGCGCCGCAGGATTCCGGGTCGCCGGAGAAGATAAAGGGACCCGCTTGGCTAGCCGAAGGGCCCATCTACAATGTCAGCGCGAGCTACTACAAAGGTGGTCTGAGCGAGCTGGTGCGTTGGGTGCCGCACCTGAAAGAGACCGGTATCCGCACGATCTACCTCATGACCATATGGTCGGACAACTCCTACACGCCGGACGATTATTTCAAAATCTCCCCCAATTGCGGCACCGAAGACGACCTGAAGGCGCTGGTGCGTGCCGTCCATGAACACGACATGAAGATCCTCTTGGACCTTGTTACCGGCTACTCTAACGGGAAGCCCGAAAACGTCATCCACACCCGCCACCCCGAATGGCATCTGAAGGATAAGGACGGCCGTATCCCGAGGTTCCATCCGAACCGCTGGGGCCCGGCAATCGACAGAAGCAATCCGGAGGTGATCAAGTACTTTGCGGAAGTCGCGAAGCACTACGTGGAGAAGTTCGACATCGACGGGTGGCGTATTGACGCGCCGCAGAACAACTACTCTCCGAAGGTCATTGACGGAGACCACAGCGCCACCGAGCTCCTGCGGCAGGTGAAACGGGCCATCACAAGCGTCAAGGCGGATGCCGTGCTTCTGGTCGAGTTGCCCGGCCCGACCTGCGAGGGCAACCTGGCCGCCGAGCCCCTGTTCGACGAGATGTGCGAGGCCTCCTACGACTGGTTCCTCATCGGCCAAACCCAAGTAAAAGACGATAACTCGGACGCGGTTCCGAAGGAGATCAAGGAGGCTTTTCTCAGACTCAAACAGCGATACGGCGGCGGGGAAAAGCCATGCCCTGCCGACGTAGATGTCCGGCGGATCTCGGCGTGGGCCAAGGAGGAATTCGGCATCGAGATCAAGAGTCGGCGGGATCTGAGAAAGGTGCAGGCACAGCTTCTGGTCAAGAACGGCAGCCCCCGCGGTTTCGCCGACGAAATCCTGAAGGGCAAGGCCACCTCGACGGATCTCGTCAACTTCTTCAGAGACGAGACGATCCTCCACCATCGGACACGGGTGCGATGGTTCGAAAACCACGACACGCACGCGAGGGCGATGCGCGTATACCGCGACCAATGGAAAAACCTGCTCGTGCTGATCAGTACCGTGCCGGGCGTGCCGATGATTCATGCGGGGCAGGAGACCGGGGAGCTCGAGGCTGACCGCTTCAGCCGGAAGATTGATGAAGGCACGAAGGGCTATTTCCGCAAGGTGTTCTCGATCCGTTCGGCGCATCCGGCGCTGAGGCGTGGATCGATCTCCAATGCGTGGAGATCGGGCGACCCGGCCTTCGCCTACGTGAGGGGCGTCGCTGAGGAGAAGGTGGTGGTGGCGCTCAACTTCAACAAGGAGCCTGCGGTCTGCACGGTCCATGTGCCGTTCGCGGGCGAAGCGAGGGATGAGCTCTCTGAAGAGACATTCCGCGTCACAAAGTCGGAGGATCTTGAACTCACGGTTCCCGCTTTCGGCGCGCGGATCCTGGCGGCGAAAAGGTAATGCATGCAAACGGTCACGGCTGGCTGCGAGAGGACATCATCTACCGCACGCATCCCGTGTTCCAACGGCGGTCCCAGGATACGGACAGGAAGCCGCCCCGGATGCAAAGCAACCTGCTCCGCGCGCCTCTATGCCAGCCGAATATACGGCAAAATACGACCTGGCTTGATATGAAGCTCGTTGAATGGAAGCCTGCAAAGAACAGCCCAATGAAACTCAACGACCATCTGCTATTCGCCAACGAGAATATGATTGAACATATCGGATGAGGAATGGAAAGGGCTGGTGATTGAAACTGCAAATCTTGCCTCTTGTCTGCGCCGGCGCAGTCTGCAATACTCGGATGGTTGACAGCAGGAATGTAATACCTCAGTTACGGGGGGGGGTGTAGAGGCGGTTCAACAGAACCGCGGATTGCCGTTCTGTCGAACGGCTGCTACAACTGAAGCCCTCTGACCAATTCGGTTGCGTTCCATTCCCCCTATAACTGAGGCAGTACAGCAGGGATAAAGTCCGAGATTGACAATACGCGAGTGTTGCGGGAGGAGTTATGGCTGCATTAAAGGCATTACAGCAACTGGCGAAAAAGCATGGCACGCCTCTCTTCGTGGTGGACCATGACGTGCTGCGCCGGAATTATGCCACCTTCAAGAAGTACCTCCCGCGCGTCCAGGCGTATTACGCGGTCAAAGCCAACCCGGACCCCGCAATTGTGAAGACACTCTATGAAGCTGGAGCAAGCTTTGATGTGGCCTCGATGCCGGAGTTCATGATCGTGCACGAATACATCAAGGATCTGCCGGCCAAACAACGTCAGGATTGGATCTGGGACAAGATCATTTATGCCCACCCGATCAAGGCCAACGAGACGTTACAGGCGCTGGATCAATACAAGGCGCTGGTGACTTTCGACAACGTCGAGGAAATCATAAAAATCAAGAAGTATGCCCCGCACTCGGGTCTCGTCCTGCGCCTCAGAGTTTCCAACACCGGCGCGATGGTCGAATTGTCGTCCAAGTTCGGCGCCGCATCGGGCGAAGCGGTCAATCTCATCCTCGAAGCCGACAAGGCCGGCCTCGTTGTGGAAGGACTAAGTTTTCACGTCGGCAGTCAAACCACCAACTTCGAAAACTTCGTGCAGGCCATCAACCTTGCAGCCGACGTTTACAAGGAAGCAAAAGACCGCGGCTATACGAAGATGAACCTGCTGGACATCGGGGGCGGATTCCCGGCGCCCTACGACACCACCGTGAAACCGTTCCGCGATCTGGCCAAAATGATCAATGCCGAGATTGACCGGCTTTTTCCCAAGGACGTCCAAATCCTCGCCGAGCCGGGACGGTTCATGGTGGCGACGGCCGGAACCGCCGTCTCGAAGATCATCGGCAAAGCCGTGCGCGACGGCAAACTCTGTTATTACATCGACGACGGCGTGTACCACACCTTCTCCGGCATCATCTTCGATCACTGCCACTACCACCCCCAAGCGTTCAAGAAAGGAGCCACCCAAATCTGCACCGTCTTCGGCCCGACCTGCAACGCCCTGGACGTGGTCTCGATGGCCGAGGAACTTCCCGCCAACCTGGAACGCGGCGATCTGCTCTATAGCACAAACATTGGCGCCTACAGCGTCGCCTCGTCAACCCCGTTCAACGGGTTCCCGCCCGCAAAAACTGTCCACATCAACCAGTGAGTGCCCAACCTGCCATGAGACATGACCCGGGAAATTTCCGACTGGGTTGCGGGCACAAACCCGTCGGGTTAGAATTGAATCATTGTCCCCAGTTCCGGCAGGCGGGCCGCTTCAAGTTTCACGGATTTAGTGAACATCCCGGGCATGAAATAGACCTGCCCCTTCGACAGCAAGGCGCTATCCAGAAACACGCGGACCGGCTTGGCATGGCCGAAAGGCGGCACGCACCCCACTTCACAGCCCGCAAATTCCAGCACTTTGTCCGGTTTGGCGAAGACCACCCGCTTCGTCCCCGCCTTGGCCGTCAGCCGCTTGGAGTCGAAGCGCTGGTCGCCCGGCAGGACCACCAGGATGATTTCGCCCTCCGTGGTTTCCAGCATGAGGTTCTTCACGGTATCGGCCGGCGGCACCTTGAGCGCCTCCGCCATCGCCGCATTGTTCGTGACCGCCGGATGATCGAGCACTTCGTGCGGCACCTGACGTTCCTTCAATAAGTTCATGATAGTCTCTTCAACGCTGCTCATTGGATCCTTCTCCTTGTTATGACCTGAATATTGCGCGAAAATCGCGCAATATTCACTTTTCGTCAATGCTGACAAGGCATTGGCGAAAAGACGTCGCGTTGGGCGGATAACCCAATGGGTTATCCGCTCAACGCAAGTGGTTAA
>Ga0180014_1000265_pt1 | contig 15363 bp, 10 predicted proteins | sample KR13_S1_MetaG_FD_116507 | JGI IMG/M metagenome (GOLD analysis project Ga0180014, IMG submission 116507) | Groundwater microbial communities from the Olkiluoto Island deep subsurface site, Finland - KR13_S1_MetaG | ecosystem: Environmental > Aquatic > Deep subsurface > Groundwater | place... | reverse complement strand
GGGATAACGGCCCTGGGGGTCGGGCATCACGGGCGGATCGGACTCCATCGTATAGTGGTCCAACCCCGGCGACAGTTCGAGGTTCGAGGCCAGCGCCTCGTCCCAGGTCACGAGTTTTCCGGATTCGGCGGCCATCCGTCCGAGGATGCCCGCCATCGCCGCCTTGGCGCAGCGCTCCGTCTCGTTATACGGCTTGTCTTGTCGGATCGCCTCGAAGAGCCGGTCGTGCTCGACCTGGTACGGACTGCGCCGTGGTCCCTTGTGTTGCCAGATCAGACTCTCGGGCGTCTGGACGTGGCTCTTGTAGATCCGCGGTTGGGGTTGACCTTCGCCGAGGATCGCCGAGCCTTTCGCGCCGTGGATCACGTCGCCGAAAAAGCCCCAGCAGCCGGCCAAGTGACGGCCCTGGGCCATGAGCCGCGTGCCGTCGGCAAAGGTGTATTCCACTGCATAGTGATCGAACAATTGATCGGGTTCCTTGCGGACTTGGCGTCCTCCTTGCCCTTGAGCCGACACCGGCCAGGCGTCCTTCACCCAGCAGCATACGTCGATGTTGTGTATCAGCCAGTCCAACAAGAAGCTCCCGTTCAGCCAGGTGAAGTTGCTGTAGTTGCGGATTTGGTGGGCCAGCTCGCTTGCGCCGGGCGATTTCGGCGTGAAGCCCACCGGCGCGTGTTCGCGGTAAGCCCAGCAAGTGATGACCTCGCCGATGGCGCCGTCGTGGATTTGGCGGACCGCCTCTTCCAACGGCCCGTAGTGGCGGCTCATCAGCCCGCCGACGATTTTGAGGTTCTTCTTCGTTGCTTCTTCGCCGGCCTTCAGCACGCGGCGAATGCCGGGGGCGTCCACCGCGAACGACTTCTCCATGAAAACGTGCATCCTCTTTTGCACCGCGTACTCCAGGTGGATCGGTCGGAAGGCCGGCGGCGTGGCCAGCAAGACGACGCTGCCGGGGTCCAACGAATCGATGGCCTTCCGGTATGCGTCCATCCCGACGTACCGCCGATCCTCGGGCACGTCCACCGACTCGGCGGAATGTTTGGCGAGGGATTTGAGGCTCGAGCGGAGCCGGTCCTCGAATACGTCGGCCATGGCCCAAAGGACCGTGGGGCCTTTCGTGCTCAGGGCGTTCAGCGCGGCGCCGGCGCCTCGTCCGCCGCAGCCGATCAGGGCCAGCTTGATAGTATTTTTCTCGGCCGCATGGGCGCGGGCGGCAATCGCGCTCAGCACGGTCGTGCCGGCCAACGCCGTCCCGGAAGTTTTCAGAAAGCCGCGGCGCGAAGTCGAGGACTGGAGAGAGGTTAAACGGCGGCCCATGCGGTTCTCCTTTTCAGCGGCGGGGTGGAAAGGAAGGAGGAAAGGCGACAACACTTAGCATAATGTATTGTCGATTCGCAAGCAACTTTGTCGTGCAGATTGTTTCGGCGACAGGAATCGCACAACGATCGTGCCCCTGCCCCCGCCGACCGCAGTCGGCGGGCGTTGCATATTACAACCGCACTTCTCTCTCCCCTTATCTCTCCCCTCACCACTTCCGCGGCCAGACGCGCGCCTGCACGCGGCCGGGCAGACCCTGGATGCGCAGGAACCCCTCGGCGTCGGTCTGGTTGTACGAGCCGCCGCCCTCCATCGTGGCGAGGCCTTCGTCGTACAGGCTGTTCGGGCTGCTGCGCCCGGCGACAAGGATGTTCCCCTTGTAGAGGTTCAAGCTCACCTCGCCCGTGACCGGTTTCTGCGCCTGGCGGATAAACGCCGTCAGGGCGTCCATTTTCGCGTGATACCAGAAGCCGTAGTAAACCATTTCGGCCACCTCGGGCGAGAGCCGGTCGCGCAGGTGCATCAGGTCGCGATCGAGCGTCAACTGCTCCAACACGCGATGGGCCGCGTAGAGGACCGTCATGCCGGGCGCTTCGTACACCCCGCGGCTCTTCATGCCCACCAGCCGGTTCTCGATCATGTCGATCCGGCCGACGCCGTTGCGGCCGCCAATCCGGTTCAGCAAAGAAACTACCTCGTATGCGTTCAGCCGCTTGCCGTCCACGCTGACCGGCACTCCGGCCTCGAAGCCGATCCGCACGTTTTCCGCTTTGTCCGGCGCCTGTTGCGGAGCGACGCTCATGCCGAACTCGACCAGGTCGAAGCCGTTTTGCGCCGGGTCTTCCAGCCTGCCCGACTCGTAGCTGATGTGCAGGCAGTTCTGGTCGATGCTGTACGGCTTGGCCGCCGAGACGCCTACCGGTATTTTCTTCTCCCGGCAGTATTCGATCATCTCGCTGCGGCCGGGAAATTTTTGGCGGAACCGCTCGATCCGCCAGGGGGCGATTATCCGCACGTTCGGATCGAGCGCCTCGGCCGCGATCTGGAAGCGGCACTGGTCGTTTCCCTTGCCCGTCGCCCCGTGGGCGAAAGCCTCGGCCCCGACCTCGCGGGCTACTTGCAGGCAGACCTTCGAGATCAACGGCCGGGCGATCGACGTGCCCAGCAGGTACAGGCCCTCGTACTTCGCGTCCCATTGCAGCACGGGAAAGGCGAAGTCGCGGCAAAGTTCTTCCCGGACGTCGACGATCCGCGCCGAGCGCACCCCGAGACGGCGGGCCTTTTGCATGATCGCCTCGCGGTCCTCGCAGGGCTGGCCGAGATCGACGTACACGCAATGCACGTCGTACCCCTCGTCCATCAGCCAGCCGAGAATGACCGAGGTGTCCAATCCGCCGGAATAGGCAAGAACGCAGTTTGACATGGGAGGGTTCCGTGTTGCTGAGAGTTCGTTCATTGGTTCGTGGCGCCGCAATTCCACAAACTCAGAATGCTGTATTTTGATGGATTGATCCCCTTCGGGCAAGGGGCGTCCGACTTCGCCGTGCGATTCGGCCACCCTTGAAGAACCCTGCTCCGTGTGGGTAGGCGGGATCGTGCGGCTATCGGCGACTGGAGTTGCCTCCTATAGTTTTTCAATGGGCCGCCAGGTGGCAGCCCAATGTGAAAGCTGGTATGATGATATCAAGCAGTGAACGTGCATAAGTGGGTGTCCCCGCCTTCGTTTCCTTTCACCACATTGCCCCCCGAGGAGCGATCATGACTCAAAAACAACCTTCCCGACGTGAGTTTTTCAGGAGATCGGCAATGGCGGCGGCGGCCGGCAGCGCCATGCCGTACTTTGGTTGGAGCCGGCAGGCTTTTGCCAATGCCTCACCGAACGACCGGCCGAGGATTGGCTGCATCGGCCTGGGCGGCATGGGCACCGTCGACGCCGGCTCACATGCCCATTTCGGCGACATCGTGGCCATCTGCGACGTCGACTCGCGTCATGCCGAACGCGCCAAAAACGACAAAAACATCGGCAAGGGCAAAGCCGACCTCTACGGGGACTACCGCAAAGTCCTCGAACGCAACGACATCGACGTGGTGAGCGTTGTCACGCCCGACCATTGGCACGTGAAGATCGCCATCGAGGCCCTTCAAGCGGGCAAGCACGTCTTCTGCCAAAAGCCGCTGACGCTCACCCTTGAAGAAAACCAGTTGATTCGCAACGCCTGCAAAAAATATGCGGACAAGATCTTCATTGTCGGCACGCAACAGCGGAGCACTGCCGGCCTGTTCCTCCGCGCCGTCAACATGGTGCAGAAGGGTCTTCTGGGCGACATCAAGAAGATCACCGTCGGCATCGACAATTGCCCGACGGGCGGACCGTTCCCCAAGGTCGTCCCGCCGAAGGAACTCGACTGGGACTTCTGGCTCGGCCCAGCGCCCAAGGTCGATTACATCGAAAAGCGTTGCCACAACGACTTCCGCTGGTGGTATGAGTATTCCGGCGGCAAGTTCACCGACTGGGGCGCCCATCACGTCGACATTGCCACCTGGGCCATCGAGCATGACAAGCAGGGCATGGGACCGGTCGAAATCGACGGGACCGACGCCAAGCATCCGGTGCCCTACAAGGACGGCTATCCCACCGTGGACGACTGCTACAACACGTCGCACGACTTCGCCGTCAAGTGTAAGTTCGCCAATGGCATCGAGATGATCGTCGACAGCCGCAGCGAAAACGGTGTCCTCTTCGAAGGGACCAAAGGCCGGATGTTCGTCAACCGCGGCAAAATCACCGGTAAACCGATCGAAGAGAAGTGGGACGAAGACAAGTTCGGCCCGGAGGACCTTGTCCGTCTCTACAAGGGCAAGCCGTTCGAGCACCACAAGCGGAACTTTTACCGCTGCATTCGCGAGGGCGGGCTGCCCGTCTCCGACGTCTTCAGCCACGTCATCGCTATGAACACCTGCCATCTGGCGGCGATTGCCGCGCGGCTGGGGCGGGTGATCAAGTGGGATCCGCAGGCCGAAAAGATCGTCGGCGACGACCAGGCCGCGGCGTTCTTCGCCCGCCGGCCGCGTCAGGGATTCGAGGTTCCCGGAGTGTAGCCTGTTACCCCACCTCATGCACGACAATCATGTTGTGCCGGGAGACGGATAGACCGGTGCCGGCCACTAGCACGATCCGGTCGCCGGCCGTCAGTAGTTTTTCGGCGCGGCCGAGATCGACTACGTATCGCAACAGGGCGGCGCTGTCGTTGGTCGGGGCGCCGGCCAAGGGGATCACGCCCCAGTAAAGGCACATCCGCCGCAACGTGGCCGGCGAATCGCTCACGCCCAGGGTGAATACGCGGCGGCGGTTTTTGGCCATCGACAGCGCCGTGGCGCCGCTGGCAGTGGCCACCACCACGACCTTCGCCCCAAGCTCCTCGGCGATCCGTCCGGCGGCCGCGACGGTGGTCTCGGTGATGGGGTTCAGTACGCTGGGGACGTCATCGTTGCTGGAATAGCCGGAGGCTAACAGCCTCCGGTCAGAGGCGGAAGTTGCTGGACACGATTTTTCGTCGCCCATTCCGGAGGCTGTTAGCCTCCGGCTATTTTCCATTGCTGAAGGGAGGGTAAGATGCAGCCGCTCCGTCTCCATTGCGATGCGGTGCATCATCTCGACCGCCTCGCGGGGATATTCGCCAATGGCCGTCTCGCCGGAGAGCATGCAGGCGTCGGCGCCGTCGAGAATGGCGTTGCTCACGTCGGCCACCTCCGCGCGGGTAGGGGTCCGCGAGTGCGTCATGCTATCGAGCATCTGCGTGGCGACGATTACCGGCTTGCGTTGGCGATTGCAGGCGGCGATGATCTCCTTCTGTGCCATCGCCACCCGCGCGATGTCGATCTCCACGCCGAGGTCGCCGCGCGCGACCATCACGCCGTCGGCCGCCGAGACGATCTGGTCGAGATGCTCCAGCGCCTCGGGCTTCTCGATCTTGGCGATGACCTGCGTTTCTGGATTATGCTCGGCCAGCAGCGCCTTCAACTCCTGCACCTCTTCGGCCTTGCGGATGAAGCTGAGTCCGACGAAATCGACGCCGTTTTTCGCTGCCCAAACGGCGTTCCGTCGGTCCGCGTCATCGAGTGCCTTTGCGCTGAGTTTCACGCCCGGCAGGTTCACGCCTTGCCTGCTGCGGACCACGCCGGGCTGCACGACGCGGCAGGTAGCGCCCGCGGGATCGACTTCCTCGACCGTCAGACTCACGGTGCCGTCGGCCAGCATGATCCGGTCACCGACGGCCAACTCGTCCAGCAGCGGCTGGTAGGTGGTGGTCAGGGCGGTGAAGGGTGAAGAGGGAAGAGAGAAGAGAGAAGAGGGATGAGAGGCACCGACGCTATCTTCCCTCTTCTCTCTTCTCCCTTCTCTCTTCTGCTCTTTCATCTCACCGCCGTGGACGAAGCGCACCCGGTCGCCGCTGTTGCAGACCAATTGACCGCCGGGGATTTCGCCGAGGCGGATTTTCGGCCCGGCCAGGTCGGTCAAAACGGCCGCCGGACGACCGACCGACTCCGCGGCGGCGCGAATCGCGGCCAGCGAGGCTTCCTGCTCCGCCGGTCCGCCGTGTGCCATGTTCAGGCGAAACACGTCCACGCCCGCGCCGAGCAGCGACTCGAGTTGTTCGCGCGAGGAGGACGCCGGTCCGACCGTGGCGACGATCTTTGTCCGCGAAGGCCGGGTTTCGATGATGGATCGGGGGCTTTTTGGCATGGTTTCTGTCTCCCGCCAGGCAGTGGAAAACACCTTGTTCCCACGCAGAGCGTGGGAACGAGAGTGGACGCAAGGGGGGCAGTTGCCCACGAACACTTATGCAAGTATTGCATCTTGATCGAAATGGTGGTATTCTACAAGATACATTGATCGGCCGGTTTCAGTCGGCCCACGTTCCTTTTATCCCCGCCTCAATCGTACCCCACTCTGAATCATGAGGGAACTATTATGAATCCGAGCACGCACACACGTCGCGATTTTCTGAAAACCAGCGCCGGCATGGCCGCGGCCGGCGTGGCCGCACCCTACTTCTTGACCGGCGCGCGGACCAAGGCCGAGGAGTCGAAAAACGACAAGTTCACCGTGGCGGCCATTGGCGTGGGCGGGCGCGGCTCGGAGATCGGCCGCCATGCGGCACACTATGGCAACATGGTCGCTTGTGCCGACGTCCACTTGGGCAACGCCGACAAGTTCGCCGGACCCTTCGGCGGAAAGTGCCAAGTCTATCAAGACTACCGAAAGGTGCTCGACCGGAAGGACGTTGAGGCCGTAACCATCGGAACGCCCGACCACTGGCATACGAAGATCGCCATCGAGGCGATGCAGGCCGGCAAGGACGTCTACTGCGAGAAACCGCTGACGCTGACAATCGAGGAAGGCAGGCTCATCTGCCAAGTGGCCAAAGAGACGGGCAGGGTGTTCCAGGTCGGCACGCAGCAGCGGAGCGAGTTCGGCCGCGCCTTCCTGGAGGCGGTGGTCATCGCCCGCAGCGGCCGGCTGGGAGACAAACTCAAGGCCAGGGCATCGGTAGGCAACGGTCTATTGGGCGGGCCGTTTGCGACCGAGGACCCGCCGAAGGAGTTGGATTGGGACTTCTGGTTGGGCCAGGCCCCGGAGGTTCCCTTTTGTCCCAGTCGCATTGGCCACACCTTCCGCTGGTGGTTCGACTATTCCGGCGGCAACGTGACGGATTGGGGAGTCCACCATACCGACATCGCGCTCTGGGCATTAGGCGGCGAGGACACCGGCCCAGTCGAAGTCGAGGGCAAGGGCGAGTTCCCGCTCGGACGCGAATTGACGCTCGACTACCTCCTGGGCAAGAAACCCGTCGACGAGCTGCCCAACAGCTACAACGCGACCCCGTCGTTCGACTGCACGATGAACTTGCCCAACGGCAATGCGATCAACCTCAACAGCGTGGGCAACGACCTGTTCATCGCCGGCGAGAAGGGCCATTTGGCCGTCAACCGCGGCGGCATCCGCGGCCGGTTCGTCGAGGAGTTGAAGAAGAACCCCGCCGACAAGCAGTGGCTCGACGAGGAAGTGGCCAAGCTCTACCGCGGCAAACCGTTCCACGGCCACATGGCCAATTTCTTCGACTGCGTCAAGGACCGCTCGCTGCCGGTCTCCGACGTGTTCAGCCACTGCAATTCAGTGAACGCCTGCCATACGGCAAATATCGCCATGCTGCTGGGGCGCAAGGTCAAGTGGGACCAGAAGAAGTATGAGTTCGTCGGCGACGACGAGGCCAATCGGCTGACCCGCCGCAAACAGCGCGAGCCGTACGCGATCAAGGCATGAGTTCGGCGTTCACGCCCGATCGTTTAGCCGGCGGACTTGTCCGCCGTGAGGGGTGGTTGTGTGCTTCCTTTCGCGCGGCGGACAAGTCAGCCGGCTAAACGACTTTCGTCCCCCTTGCCCCCTAGCCTTGCGTTCCATGCCCGGCTATCTTGTTGACATGGGTTTTTGGCAGGAAAAAGTGGTGCTGGTCACCGGCGGCTCGAGCGGCCTGGGGCGGGTGATTGCCGAGGCGTTCGCCGCCGCGGGGGCGAAGGTCGCGCTGGTCGGCCTGGAACAACCGCAGGTCGAGCAAGCCGCCGCCGAAATGCAGGCCAACGGCCGTCAGGTGCTGGGTATCCCGGCCGACATCACCCGGCAGGAAGACGTTGACCGGCTTTTTTGCCGGACGCTGGAACGCTTCGGCCGGCTCGACGTGCTGGTGAACAACGCCGGCCGCTCGATGCGCGGCGGAGTACTCGACACCACGGCCGAGCAATTCCGCGACTTGATGGAGTTGAACCTGATCGCGTTGGTGCGCTGCACCCGAGCGGCGGTCCCGCACCTGCTCGAACATCGCGGCCACGTGGTCAATATCGGCTCGCTGGCGTCGAAATCCGCTGCCCGATGGGTGGGGGCCTATCCGGCCACCAAGTTCGCCGTGGCGGCCTACTCGCAGCAACTTCGGCTGGAGCTTGGCCCGCGGGGTCTGCATGTGCTGCTGGTCTGTCCGGGGCCGATCCGGCGCGAGTCGCCGCGGCTCTATCCGTTAGAGGGCGTCAAAGGCGTCCCCAAGCAGGCCCGGATGCCGGGCGCCGGAGTCCGCCTGCAAACCATTGCACCGGAAAAACTCGCCGCGGGCATCCTCCGTGCGTGCCAAGGCCGAAAGCCGGAACTGGTCTTTCCCTCCCGCGCGCGAATCCTGTTCGCCATCTCCGCCCTCTGGCCGACGCTCGGCGACTGGATCGTGAGAAAGAAGAGTGGGGAGTAAATAGCAGGAATCAGGGGCAGACTATAATAATTATTTTGGCGTCTTGAGGTCACGAGGCCATCGTGACTTGAAGGAATTCTATTCTCACGCGAAGCAGCAGCGACATAATAATGAAAGCCTGAATCTAATGCTGATCTGCCCTTCGTCGCTTAACTAAACTCGAGCTACGCCGAGTCCAGGTATCGGTCGGTAGACACGATGCGCGACTGCTTCGCCAATTGGCTTGCGAGATGTTCCGATTCGGTCCTGTTTTCCGCCTCGCGAGGCAGGCCGGTGATATCTGCGTGCGGTGGTTCGTCCACTACGACATCCAACCCCAGGTCGCGCACTCGACCGACATGAAGCGAAACAACATAGAAGCACTTTATTAGGGCAGTATGGCACGAACGTGGAGAGTCAATGTCAACGGAAAGTCCTTGTTCTTGCGGGCGAAGCATGAACGCGGCCGGCATGACGCAATCCGACCGACTGTCGGTCCAATTCTTGCGTATGGCCCGAAACACGATCGCCGAACAAGGTAGTGGATTCATCTTGTGCCATGTCGGACGAGATTCACGGTTCCTCAGCGATCAATTTCAGCCAATGAGAGAGACCCTCCGCCGTTGCGTCTTCCGTTGCGTAGTTGTTGCCAACCTCGTGATATACATAAGATACACTACTGTTTGTCGCTGGAACGACCAGATGTACGCTTGATGTATCTCTGACCCATTCGATTCGCACGCCGCCCTCGGAATCCGTTGAAACGCAACCCCGTGGAATCTTGCGGGGGGCGGCGTCGATAGCGGCATCGATCAAGAGATCAATCACTTTGTCGAAGGCGTGTTTCGTCGGTTGTAGGCGACCGTAGTCGTCGGACTCCGGCCCATTCCGCAGCTCATAAAGTTGCCGTAAGATGGGCGAAAGATAGAGGATTCCGGCGTCCGCGATCTGCATTCGCCCGGGGGAAATCGGCTCGGGGGTTGAGAGAGAGTCTTTATTTTGGGTCTTCACCGCACATGCCCATTCCAATTGAAGCTCTGCCTTGTTTGGTTGGTACACCGAGCGTTCATCAATTACTGGCGGCATGTTTATTCTCGCTCTGGAAAGTACTTCTTAATAATTGTTTCGGCCTCATTAGACGCCATCGAAAAGAAACATCTAATCTTTTCGACATCAAACCGATGCTGCTCCACGTCAGCAGCCAATGTGTTCAAGTCTTGTATCACCAAGATAGCGGAGCGGTTATCCGACTCTATGACGCCACATTGACACCGCACCCAACTGTTGATCTTGTATTCTACGCCTTCGTAAGCAGGTAAGTATTCCTTATGGTTATGAATCTCGAAGGTTGCCGATCGGTTAAAGGGTTCACGCTGACTTTCCGGAGTGCAAAATCGACGTATCAAAGTCTGTGCCGGGTTGTCGATTGCACAGGAGCGCCCCAGGACCAGACCGAGTCGCCCAACGTGTGTGCGAGTCTCGCTCGCATAATATTCCAACACATCGATACACTGAGAGAGTACTTGATCCAACGTAACTTGGACATCAGGTCCATTTCGATTCCAGATGAAGTTGAACCGTCCCGGGCCAGCTTCTATCCTTTTAGACTTATCACTGTTCTGCAGCACAACCCGAGGGATTTCAGGAGGTAAATTCGCCGCAGAGGGGAGAACCTGCATTTCCCCATCGAATTGCTCCCCGAATTGCCGTATGATAGTAGCCACGACCCGGCCGCCGACGAAGGTCGAATGGTCGGGCGTGAACATCGCCGCCTGCACGGAATCGAGCGTAAACTGCCGCCAGTTCACCATTTCGGGGGTATCCAAGGTTATGAATTATACCGCCAGAAGGTGGCCATATCCAGGCCACCACACTCTATTTCATGTCCCTATATTATAGTTTCGGCAACCGGTGGTCGCAATTGTGGCCGATTGATCGAATCGAATATGAGTCGGGAGCCCTTGATTTGGCCTGCTTCACTAGCCGGCGGCTATTCCTGCCCCGGCGTCCAGAGTTTTCCGCCGCCGCCGGGCTGGTCGGCGTCGGGGGTCCAAAGCTCGGCCGGTTCGGACTCCGGCGACGCACGGGCCGCGGCCATCGCCGGCTCCATCGCGTCGGGACCTATCGCCGGAGTGCCGTCGGGTCGCAACAAGCCGACGTCGATCATAATTTGGGTAAGCGCTTCGCCCACGCCCGGCTCTTCACCATGTTTGCGCTGGATGTGTTCGATCAGCCTGGCGGCTTCCCGGCCGTTGCGTCGGGCGAAGTTGAACGAAAGCTCCATCAAGTCCCACGTGGCACACGACTTGCCCGCCGCCTCGGCGATACGCCGCCCTCGATCGACGTACTCGATCGCGCGTTCGAGGTCCTCTTCCGTCTGGGCCATCGTGACGAAAGCATCTTCCCTGTCTTTCGATTCGGCAAGGCTGGGCCGATCGATTATCGCCCGGGCGAACTTCCGCAACGCCGGCAAAACGGCAAACTCCTGGGCGCGATGAAATACTTCCAGCAGGTCGTCGTCGGAGAGCTGCTCGACCATTATTCGCGCGAGCCGCACCGCCGATATTTTCTCCACCGGCAGCTCTTGCGGATCGATCGGTTCGAGCGTCGGCAGGCCAAGCCGCGCGCGAAGATCGTTGAAGTCGATTTCGCCGGGCATTTGCTCCGCCCAATCTTCGAAGGCCATGATTGCGCCCAGGAGCCGCGCGCGGCAGGCCGGATCGTCGGCCGCCTGGCGCGGCGAGCGGCCGTCGAGCACGCCCAGCTTCAGGTCCGGCCACCGGTCGAGAACGGCCTCGCGGACGTACTGGACCATCATTGCGTCGAGTTGGTCGGACGTGGCGTCGTTGGGCGGATCCCAAGGGGCGCGCAGCAGCCTTTTACTGGCCGACACATTGCCGATCGTTTCTCGTTTCGGTTCCGGCTCGACGGCGTCGCCGGCCGTATCGGCGATCATCGCGGCGACGGCCGGCAGTTCGTCGGCCGCCACGCCCATCACCTCCAACCGGGCCTCGCGGTCGGTCTGCCGCCCGAACAAAAGGGCATGGCCGAGCAGCCGCGGAACGGTTTCCAGGCTCAAGCCCTCGGCCGACGCGGGCTTGGGTCGGTCTCGCAGCATGAAGGCGCCCTTCGGCGGAGGCGCGTCGTCGGAACTGAACTGTGCCGGATCGAATGGTATCGCCTGCCACCGCGGCGACGAGAGGAACCCCTCCCGCGCCCGCTCGGCGTCCCTGACCGTCCAAACGGCTTTCAACATCTCCATCCGGTCGCCGAGCGGATCATCGGTGAGGAACATGGCCGTAGCTTCGGCCTCCGCGGCGTCTTCCAGTCCGTTTTCCTCGCCGGCCCGCAGCGCCGAGTGGCGGCGCAGCGCCTCGATGCAGCCGGGGTTGTCGGCCAGCCAGCCGCGGAATGTCGCCAGGTTGCGCCACACGACCGGCGAATCGGGCACGTCGGCCGCCAGGGCCTCGAAACGCTCGGCCGCCGTGAGCCAATCACCGCTGTTATACGGCTCCCACGCCTCGTGGAATCGAGTCTTCCATGGCGCGTCGTCGGGGGCGGGGAAAGCCGGTGGATCGTCGCACAACAATAAGGGGACGGTCTGGGCCTGGCTGAAAGCGCGCAGCATCTTTTGTGCCCGATGGTCCTTGCTGGAAATCTCGCACATCAACAACACGAGCGCGCGGGCGGGGAGCGGAAAGCCCCGGTGATGCAAGAACGCCGCCGCCAGCCCCATCGCCTGATAGGTTTGCAGTTCGATTTCGCCGCCGGCGACGCGCATGGCCCGCAGCAGCAAAGCGAACGCCGCGCGAACGTCGCCCTGGACCGACAGAAACGCCGATTCGGCCAGCGCGATCTGATTGTCGGGATGTTTCGCCTGGAAGTCGGCGACCGTGTTTGCCAAGTCTTCGTGCCGATCCGTGCTCCGCAGCGCCGTGCATTTCATCGCCAACAGGCATACCCGGTCGCGGTTCGGCTCCATTTCCAGAAGCCGGTCGATGTGTTGCAGGCAGGCCGTGTACTGTTCGCCCTCGATCATTCGGTCGATCTTCTGCAAATCAGGAAGCAGATCGTTGCAGCAGAACTTGATTTTCTTTCCGGTGCCGCCGGGACAGAGTGAATATGCGTCGATGGACATGAGGTAGTGGATAGTGGGGAAAAAATGATGAATGTTGAATGATGAATGTTGAATTGAGCAAATGATGAGTATTCATCATTCATTATTCATCATTCATCATTTTCCTCATTGCACGACCAGGTTGCCCTCGCGGAAGGCGTTTGCCATGGCCAGCGGCACTTCGGCCTCGGCCAAAACGACCTTGGCGCGGTTGCGGGCGACTTGGGCCTTCATCTCCTGCTCGCGGGCGGTGGCCAACGCGCGGCGCTCCTCGGCCTTCGCCCGGGCGACCCGCATGTCGGCCTCGGCCTGGTCGGCCTGGAGTCGGGCGCCGATGTTCTGCCCCACGTCGATGTCGGCGATGTCGATCGAGACGATATCGAAGGCGGTCTGCGCGTCCAGTCCGCGTTTCAGCACGGCCGTGGAAATGCGGTCGGGGTTCTTCATCACTTGCAGATGGCTGTCCGAGGAGCCGATGGCGGTGATGATTCCCTCGCCGACCCGCGCGATGATCGTCTCCTCGGTGGCCCCGCCGATCAACTGCTCGAGGTTGGTCCGCACGGTAACCCGTGCGCGGACCTTCAACTCGACGCCGTTTTTAGCGATTGCGCTGAGCGTGGTGCGTTTCGAGCGTTTCGGGTCGGGGCAGTCGATCACCTTCGGATAGACGCTGGTCTGTACGGCGTCGAGCACGTCGCGGCCGGCCAGGTCGATGGCCGCGGCGCGGTCGAAGTCCAGATCGATGTCGGCGCGATGGGCGGCGATGATCGCCCGGATCACGTTCGGCACGTTTCCGTCGGCCAGGAAATGAGCTTCGAGCCGGCGGGTGGTGACTCCGGTGAGTTTTTCCAGTCCGACGCCCGCCTGCACGGCCATGATCTTGCCCTGCACGATGATCCGCGTGTTGACCCGGCGGAAACTCATGCCGATCAGGCTCAGCAGACTGATGTTGGCGTTGGACATGTACGCCTGGAACCAGACTGTACCGTAATTGAACACGATCGCCACGGCAATAATGGCGAAGACGGCCAGCGCCCCTACGCCGACCAGCCAGGGAAGCACGTTCTGGCCCAGAAGAATCGGAATTCCGTGAGACATAATACCACTCCATTCGAGTGAATCGGAAACTCAAGTCCATAGCATAGCGGAAATGCCCATCGGCGAAAAGCACCCCGTGCCGGGGGGTACCCAAAAAGCCGCGACCAGTGGTCGCGGCTTAACTTTTGCCCTATCATGTGCATAACAGCCTGTTGAAAAAGGGTGCCACTGCCGGCTTGTCCAGCAGTGCATGAGAAAAACACCCGGAAAAACAGTAAGGATTCGTCCAACCCGTCAATTTTTCTACCCAAGTTCACCAGAGTGAACGTGAGGTTTGTCGTAACTTGTAATCCAAAAACGAGTTGCCGCGAAACTACCCATATTACCCAACGGGTTGGACGAATCTTTACGAAAAACACTGCTGGACAAGCCGGCAGTGGCGCCCAAACTCCCAAATCCGACTTTTTTCAACGGGCTGCTAACCGATGACGCGATGAGCAAAGCGCTGCTTCCAACCCGATTTTTGTTCCGCTTCGCGGCGCCGTGCATGTACCGCAAGAAGTTGTGGACCGCCCAGGGCGCGGACTTGGACGAAACGTTTCGGCTGGCCGGTCTGACGGAACTGGAGGGGCATGCCGAGTGGGCCGACGTGCGGGCGGCATGGAACGAAGAGGGCCTGGTGTTCTCCGTGAACGTGCAGGGCAAACGTCTGCCGCCCTGGTGCGACCAGTCCCTGCCCGAACAGAGCGACGGCCTGCACGTATGGATCGACACCCGCGACGTCCACAACATTCACCGCGCCGGCCGCTTCTGCCACCGTTTCGCTTTCCTGCCGGAAAAGAAAGGAAAGAAGGCGTCGGGAACCGGTTCCGCAACGCGTTCCGCAAGGAATTTCCCGGCGTCTTGTTTTCGCTTGCCGATCAATCGGGCCAAGGAGCAGCCGCGGCCCGTTTCGCCCGATAGTTTGCAGGCCCTTTGCAAATTGCGCGGCGACGGATATATACTGAATGTGTTGATACCCGCCGAGGCCCTCGCCGGCTTCGACCCCGCCGAACATCCCCGCCTCGGTTTTACATACTCCGCGATCGATCGCGAGTTGGGCGAGCAGACCTTTAGCGTCGGCGGCCCGATGCCATACCAGGAAGACCCCAGCCTGTGGGCAACGCTTGAATTGGTGCGGTAGCAGCCCGCCCGCTAAACAGAAAATGCAAACACTCGAACCGTTTTAACTTGGAGAAATACCCGCCATGAGAGAACCCACCCGCAATGCAACGCCTCGTCGCGAGTTTCTGAAGACCGCCGCCGGAGCGACCGCGGCCACGGCCTTGGCCGGAGTCGCCGTTCCGCGCGTTCATGCCGCCGAGGACAACACCATCCGGCTGGCGCTGATCGGCTGCGGAGGCCGAGGCAGCGGGGCGGTGGGAAACGCCCTGTCGGTTCCGGGCGAACAGGTCAAGCTGACGGCCATGGCCGATCTGTTCGACGATAAATTGCAACGGTCGCACAAGGCGCTTTCCAAACGGTTTGGCGACCGGATCGACGTGCCGCCGGAGCGACGGTTTTTGGGCCTCGACGCCTATCGCAAGGCGATCGACTGTCTGCGGCCCGGCGACGTGGCGC
>Ga0180014_1000264_pt1 | contig 15364 bp, 11 predicted proteins | sample KR13_S1_MetaG_FD_116507 | JGI IMG/M metagenome (GOLD analysis project Ga0180014, IMG submission 116507) | Groundwater microbial communities from the Olkiluoto Island deep subsurface site, Finland - KR13_S1_MetaG | ecosystem: Environmental > Aquatic > Deep subsurface > Groundwater | place... | reverse complement strand
ATACACTTACAAGCGCACTAGGACGGATTTCCTAATCCGTCCAGTTTTCGGGGACGGATTGGGAAATCCGTCCTACAGAATTGCACACGTTATTCATTTTCAGATCCTAACTGAGAACACCCAAACGACCCTGCGGCGGGGCGTTCAATCCACCAATTCCTTCTCGATCTCTTCCAGGGTCTTCCCTTTGGTTTCCGGTAGGAACTTGGCGCAGAACACAAGTCCCATGGTGCAGACCGCGCCGTAAATCCAGAAAGTAAAACCCGCACCGATCCCTTCTTTCAACAAGGGGAAAGTGAAGGTCAGTATGAAGCACGCCGACCAAAGGGAGAATACTGAAATGGACATCGCCGCCCCGCGGATCCGGTTGGGAAAGATTTCCGAGAGGACTACCCAAGTGACCGGCGCCAGCGAGAGGCCGTATAAGCCGATCGCCGCCAACATTAGCACGAGTATGAAGATTCCGGTGAATCCGGTGAGGAAGCCGGCGCCGATCAAGAAGTGCAGCAGTGCCAGGCCGGCAAAGCCGATCAACATGAGGATCCGACGCCCAAAACGATCGACGCAAGCCAGCGCGACCACCGTGAACGTGAGGTTCACCGCGCCGATAATCACGATGTTGAACAGCGCCGCGGAGACCGTGTAGCCGGCGGCGCGGAACAGATCGGCGGCGTAGTAGAAGATCACGTTCATGCCGCACCATTGCTGGAGGATCGCAAAAATGACGCCGACGGTAATAATCCACCGCAGCTTCGGCTCCAACAGGTCCCGAAAGTTCACTTTCTCGATCTCGCCGACCAACGTCTCCTCAATGCTGGCCGTTTCCCGATCGGCGAACTCACGGCCGCCGATCCGCGTCAGCACCGCGCGGGCCTGGGGCGAGCGGCCGTTCTTGACCAGCCACCGCGGACTTTCGGGGACGAAAAACATCAGCACGAAAAACAGACTCGCCGGCAATGCGGTCACTCCGAACATCCACCGCCAGCCGGACGTGACGTTCAGCGGAGTCATTTCGCGTCCGACCACTTCCAGCACCAGTTTGTCGTCGGTGTTAACGGGGGTCTTTGCCTGCTCCGTATAAATTCCCTTGACGATTGCGGCGGTGCCTTCGTAGTCCAGTTTTCCCGAGCGGCCGGCGGCCAGATCGGTGAACTCCTCGATAAACTGCCGGCGATCCTTTTCCTTGACCTGCCAGGCAAGCTCCTCGGCGACTCGGGCCGCGTTCCATCCCGATTCAGAAACCGGGGCCTCGGCAAGCATTCTCATATCGGCGTTGCGTGTGATTTGGTCGATGCCGAAGTTTGCTACCTGCGCCAACAGGATTCCCAACACGATGGTCAATTGGTTCATGGCCACCAATCTGCCGCGGACGGCCGCGGGCGCTACTTCGGCGATGTACATCGGCGAGAGGATCGAGGCCAGCCCGATGGCTACCCCGCCGGCGATTCGCCAGACGTTGAACGCCCAAAATGTGTCGACCATCGCGGTGCCCAGCGCGGAGACCACGAACACCAGCGCGGCGAGGATTAAGAGCCGTTTGCGGCCGAAGCGATCGCTCAGCGCACCGGAAAGCACGGCCCCGATCAGACAGCCGAGCAGCGCGCTGGCCATTGCCCAGCCCTGCTCCCAGCCGGTAGTCAGGGAGAAAAGCCGCTCGTAAAACGGCTTTGTGCCGCCGATGACGATCCAGTCGTAGCCGAACATCAGCCCCCCCAGGGCTGCCACGAGCGAAATCGCCCAGACGTATCTCATGTTGTATCGGGGGCGGAACGGGGCCGGTTCGGAAGGAATCGCCATTGCGTTTGCTCCATTAGCATGGTGAATTACTTCGCCCATGCTATCCACAAACGGTGGTGCTTGACAAGAGGCGCCGGTAGAACGTTTCGGTCCAAAGACCGCGCCGTTCGTCCAACCCGGGGCGATGCGGAGACATACCGCCCACTTTCATTGTTGAGCTAACGGAATTACAATAGCCGCGGTCTCCCATCAAGAACGAGACCGGCGTGAGCATACTACAACGCAAGATTCCCAAAATGAACTCCCGCGAACGATTCCTGGCGGTCCTCGACGGCAAAATGCCGGACCGAGTGCCCGTGACGCTATTCATCTGCGATCAAGGCCATTTCCTTAACCAACTTTGCCCCGGCGTCGATCCCTGGGATTTCGAGACGTTGCAGTTGAAAGTCATCGAGATTCAACGGCAGTTCGGCGTCGATATCTTCGTCCGAATGCTCTTCGGGCTGAACGATCCGCTCTCGATCCACATGGGCGGGCTGAACGTCTCTCAACAGACCGACCGTTGGGAAGTCCACACCGAGGAGTCGCAGCGCGGCGACACCACCGTCTGGAAATCGACCATTCGCACTCCCGACGGCACGCTCACACAAGAGTTCTCGCGCAACCAGCAGCGGCCGGGCACCTTCGTCTACGCCTGCACGAAGAAGCCGATCAAAACGCCCGCCGACCTGGAGATCGCCGTCAAGCACGAGCCGCCCATGCCGGAGTCGTTCAAGCAAAACGCCAAACGGCGCGTCGAGCGGATCAAGGCGGCGTTGGGCGACGACGGAATCGTCGGCTCCTGGGCGCCTCACGGACCGTTCAACAACGCCTCGCTGCTGATCGACCACGACGAGTTGTACAGCCTTTTTCTGACGGACTACGACTTTTACGATCGCCTGATGCGGTTCGCCATGGACCGGATTCTGGGCTACGCCCGGGCGATGGACGAGGCCGGCGTGGACGTGCATTGCGTGGGGGGCAACGTCCCCGGCGGCTTCCTCGGCAAAAAAACTTACGACCGCTACATCCTCCCGTTCGAGCGGGAGTACATTTCCTTCGTGCAGCAAAACGGCACGCCGGCAATGTACCACAACTGCGGCCAGATAATGAACCTGGTCGAGTCCTACGTGGACCTCGGCGTGTGCGTGGTCGAGCCGTTCTCGCCGCCGCCGTTGGGCGACGCGGACCTCGCCCGCGCGAAATCCATCGTCGACGGCCGCTACGTCATCCTCAGCGGCATCGACCAGGTGAACGTTCTGCAAAAGGGGAGCGTGGATCAGGTGCGACGGGCGACGGAACAAGCCATCCTTGTCGGCAAACCGGGCGGCGGGTTCATTCTCCAGCCGGTCGATTTCCTCGAATACGGCACTCCGCCGGAGAACGTCGAGGCCTACGTGGCCGCCGCCCTGGAACACGCGGCATATTGACGGACCTTACTACGGCGTTTAGAATTTCGCCCTCGCCGGTCGTTTGTCCTTTACTATCCACTATCCACTATCCACTATCCACTATTCACTAGCCCATGAACTCCCGTCAACGCGTCGAAACCGCCCTGAAACACCAACAGCCGGACCGCGTTCCCCTGGACCTCGGCGCCACTTCGACCTCGGGCATGCACGTCAGCAGCGTGTACCGGCTCCGTCAGGCACTGAAGCTCGATCCGCCCGGCACGCCGGTGAAAGTGGTCGAGGCCTACCAGATGCTCGGCGAAATCGCCCCAGATCTGCTCGACGTGCTGGGGGTGGACACCGTCGGTTTGGGAGGCGCCAAGTCGTTCTTCGGCTTCCAATACGACAATTGGAAACCGTGGACCACCTTCGACGGCACGCCGGTGCTGGTCCCCGGCGGATTCAACACCGAGCCGGAACCGAACGGCGACGTCCTCATGTATCCCGAGGACGACCGGTCGTTGGCCCCGAGCGGCCGGATGCCCAAGGGCGGGTTCTACTTCGACACCATCGTCCGCCAGGAGCCGATCGACGACGAGAAGCTCAACGTCGAGGACAACCTGGAGGAGTACGGCCCGATCTCCGACGATCTGCTCCAGCACTTCGCCGGCGAGGCCGACCGGCTGCGGCGCGAGAGTGATCGGGCGATCGTGGCCAATTTCGGCGGCACGGCCTTCGGCGACATCGCGCTGGTCCCCGCCCCCTGGCTGCGGAACCCCAAGGGCATCCGCGACATCGCCGAATGGTACATGAGCACCGTCACTCGGTTCGATTACATCTACGAGTTGTTCACCCGCCAGTGCGACATCGCCCTGAAAAACCTGGCGAGGATTTACGACGCGGTGGGCGACCGCGTCTCGGTGACGTTTCTGACCGGCACCGATTTCGGCACGCAGACCGGACCGTTCATCAGTCCGGCCAGCTACCGAAAACTGTATCAGCCGTTCCACGCCCAAGTGAACGATTGGATTCACGAACACACGCCGTGGAAGACGTTCATTCACACCTGCGGCTCGATTATCGCCTTGCTGCCCGACATCATCGAGGCCGGGTTCGACGTCCTCAATCCGGTGCAGTGTTCGGCCGCCGGCATGGACCCGCGGACGCTCAAGGATCAGTTCGGCGATAAAATCACCTTCTGGGGCGGCGGCGTGGACACGCAGAAGACCCTCCCCTTCGGCACGCCCGAGGAGATTCGAGAGCAGGTTCGCGAGCGGATCGAAATTTTCGCCCCTCGCGGCGGGTTCGTCTTCAACACGGTCCACAACGTCCAGGTCGGCCCCCCGGCCGAAAACCTGCTGGCCCTCTACGAAGCCGTGCGGGATTTTCGGTAGCGCGGCGTTGTCCGGGAGGTAGGCTCGAATAGTCGGCATTTAGCCCCGGATAGTCGGCATTTAGCCCCGGGTGAATACACCCGGGGCACAGGTGCGCGGAATGCTCTCACCTCTCCCCGCCGTGTATTCACGGCGGGCTAAATGGCCGTGTATTCACGGCGGGCTAAATGGCCGTGTATTCACGGCGGGCTAAATGGGGCAAAAATACCCGGCAATTGGCCACGGGCATCAACCTCCCCAGTTGGGTGCGATTGTCCGCGTCAACCCCTGCCCGCAACCCTTGCTCATACATCGACTTGCTGGTAACATCATGGTGGTTTTGGGTGGTTCAGAGGAGGGTAATGCCCCACGGCCGACAGACAACGGCTGTCCGGCTATAGGGGCCAATACAAGAAAAAAGTACGTTTTGTGAGGAGTGGTTGCGATGCCGCAAGGTACCATCAAAAAACTTGCCTCGGACCGGGGTTTCGGGTTCATTTCGGGCGCCGGCGGAGACGTCTTCTTCCATCACTCGGTGGTGGCCGACAACAAGTTCGACGAATTGAAGGAAGGCCAGCCGGTAACCTACGAGGTCGCCACCGACCCCGACGACCGTGGGCGAGACAAGGGACCGCGCGCGGTCTCCGTCACCCCGGTCTGAGTAGGGGCGGCTTGGAGTAGCGTAGCCGTACTCATCGTCCCCGAGGGGATTATGAGACGTTCGTGCTGCGCCGATGCGGCTTTACCTGCTCGAACCAATCCGACCTCGGCCGTGTCCTTCCCCGCGTCCTTCCCCGCGTCCTTCCCCGCGTCCTTCCCCGTGTCCTTCCCCGCGTCCTTCCCCGCGTCCTTCCCCGCGTCCTTCCCCGTGTCCGCCGCCGTGGCCTTCGCCTTCGGTGCGTTCAATGGGAACGAGCAGAAACACCAGCAAGATAATCAGTCCGGCCAGTCCGAGGAGGATCAGCATCCAGTTTCGCTTCGAGGCGATGACGTTCTTGACGAAGGCGAAATTGAGTACGATGTGAACCGCGACGAGGAATATCAGCAGATAGGCGGCCCAGAGGTGATAGTGCCCCCACTCGTGACGGTCAAGCCCGAGCATCGTCAGCCCGTGTCCGCCGCGAGGGCACGGAACCAGGCGATATTGCATCATCAGTCCCGTTCCTACGAGGAAACACATCGCGAGGAACATTACGATGTCGGTATATTTCCTGATTGTGTTGTGTTTCACTATTTGACTTTCATTCCAGCGCAACGAAGCCCTCGTTCCCACGGTCCTCCGTGGGAACGCACTACCCGCGACGTTCCGCGTCGCCGTCACCGACGCAGAGCGTCGGTAAACGCGGGTTCCCACGCGGAGCGCGGGAACCAGGAAAACCGTTTATCGATCGTCATTCTTCTCCTTCTTCTCCTTAACCCAGATGTTGCGATACTGGACCTTGTTGCCGTGGCCTTGAAGATAGAAGGGGCGCGGGGCGGGGCCTTCCGCCTGACGGCCCGGAGTGTCATTCGTCAGATCGAACCACGGGTGGATTAGCACGCCGTTGTGCCGCACCTCGATCCGGACGTCGGCGACCTTCTTGCCGTCCTGGTATCTCGGGGCGATGAACTCCACGTCGTAGGTCTGCCAGCAAAGCGGCGGGAAGCACATATTCACGTCCGGCTTGCGCAACTGGTAGAAGCCGCCGCACTCGTTGTTCTCCCCCTCCAGACCGAACGAGTCGAGCACCTGCATCTCGTAACAGTCGTGCAGGTAGAGGCCGCTGTTGCTCCGGTCCTGACCCCGCGCGGTGGGCATGTACGACAAACGGAACTCGATGTGCAACATGTAGTCGCCGAAAGCGCGCTTCGTGGTGGCCTCAGACATCAGGTTATTATCTTTCGACATCCTGCCGTGAATGAAGTTCTCGGCGGTCGTGCCGTCGAACAGGACCACGGCCCCCTCGGGCGGCTTGGCGCCTTCGGTCGGGCTATGACGCACCGTCCGCTTCAACTTCAACTCGACTTTGTCGCCGCCGCCGGCGATGGTCATCGCGGGGCCGTCGATCTTGCCCGAAAAATCTTGGCCGGAAAGCTTCGTAATCTCGCCGTCTCGTTTTCCGCTAAGCGTGAAGCGAGGTTCGCCGCGCTTCCAACCGTCGCCGGGCAGGCCGCCTCTGGTAGCCACCACGTCGAATTGCCCATTGCCTCGGGCAATCACTTGCGCCCCGACCTTGACGTTCTCTCCGTCCGACCATAACCCCTCGCCTATGTATTCCCCTTGAACCGCAAAGTCGGGGTCTTTGGCGGCTTCGGCCGGATCGGTAATCTCGCGCTGCCGATCGCCGGCGGCGCAGGCGAATCCACATGGTAAAAGTGAAAGCAAAAACAAGATCATTCTAATTCCAGGCATGACGTGGTCCTTTCATCGAGGGAAGGGAAAAAGCCGGCAAGCTATAATTTTAGCCGCAAAACCGCATGAAATCAATGGGCTTGGAACACATGCGTCCCCTCTCGTTCCCACGCGGAGCATAGGAACAAGATGAAAAATGCTGCACCAAGCTCAATACGATCGTTAAGACTTGCGCATCTTGCCCGGCCTTATTCATCGGGTTTTAGCCGAAAACTTCCCGCAGGCCCGCCCACCAATTCGACCGATGAGAAGAAGGAGACGAGTGCGCACCGGCGGGGCGCGCGCCGCCGTGGAACCATCCATTTTCAGGTGGTAAGCATGTCGAAATTGTCATTCCCTATTTTGTTCGGGACGCTCCTGCTCGCCGGCCTGATCGCCGACTCGCGGGCGAGGGCCGAGACCGTTCCGGAGGTCTCCGCCAGTAGGGTAATCGAGTTGGCCCCTCCCGATTCGCAGGAGAAAACGCCGGTCATCTCCAGTGTGGCGCTCGATCCGACGGGGAAATACTTGGCGGCGGTCGGCGACGACCACCTGGTGCGTCTATTCGACGCCCAAAGCGGCCGGCTCCTGCACCGGTTCGACTTGCACGTCGATTGGGTCCATGCTTCGGTCTTCCGGCCGGACGGTCAACTGCTGGCCACCTCGGGCGCGGACGGCCGCATCCGCTTCTGGAACATGGATTCCACCACCCGGCCGCACGTATTAGTCGAACAACTTCCGGTAATTTACTCGCTCGCTTTCAGCCCCGACGGGCGGATGTTGGCGGCGGCCGGTTTCGGCGACAAAGTTTGGATATTCGACGGCCGGCAGGGGAAGCTCGCGCGCGAACTGGCCGCGCCCGGCAACGACATCCGAGCGTTGAGCTTCTCGTCCGACGGATCGCGGCTGGCAGCGGCCGGCCGCGCCGGGGTGGTCCGCCTCTGGGACGCCGAGAGCGGAAATCAGCTTGCCGACGTGCGGGTCTCCCCGCGGCGGATTTGCGCCCTGGAGTATTCGCCCGACGGAAAACTTCTGGCCGCCGCAGGCGAGGAACGAGTCGTGCGGTTGTTGGACGCGGCCTCGGGCGAACCGCTGTCCGATTTGCCCGAGCGGTCGGGAGACGTCTTAGCGCTTTGCTTCTGCGGCCCCGACAAACTCGCCTCGGCCGGCAGCGGCAACGTGATTCACCTCTGGGACGTGAACGCCCGGCAAGAGCTTCGCCGATTGGTCGGCCACACCGGTTCGATCACGACGTTGGTCTTCGACCGCGGAGCGGAGACGTTGATCTCCGGCGGTTTCGACACCACGGTCCGCCTGTGGGACTTGAAGCACCTGGACGTTGAGAGAGTTACGCGGCGTTAGGAAAAACATGGACGTTTGGCAGCCCGTTGAAAAAGTCGGTTTTCGGGAATTTGGGTGCCACTGCTGGCTTGTCCAGCAGTGTTTTTCCGGGAGTTTCAGCCATGCACTGCTGGGCAAGCCAGCAGTGGCACCCTTTTTCAACGGGCTGTTAGCGGTCGCGTCCACGCGGCCATTTCCCGGCGTGGGCGCCGGGGCTAAACATAACGGATAATCGACACGGAGGTTGACGTGGGCCTGCTACGCAAAACGCATCGGAGGCATGGAGTTCCCCAGCCGCACCGACAACAACCGCGCCGCGCCGGTTCGCCGTGGCGAGTCTGCCGCTTCGAGCGGATGGAATCGCGGCACCTATTGTCGGTCTCGATCGCGCCGATCCAGATCGGCGCCGTGTACTTCGAGGACTCGAGCACCTCGGACCAAGTGGGCGACCTGTTGGAAATCAGCTTTAGCGGCGGCGCCGCCGGCACGCAACTCGCCGAGTTGCGGATCGACACCGACAAACTGGGCGGCGGCTTGAGTATGGGCGACACCTTCTTCGACACCGCCGCCGGCGGCGCGGGCGTCTACGGGTATTCGCCCTTCACGGTGCTCGATCAGAGCGGCATCGATTCGGTGACCGCGCAGGTCGCCGACGGCGGCACGTTGTTGATCTTGACCTTCGAGGGCTTCGACGCCGGCGAAAAGCTCGTCTTCAGCATCGACGTGGACGAACAGGGGCTGCTCTCCGCTAACGCCGTGGCCGAGGGAGCGGAGTTCGAGGGGTCGATCCTTTCCGCCACTTTCACCGCTCCACACTACGCCGTGGCCGCCGGAAATGACATCTTCCACGACGCCTACGACGGCAAACTCGCCGGCTCGGGCCTGGACCTGCCGAACGACGATTTCAATCCGCCCAGCCCATACATGCCCGAGGAAGCGTCGCCGGGGCCGGTCTACACCGCCGGGGCCATATTCTCCTTAGAGCAGGAACCGCTGCCGATCACCCTCTCCGGCACTGTCTTCGAGGATCCCAACCTCGACAACCTTCAGCAAACCGGCGAGCCGGGAATCGCCGGCGTGGAACTGACGCTGCTCGAACTGGTCGGCGGCGAGTACGTCGTCACCACGGCGACGACCACGACCGACGCCTTGGGCAACTACGAGTTCGAGGGCCTCCTGCCGGGCACGTACCGCGTGGTCGAGACCCAGCCGGGCGGATACCTCAGCGTCGGCGCCGCGGCCGGAACCGTCGGCGGCGTGGCCCGCGGCGTGGTGACCAGCGAGGACATTCTGAGCGGCATCACCCTCGACGGCGGCGAAGACAGCGTGGACAACGACTTTGCCGAGACCTTGCCCGCCTCGATCGGCGGCCACGTCTACCACGACGCCGACAACGACGGCCGCATGGACCCCGGCGAGACAGGCATCGGCGGCGTCCAAGTTACGCTCTACGTGCAATCCGAGGGCAAGTTGATCGCCACCGGAACGTCCACCACCACCGACGCCGGCGGCTACTACGAGTTCGACGGCTTGATGCCGGGCGAGTACAAGTTGGTCGAAATCCAGCCGGACGGATACCTCGACGGCCTCGACGCGGCCGGAACCGCCGGCGGGGCGGCACACAACCCCGGCGACCTGATCGACGGCATCCAGCTTGTCGGCGGACAATCGGGCGAGGACTACGATTTCGGCGAACTGCTCTCGGCTTGTGTCAGCGGCTACGTCTACGTCGACGCCGACAACGACGGCGTATTCGACCCGTCGGAGACGGGCATCGGCGGGGTGACTCTCACGCTCTTGGACGCCGCCGGAGAGCCGACCGGCGGAACGACCGCGACCGACCCGTCCGGCCACTACGTCTTCTGCGGCCTGACGCCCGGCGTGTATCGCGTGGCCGAGACCCAGCCGGACGGATATTACGACGGGCTGGACACGCCCGGCACGGTCGGCGGGGTGGCCCAAAACCCCGGCGACCTGATCCACTCCATCCCACTCGGCAGCGGAACGGCCGCCGTGGACTACAACTTCGGCGAACTGCTGCCGGCCGGCATCGGCGGCCGGGTGTTTGCCGACAGCAACGGCAACGCCGCACTCGATTCCGGCGAGCCGATGCTGTCTGGAGTAACCGTCTTTTTGTTGGACGGCTCTGGAAACCGCATCGCTTCGACGACGACCGACGCCAACGGAAAATACGGCTTCACCGGACTGAAACCGGGCGTCTACGGCGTCGAGGAAGTACAGCCGGCGGCCTATCTCGACAGCGGCGAGCAAGTCGGCACGGCCGGCGGGTCGATCGCGGCCAACGATATGATCCGCGGCGCCAACCTCGCCTCGGGCGTCACGGGGCTGAACTACGACTTCTGGGAAATCGTGCCGGCAAAAATCTCCGGCTACGTGTTCCAGGACGGCGACGCGATCGTTATCGAAGAAGGCGATCCGATGCCGAACGTGCCCGCGCTGCGCGACGGCGTGCTCACCTCCGACGACACTCCGCTTGCCGGAGTGGTGCTGCACCTGTGCGACGCCGTCGGCGTGCCCCTGCCGGCCGGCAACGGCGGCCCCATCACCACCGTGACCGGCGCCAACGGGTACTATGAGTTCGACAGGCTCTATCCGGGCATCTATTCGATCGTGGAAATCCAGCCCGAGGGTTACATCTCCGGCATCGACACCGCCGGCAGCCACGGCGGGTTAGTGGTCAACGGTTACACGTCGGTCGATCCGGCAGTGCTCGGCACGTTGGCGGTGGACCCGGAGGGGAGCGCCATCGTATTGATTTCCATCGAGTCGGGCAACACGGCGGTGCATTACAACTTCAGCGAGGTGCTGATCGAGTATGAGCCGCCGGACATTCCGCCGATTATTCCGCCGCAGCGCCCCACTCCGATCACGCCTCCGCCGACGATCTTGCCGTTTGTGGACTACCGGCCCGTGGGAAGCCCGTATTACCTTATACCCGAGGTCGTGATGCAGCCGATCTTTGGCGGCGGCGGCGGGCCGGGAGGATATACCTGGCACCTGAGCGTCATCGACGCCGGACATCCGCGCAGCGAGTCGTCGGGGACCGAGTTCACCCAGGTCTCGCACAATCCGTACTTCGATCCGATTTCTTGGACCGGCGCCGATCTCGACCGTTCGCAATGGGTTCTGGCGGACAAGGACGGCGTGGAATTCGAGAAGTTCCAGTTCGGCATGGCCGGCGCGACACCCGTGGTCGGCGATTGGGACGGCAGCGGAACGAGCAAGATCGGCGCGTTCCTCGACGGCGTTTGGTTCCTCGACCTGAACGGCAACGGCGTCTGGGACGAAGGAGACCTGTGGGTGAAGCTGGGCGACGAAGGCGATCAGCCGGTCGCCGGCGATTGGAACGGCGACGGCAAGACCGACATCGGCATCTTCGGGCCAACGTGGATCGGCGATCTTCGGGCGGTGGCGGTCGAGCCTGGGTTGCCCGATTCGCAGAACCCGCCCAAGGACCGACCCAAGAACGTCCCCCCCGATCCGGCCAACGCGGCCGTCGGATGGCGGACGATGAAACCCGGCAACGGCGGAAGGATGCGGTCCGATCTGATCGACCACGTCTTCCAATACGGCGCCAAGGGGGACGTAGCGGTCACCGGAGATTGGAACGGCGACGGCATCCACGCCATCGGCATCTTCCGCGACGGGATCTGGTTCCTCGACCTCGACGGCGACGGCCGATGGGGCGAAGGGGACGTGGTCGCCGAATATGGCCAAGAGGGAGACCTGCCCGTGGTCGGAGATTGGACCGGCGACGGAATCTCGAAGTTCGGCATCTATCGCGACGGCGCCTTCCATCTCGACACCAACAACAACCGCCAGATCGACGCTGCCGACAAGGTCTTCGAGCTGGGCGGCGCGGGCGACAAACCGGTGGCCGGCGATTGGAACGGCGACGGCGTGGACGAGGCCGGCGTATACCAGGACGGCGCCGCCCCCGTGCCGCAAACGTAAATGGACTTGCGCGACAATGGGAAGATACCGATTGTTTAGCCCCGGCGTCCACGCCGGGAACATATTTTTTGCCGCTGCATAGCGTTCCCGGCGTGGACGCCGGGGCTAAACGATTTTTCTCCCGGGATCACTCAAGTTCATTTAGAGTTCAACTCCTCCGTCAGCAAGTCCCACAGCGCGTCTAGCGATTGCGGGATGGTATGCACTCCGGCGATGGCGGGCATGAAGTTCGTGTCTCCGATCCAGCGGGGAACGACGTGCCAGTGGAGGTGGCCCGGCAGCCCGGCGCCTGCCGCGCGGCCGAGGTTCACGCCGATGTTGAATCCTTGGGGCTTCAAGACTTCTTCCAACAGGCCCGTCATTAGGGTGATCTGCCGCGACAGCTCGGCCTCGATCTCGAGGCCAAGCTCGTCCAATCGGGCGAGATGCCGGCTGGGGGCGATCAGCAGGTGCCCGTTGTTGTACGGATACCGGTTCAGCAGGGTGACGGTGTGCTTACCCCGCTGGACGATTCCCCGGCGTCGATCGTTGCCCGCCGCGTTGGCCCGGCACAAGAAACACTCTGGATCGGCGCCCGGCAAGAGTTTTTCGGGCCCGCACGGCTCGGGGTCGTCATTTCCGCCGAGGATGTATTCCAAGCGCCACGGGGCCCAAAGCTGTTCGTTTGACACAGTCGCCCCCCCATTGGCTGGTAAAATTGTTCTTTCGGCAGTCTAACCGGACTTGTGGCATGGGGCAAGGAGGAAAGTAGGGTGGGTCAAGCGAAGCGCAGCCCCACCACGATTTTCCCGCTGTCGGCGGGGCTGCGCTTCGCTTGACCCACCCTACGGCCGATGCTGAACTTCAAGTTAGGTTCCGTCGGCAGTCGAAAGGGATAATATGGACCGGGCAGTATTTGTGGCTTGAGGGGGATCAGTCGCTCCGACCACTCGCCGACGAAGACTTGCCGCGGTAGACTGAGATACTTTGTTTCCGTTGCGAAAATGTAGGGTGGGTCAAGCGAAGCGCAGCCCCACCACAATTTATCCGCTGTTGGTGGGGCTGCGCTTCGCTGGACCCACCCTACACAGTCCAATCGCCCGCCCGTGATCGACTTTCGCGTAGACCTGAACGTGTTCCGCGGTCCGCTGGACCTGCTGCTTTATCTCGTGCGCAAACACGAGGTGGAGATCACCGACATTCCCATCGCGGCGATCACGGAACAGTATCTCGACTATCTGGCGGTGCTGGAGCAATTGGACGTTGGGGCGGTGGGCGACTTTCTGGCCGTGGCGAGCATGTTGATCGAGATCAAGTCGCAACAGGTTCTGCCGCGGAGCGACGAGGTGGAAGGGGAGCTGAACGACCCGCGGCGGGAACTTGTCCGGCGGTTGCTGGAGTACAAGAAGTTCCGTGACGCGGCCAGTATGTTGGAGGAGCGCGGCCGCGGTTGGCAGCAGCGCTATCCGCGGCTCGGGACCGACCTGCCGCCGCACGAGCGCAACTTGGCCGAGGAGCCGATCCAGGAGGTGGAGCTTTGGGACCTGGTCAGCGCGTTTGGTCGGATCATGCGCGAGACCGAGGCCGCCCGGCCGTCGAGCATCGTCTACGACGACACGCCGATCCACGTGTTCATAAGCCGCATCCACGCCCGGCTGTTGGAGGCGGGCCGGCTCAGGTTCCGCGACCTGTTCCAGCCGGACATGCATAAATCGACGTTGATCGGGATTTTCCTGGCCGTTTTGGAGCTTGTCCGCCATGCCCAAGTCCGTGTGGACCAGAACTCCCTGTTCGGCGAAATCTGGATTCTGCCGAACCTCGAAAGCGACGCCCCGCTGGATTTGTCGGACGTGGACGAGTATGAACACGCTGGAAATAGTGGTTAGTGGATAGTGGATAGTGGATAGTGGATAGTGGCTGGTGGTTAGTGGCTAGTGTTCGACTCGTTGGGGTGGCAGTTGTACTGCCGCCCCGTATCACCGTCCATCGGGGTGGCAGTACAACTGCCACCCCAACGAAACCCATCAAATCACGATTGACAGACCACTAGCCACTAGCCACTCTTCATCATGATCAACAACCTCCCCGTCAAAACGATCGCCCACAAGGGCCTTACGATCGAGGGCTATTCGCGGGCCGCCGTGCAGACCTACTGGAGGATCCCGGAGTTGAAGGTCGGCTTCGATCTTGGGGCGCAGCCGTGGTCTTTCATGGGCACGCCCACCTGGTTCGTCTCCCACGCCCACATGGACCACCTGATCGCGTTGCCGGTGTACGTTGCGCGGCGGCGGATGATGAAGATGACGCCTCCGACGATCTACTTGCCGGAATCCATCGTCGAGCCGATGCAGCGATTGCTGCGGCTGCTCAGCCGCGTGGACCGCGGCCGGTTGCCCTGCACGTTGCTGCCGGCCACACCGGGCGATGAAATCGAGCTTTCGCGCGAGCAGGTGGTGACCGTCTCGGCCACTACTCATACGGTGCCATCGCTGGGGTTCGTCGTTTGGGAGCGGCGGCGGAAACTCAAACCTGAATATCAAGGCCTCGAGGGACACCAGATACGCGACCTGCGCCTGAGCGGCGTGGACGTGACCAGCGAGGTCCGCCTGCCGCGGGTGGCGTATTTGGGCGATAGTTCGCCGGACGGCCTGGACGCCTGCCCGGCAATGTTCCAGGCCGAAGTGTTCATCATGGAGCTGACCTTCGTCTCCCCGCACCATCGCAGGGACAAAATCCACAAGTACGGCCACATGCACCTCGACGACCTGCTGGAGCGCCGCGGGCAATTCCGCAACGAACTGATTATCGCCTCGCACTTCAGTACGCGATACCATCCGAATCAGGTCCGCCAGTGCGTCGCCAAGGCCCTGCCCGACATGCTCGACGGCCGCCTCCACTTGTGGCTATGAGGGGGTCGGGGGGCAGAGGTCGGATGGCAGCCGCTTGCGCTTTCGCACTCTTCCGGGTCGGATTTATCCTTGTAACTGGACTTTTGCAAAGTCTCAACTGGCGTTGGAAAAATAGGTGCTTGGAATCTAAGAACGTGTTTTGAAATTGAAATATCCGTATTTAGCCCCGGGTGAATACACCCGGGGCAAGCGGTTTTTCACGGTCAATCCGGCCCGCCGTGTATTCACGGCGGGCTAAATGAATGATTT
>Ga0180014_1000263_pt1 | contig 15463 bp, 12 predicted proteins | sample KR13_S1_MetaG_FD_116507 | JGI IMG/M metagenome (GOLD analysis project Ga0180014, IMG submission 116507) | Groundwater microbial communities from the Olkiluoto Island deep subsurface site, Finland - KR13_S1_MetaG | ecosystem: Environmental > Aquatic > Deep subsurface > Groundwater | place... | reverse complement strand
GGACGAGCGTTCTGTAGTCGGCCGCCGCTTCGGTCAACTTGTTGTCGGCGAGATGGGCCAGAGCACGATGGAAATACGCCTCGGCGAACGCCGCATCGAGCCGGACGGCCTCGTCGTAGTCGGCGATTGCCCTCTTCAGGTTCCCCTTCCAGGCGTGGACTTCGCCGCGGCGGAGGAGGGCCTCGTAATCGTCCGTGTATATCTCGATCGCCTTGTCGAGATCGGCCAACGCCTTGTCCAGCTCGCCCTTGGCGGCCAGCACGCAGCCGCGCTCGCGATATGCCTCGCCGAACTTCGGATCGACGCGCAACACCTCGTTGAAATCGGCCGCCGCCTTGTCCAAATCGCCCTTCTTCCGATAGGCGTAGCCGCGGGTGAAGCGAACGGCCGGATCGTCGGGGGCGAGCGTCACGGCCTGCTCCAGGTCGGCCAGCGCGCCGTCGTAGTCCCCTTTCATTGCCCGGGCGTTGCCGCGTTCGCACCAGGCGTCGGCGTCCCGAGGGGCCAGCTTGACGGCCCGACCGAAGTCGGCGATGGCGCGGTCCCACTCGCCCAACTCGAAGTACGCCTTGCCGCGGCTGATGTAAGCGGCTGCATCGTCAGGCGCCAACCGGACGGCAAAGTTCAAGTCGTCCAAGGCGCGGTCCATATCGCCCAAAAGCGTACGCACGAAGCCTCGATCGCGGTACGCGTCGGCGTAGCTCGGGTGCAGGCGGATGGCATCGGTGTAGTCGGCCACCGCCTTCTCGTACCGGTCCTTGTGGAAATAGGCGAAACCGCGGTTGAAGTAAGATCGGGCGCCGTCGGGCGCGAGCCGGATCGCGGTCGTCAGGTCGGCGATGGCCTTGTCCGCTTCCCCCCTCATCACCAGGGCCAACCCCCGGTCGCAATATGCCGGCGCGTACTTCGGATCGAGCTTGATCGCCCGGCTCAACCATTTGATGGCTTCGTCCACGTTGTCCTTTTCGAGGGCCGCGACTCCTTTGGCGTACGATTCGGCCGCCGGTGAGTTCTCTTCGGCGTCCTCTTGTTTATCCCTATCGGCGCCGCGGAGGATAGGCCCCAGCCGGCCCTGGGCAACGGCCCCGGAGATCAACGTCAGCACAAACGCAATTGTCCCAATCGAGACGACAACGCCGGAATGTAGAATCTTGCATTTGCTCATGTGATTACTCTCGTTCCCACGCTCTGCGTGGGAACGCATGGCTTCGACGCTCCGCGTCTCCCCTCCCGCGCTACTTACCGGCTATGCAGCCCCAGCGGACGCGGAGCGTCCTGTCAGGTGTGTTCCCACGCGGAGCGTGGGAACAAGGGTGTTAAGGGTTTTACTCGCGACATTAGTTTACCTCCGGCGGCGGGAACCACAAGCACGTTGGCAAACCGGGCAGAAAAACGTGGAGCGCTGCGCCTGAACGATCCGCTCGATCCGGGCCTCGCCGCATTGAAGGCACGGCTCGTCCTTCCTTTGGTAAACGCGGTGATAGCGTTGATATCCGCCGGGATCGTCTCGGGCAATCCGGTACGTGCCGTCGCGGAGCGTCGAGCCTTGGTGGCGGATGGCCGCCCGCAGAACGATCCTCATGGCCTCGTGCAGCCTCGACCAGTCGGCCGCGCTGAGCCGGCGGCAGGGCACGGCGGGGTGGATGCCGGCGCGGTGCAATATCTCCGAGGCGTAAAGATTCCCCACGCCGGCCAACGCGCGTTGGTCAAGCAGCGCAACTTTGATCGCCCGACGGCTGACGCCCAACCGTTCGCGCAGAGTCTCGGGCGCGACCGTCAGGGCGTCCGGTCCCAAGCGGTTTGGGCCAAATTGCTGGAGGAACTCCGCGTGCGAGAGGAGCCGGGCCACGCCCAGGCCCCGTTGGTCCCAGAAGAGAACGTTTTCGGCGTTCCCCCCTTCGAGTGAAAAGACCAGCCGCAGATGTTCTTCGTCCGGCGGATTGGCGAGCAAGACGAGTCCGGTCATTCGCGGCTCGATGACAATATAACCGCTGCCGGCGCGCCGGGTCCCCTCTCCCTTTGGGAGAGGGTCAGGGTGAGGGCTGCCGGCGCGAGCGGGTTCCAACTCCAGCACCACCCGCTTTCCGACCCGCCGGACGGCCGCGATGCGTCGGCCCGCGACGCGGCGTCGAAAATGGTCGATTCTGGGCGAGATCGGGATGGATTGGAGCCGAGACTTCGGTCGCCGCAGGTCGCGGATGCGGCAACCAACCGCCGCCGCGACGCCGCGACACATGGTTTCAACCTCGGGCAGTTCCGGCATGTCGAAAGTTGCTCTGATTAGCCTGGATTATTCGTAAGGACGTGTTTTGAAATTGAAATATCCGTATTTAGCCCCGGGTGAATACACCCGGGGTAAGCGGTTTTCCACATTCAACCCGGCCCGCCGTGTATTCACGGCGGGCTAAATGAATGATTTAAAACACGTTCTAAGGACGCCGTGCGGCAAGCGCAGTCCCACCCTGCTCGGCTACTCGGCGTTCAGCATTTCCCGCGCGCGATAGCTCGAACGCACGAACGGGCCGCTGGCCACCTGCTCGAAACCCATTCGCCGGGCCATTTCGCCGAGCCGCTCGAACTCCTCCGGCGACACGTAGCGGACCACCGGCATTTGTGCCGGCGACGGCTGGAGGTACTGGCCAAGCGTCAACATCCGGCAGCCGGCCTCCAGCAGATCGGACCATGTGTCGAGCAGTTCGTCGGTCGTTTCGCCCAGGCCGAGCATCATGCCGGTCTTTAGCGCAATTGACGGGGCGGCACGGTGGATGCGACGGAACATCTCCAGCGTCCAGCGATAGGAGGGGAACACTCCGCGTAGGTCATGCTTCAGCATAACATCGGTGGAACTATTGGCGAAAAATAGTTCTGACACCTTTTTTCCGCGCACCGTGGGAAACAATCGCGGGACGGTTTCCGTGTTGTGGTTGTAGACCTCCGGCGCGGCTTCAATCAGCCGATCGACCGCGGCCGCGTTGCCGGCGAAATCCGAGGGGAGCACTTCGATCGTCGGCGTCCCAAGTGGCCGCTGAAGCGGCCACCCCTCGGAATCCGAAACACAACCCCCGAGGCTTTGACCACTAACCACTGGCCACTGGCCACTGGCCACTGCTCCCCCTCGTATCTCCGCGATGGTCCGAGCGAAATGCTCCGCGCCGCCGTCGGGCAGGTCGTCGCGGGTAACGCAGGTGATGACGACGTGCTTCAGCCCGAGCCGGCTGACGGCCTCGGCCACCCGGCGCGGCTCGTCCACCTCTGGCGGCAGCGGCTTGCCCTTCTTCACGCCGCAAAACCGGCAGCCGCGGGTGCAGACGTCGCCCAGGATCATAAAGGTGGCCGTCTTCCGCGAGTAACATTCCATCCGGTTAGGACATTTCGCCTCTTCGCAGACGGTCTGCAAGCCGAGTTGTCCGATCAGCTTGGCAGTAAAGTGTCCGGCGCCGCCTTTCGGCACGTTCCGCTTCAGCCAGCGGGGGAGGGTTTGGGGATTGGGGGTTCGGGGCTGGGGGCTGGAGGGTGCCATTATTACGTCAATTCCACGAAGTCCGTGAAGTGCGCTGTTATGCGAAGACCTCGGCGACCGGCATGGAGAACTCCGGCAGCAGGTCGCCGGCTGTGAGCGTGTCGGCGGCGGTCAAGACGGCAATTTCCGTGCGGCTGCGATGGACGGTGACGGTGCGGTTTTCGGGATCGACGCCCCAAACCATGCGGCAACCGGCACGCAGCCATTCTTGTACCTTTGCGGCCACTTCGTTGGCGCGATCGGTCGGCGAGACGACCTCGACGGCCAGGTCCGGCGCGCCCGGAAAGAATCCCTTCACTCCGCCCGAGGGTATGCGCTCCGCGCGGACAAACGCCACGTCGGGGGCACGGACGGTGTCGGGATCGTGGGCGATTTGGAAGCCGGTCTCGGCGGTGGCCACGACGCCCGACTTGTGCTGGGCCACGTAATTTTTCAACGCGGCTACGATATTGGAGGCGAAACGTCCGTGATCGAACCCGGCGGGCGACATCATTACAAGCTCTCCTCCGATCAGTTCGCAGTGCTGTAGATTCGCCGCGAACAGTTGCTCGGCGGTCGTGATTTGGGCGATACTAGACATAACGTCATTTTAACCGATCGGCGACGTTTTGCCACCAGGCGGCTCATCCGGCGGGGATGAGAGTGGGAGCTTGAGTTTGAGGGGGGGATAGTGTAAAAGAGGGGTATGGGCTTCGGGGGAACGCGCCGTCCGTGCTGCTGCCGACGCGGAGCGTCGCCGCGAGTGGGTTCCCACGCGGAGCATGGGAACCAGGAGATATGTGTTCCGTGGGTACGCAACGTTCGTGCCCCTGGCCGACGCGGAGCGTCGGAGGCAGTGGGTTCCCACGCGGAGCATGGGAACCAGAGATCAGAAGCGAGGAGTACGCTCACGAGTAAACCGTCAAAGAAGAAAAAGGCCGCGGCGGCGGCCAATCCGAACGAGCGGGTGATTACCCACAACCGCAAGGCCCGGCACAACTACACCGTCTTCGACACGCTCGAATGCGGCATCATGCTGGTCGGCAGCGAGGTGAAGAGTCTGCGCAATGGGCGGGTCTCGTTGGAGGAGGCTTACGCGCGGGTCCGTGACGGCGACGTCTGGCTGATCGGCTGCGACATCGCCGAATACGTCGAGGCGAACCGGTTCAACCACAACCCCCGCCGCCCGCGCAAGCTGCTCCTGCACCGCCGCGAGTTGAAGCGGTTTGCCCAGCGTGCCCACGAGAAGGGCCTGACGCTGGTCCCTTTGCAGATGCACTTCAAGCGTGGCCTGGCCAAGGTCGTCCTGGGCATCTGCCGCGGAAAGCAGCGTCACGACAAGCGGGAGGTAATGAAGAATGCCCAGGCCAAGCGCGACATCCAACGGCAGATGATGCGGCGAAAATAACCCGGCAGGGTGGTGCCATGCCGGATATTTATGTGGGGTGATTTCGGTTTTTCGACTTTCCGAACCAATCTCCAAGCGGCCACGTAGTGTAGAAGTTGGATTGTATAATTAGGGAAAACCTCTCGTTCCCACGCTCTGCGTGGGAACGGGCGACGAGCGACGTCCTGCGTCGCCCCTCCGCCACCGACGCGGAGCGTGGGAACCAGAAGTAAGGCGGAGCGTGGGAACCAGAAGAACGAGTGGGTTCCCACGCGGAGCGTGGGAACCAGGAGAATCGCGAATCTGAAATCTCGAATCATTCATACCAATGCTGTTCCTGAAAGAATTAGTAAAAACCTTCACCCAGCCGGACGGCAGCGTGTTGCCGGTGTTGGATATTCCGGAGTTCCGCGTGGCAGCCGGCGAGCAGATGGTGCTGGTCGGGCGGAGCGGCTGTGGGAAGACGACCCTGCTGCACGTGATCGCCGGGATCGGCCGGCCCGACTCGGGCAAGGTGCGGATCGACGACTGGGACATAACCCTGATGCCCGAGGCCGAGTGCGACCGCTTCCGGGCGGATCGGATCGGCTACGTCTTCCAGACGTTCAATCTTCTGGCCGGCTTCACGGCGCTGGAGAACGTGCTTCTTTCGATGCGTTTTGCCCGCGGTCGGCCGGACCGGGACAGGGCCAAGTATTTGCTGGATCGGGTCGGCATGAGCCACCGCATGACGCACCGGCCGGCGCAGCTCTCGGTCGGCGAGAAGCAGCGGGTGGCCGTTGCCCGGGCGCTGGCCAATAAGCCCCAACTGCTGCTGGCCGACGAGCCGACGGCGAACGTCGATGCCGGCCACCAGCAACAGATACTCGATCTGATCCATGAAACTTGCCGGGAGGAAAACGTCGCCCTGGTCCTGGTAACGCACTCCGACGAGGTGGCCGAGCAGTTCCCGCGCGTCGATCATTTGGACGATTTCAACCGCTCGGCCGTGGGCTATGTGCAAAAGGATGAACACGATCGGTAATTGCAAAACCGCAAGCGGCAAATCCCTAATCCCTAATCCCTAATCCCTAATCCCTAATCCCCAATCCCCAATCCCTAATCCCCTTCACCATGAGTCTCTGGAAGGTTGCCTGGCGAAGTATTCAACAACGCTTTTTGGTCTCGACGCTGACGGTGGTGTCGATGGGCCTGGGCGTGGCGTTGGTGGTGGCCGTGCTGGTGGTCTACGGCGTGGTTTACCAGTCGTTCCACCGCGGCGGCGAGGGATACGACTTGATCGTCGGGGCCAAGGGCGGCCGGGAACAACTCGTTCTGAACACCGTCTTCTACCTCAGCCAGCCGGTAGGCAACATCCCCTACGATTTTTTCGAGGAGTTGACCATTGGAAAATTCGCCGCGGACGTGGAAACCGCAATCCCGGTCTGCATGGGTCACACCTACCAAGGCTTCCGTGTGGTGGGCACCGTGCCCGAGATGTTCAGCGAGTTGAAATACCGCGGCGACAAGTCTTACGAGTTTGCCCAAGGTGAAAACTTCGAGGCGGAGAACCATTTCGACGGCGTTTTGGGGGCCACGGCCGCCGCACAAACCAAGTTGCAGATCGGCGAGACGTTCCAAGCCGTCCACGGCTCGGGCATCGGCGGCCGCACCCACAAACAGACGTTCACGGTGGTCGGCATCCTCGCACCCACCGGCACGCCTGTCGACCGCGCCGTGTTCGTGAACATGTACGGTTTCCACGACATCCACCACGCGGAATCGCTGATCTCGGGCGAAGAAAGCGAACATCACGATGGGGACGATCACCACGAGCACTCCGACCAGATAAAGGAGATCACCGCCGCGTTGGTCTGCATCCGTCAGCTTCCTCCGGGGCGGACCGACGTGGTTGCCAGAGCGATCAACAACGGCCAGGCGGCGCAGGCGGTAGTCCCCGTCCGAGTGATCGCCGACCTGTTCGAGGGCGTGGTGGGAAAGCTGCAATGGATTCTGCTGGGAATGGCAGTGCTGACCACCGCCGTGGCGGGCATCGGGATCATGGTCAGCATCTACAACTCGATGAGCGACCGGCGGCATGAAATCGCCGTCATGCGCGCCCTGGGCGCCAGCCGGATAACCGTGATGCTCATAATTCTGATGGAGTCGATCCTGTTGGCCTTGATGGGCGGCGCACTGGGATTGCTGCTGGGACACGGCGCGATCTGGGCCTGCTCGTCGTTGATCGCCGAGTGGACGGGCGTGGTCGTCGGCCTGTTGCAGTTCCAGACGATCGAGTTGATACTGGTCCCCGGCCTGATCCTGCTGGCGGCGGCGGTCGGTTACTTACCCGCTCTGGCGGCATACCGCACCGACGTGTCGAAATCGCTGATAACAACGCCGTAATGAGGGGGTTGGGGACGAGGGGCGGGGGACGGGGGACGAGGGGCGGGGGATGAGGGGTGGGCGGTTCACCGCCCACTCGAACGCCGAAAAAAAACACGCAAAATGCCGCTGTTCCAGGAATCCAGTTCGATTAGCCCGACTCCGCCGTCGGCGCGTTATCGCGCGGTCGACCCGCTGGCAGTAGTCGGCGTCGTGGTGGGCGGGCTGTCAATTCTGACGGTCCTCGGTTGGTGGCTGGCGGCGATTCCGCTGGTCGGCATTGGGCTGGGCTTGCGATCGCGGCGGCGGATACTCGACGCCCCCGACGTGTTGACCGGCCTGTGGCTGGCGAAGCTGGGGATATGGCTCTCGGCGGCGTTGTGGCTGGCCGGATACGGATGGCTGACGTTCGCCGAGGTTCGCGAAGTCCCCTTCGGCTATCAACACATCAAATACGAAACGCTCCAGCCCGATCCGGCGCATCCGACCCAGCCGATACCGCAGACGGCGCTGGAAATGGATGACAAAAAGGTCTTCGTTCAAGGCTACATGCAGCCGCGTCGCCAACAGACGCACATCAAGGAGTTCATCCTTTGCCCGTCGAGCGGCAATTGCCTGTTCTGCACGCCCGATCCGAAAAGCACCGAAATGATCCGGGTGATACTAGGCGGCGACATGGAGACCAACTACACTACTCTTCAGATCGGCGTGGCGGGCCGGTTTCGGGTCGACCCCGACGATCCCAGCGGGATACCATACGGCATCGAGGCGGATATTCTTCGCTAGGGGCGGTTAATCGTTCTTGCCAGCGAGTATCTTCGTCTTTTCGGTGCGCTCTGCCTTGCGATTGGCCGTCAAGACTTCCCGTTCATTGTCGATGGCACGGGCAAAATCCATTCCGATCAATTGCCAATCTGCGCGCAACGCCAAGTAGTCGGCCTGTTCCGGCGTCAGGGACTTGTTGAACTCGTTCAACGTACCGCCAAAGTCGAGTATTCGGGAAATCCCTTCGACGAATGACGGCCGGGCACACAAAAACAGGCTATCACTCATGCTCTCCTCCGCGTGTCTGACGCGAACGGCCGAAATATTGGCACTGTCCTAACAGTGTGTTGCTGGCAAAGATATTACGCAGGCAGCAAGTCCTTCCTGAAAATCCTGCGTTTTTCCTCGGGGACATTGAATTCCATCGCAGTTGCATAACCATTCCGTCGGCCTATTGTCGCTGCGCCCTCCTCGTAGGCTGCCAGAATTATCGCTGCAATGGAAACGCTTATCATTGAATCGTCGTCCACCTGGGGGGACACGGCAAGACCAGCTAGGCCGAATTTTTTTATGATTTCGGCAACACCCTTGATTTGGAATCCGATTGGGCGCTCATCTTCCGCAGAACGATAAATCGTCAGGAGATCGTCGATTCTGTCTGCGACAGCGGCCTCGTCAACCATTTTGTAGACGATACAATCGCCATAGGGATTGTACCACGGCTCGGCCAGAAAGGTTGGTTCTGTTCCGATTATGTCTGCTAGGAAGTGCGTTTCCATGTTAATCCCCTATATCGTGTTTGCCAGCCAATCGGTGCAAGCGGATCATCCTCAGCCGCGCGTTCGGCGCGACACTCGTAAACTATCATTTGCGGGTTAATGTAGACGGAAAATACCTTGTTTTTTGGGAACGGAACAATGATTTGCTCTTTAATATACCATTCGCATGGGCGACCAGTGTAACACCACCCACCTTGATTGAAAGCGCGGACGCCGTAAAAAATACGCTCTGTATTATCCAATACGAATTTCGCTGCCCTGAGGTTTTCGTAATCAACTCTCCAATACTTGTAAAGGGAGAGTGTATATCCAGCCGGAAAAACTATGTCTATCTGGGCCCCATCTGGATTCTCAGGATTGATACCGTGCCACTTGTAATCTGCTGCCAAGGTTACGCTCCCGGGAAGATTCTATCTATGGGTGACAAGTGGGCCAACGGCAGTTTACAGTATAATTGACGGATGCTAGCCCGTCCAGCAGCCCATTTGGCTGCTTACGGAATGATTACTCGAAAGCAACGCCGTTGACCTATACTCTGTTTCCAGCCCATAATGGCTAAAAGCCTATCCAAAAACCCTATTGTGGGACAGCCGCCCTCGGCTGTCATAGGCGACTCTGCACAGCCAAGGGCGGCTGTGCTACGTTTTTGGATAGGCTCTAAGCCTCCCCGGGGGGCTTAAAGCATTTTCCTTTTCCTCCAACCGCAAAGCATACACCCGTGATAACGAAAATCACCGGCCAACTTGCCGCGCTCCGCGACAACACCTTGACGCTCGGGATCGACGCCTTCGAGCACGAGGTTCTAATTCCCGAGTTCACCCGGCGGCAGTTGCAAGGGGAACTGAACCAGACGGTCAGCTTGCACACGATCGAGTACCTCGAAGGCAACCCGATGCAGGGCCGCATGACGCCGCGGCTGGTCGGATTCCTCAGCGAGGCGGAGCGGGAGTTTTTCGAGCTGTTCTGCGAGGTCGACGGAGTGGGCGTGAAAAAGGCGCTCCGCGCGATGGTCCGGCCGGTTAAGGAGGTGGCCACGGCCATCGAGGAGCAAGACGCCAAGACGCTATCGAGCCTGCCGGGGATCGGCCCGGCGATGGCCGAGCGGATCATCGCCAAGCTGCGGCGCAAGGTGCCCAAGTTCGCGCTGATGGTCGATCGACGGCAGCAGCGCGAGACGGAAGTCGAACCGGACGTGATCTCCGAAACCTTCCAGTTACTCCGCGGCCTGGGCCATTCGGAGAGCGACGCCAGGCGGCTGCTCGACGCGGCCCTCGGCTCGAAGAAAAAGTTCAAGGACGTGCAGAGTCTGATCGAGGCGATCTATCAGCAGAGCCAGAAATAGGGCGGAGGGCGGAGGGCGGAAGGCGGAGGGAGGAGGGAGGAGAGAGGAGGGCGGAGGGAGGAGGGGGGAAGGAAGTCACAGTCGCTTTTTTGCTGTCTTGATGGCGGCAATTGTCATCCGCAATAACTCGTCGGCTTCTTGACGCAACTCGGCCATTCTGGATTCGGACACGATTGCCGATTCCACAAGAAGTTCCAGCCAAAGAAGCGTTTCATCCAATTCTTGCTCGATAATGCCCAGTTTGGAAATGAGTTCCGCATCGGATCGCGCACGAGATGCCTCCCGGTAATTAGCGGCAACGCTAGTTCCGGCACGCAGGACTTGTTTTCCTAATACTTGCGCCTCAGTTGATTTCGGGAGCCGGCAATACATGCGGATAATTCGTAGCGCGAAGGCTTTTGTTCGATCGCGCAAACCATAATCTTTCACGATAATTCCTCCGCCCTCCGCCCTCCGCCCTCCGCCTTCCGCCCTCCGCCCCTCCTCACTCCGCCTCCTTGCTCAGGGTGAACCCCTTGAGGAACCAGCCGTCCTTTTCGCTGGAGATCTGCATTCCGGCCGGTCCGAGATAGCGGCGGACGACCTGGTACTCGGGCAGTTGGCTGCCGTCGATCTTCTGCGCCCGGGGCGTCCCCTTCTTTCCCTCGCCGAACAGGACGTTCAACATTCGGGCCAGCATGGTCTCGCCCTCGGGCATCTTGTTCTGGCGAATCAGCTCGTAGGTCGGGCGATACTCCTCGTCGGTCCGCGAGAAGAAGCGGAAACACTTTTCTTTCGGCTCGAACTTTTCGATCTCCGCCGTGACCAATTGATAATCGACGTCGTCCCTGAGCAAGCCCGGCTCCTTCTCCGGAGCGATCACCTTCAACAGAAAGTCGATGTGCGAGGCGACGAACAGGTGCCCCTTGCAGACGGTCACGGCGGCGTGGGGGAGCAAGGGTTTCGGTTCATCGTCCTCCCACGGATCGAACTCCTTTTTCGGCGGACGGGCAGGCGCGATGGGAGGGGGGGCTCCAAACCCAAAGTCAACCTCGGGGGCCTTGATTTCCGGCGATTCCTCCCCGACGACCTCCCAAATGACGTGTCCGTCTTTCTCGCGCCGCTTGACCGTGCAATCGTCCTTCAGCAGTTTTTCGATGGCCTTTGCCACCGCCTCGGCGTCGGTTACTTCGATGGCGAACAGCAGCCGCTCGCTGGTGGTGGTGATCGGCAACCGGTAGTCGGTCAACATGCTCACCCGCTGGCCGAGGTGCTTTATCAGGTCCTCGCGCAGATCGACTTGCGGCCCGTCGGGGTCCAGCTTGAGACTCTGCTTCGTCTCTTCCCAGACGCCCTTCGCGCCCTGACCGAACAACTCGTTAAACAACGGCCCGAAGTTGTCGAAGGCGTTGAGGATGTCGAAGTACAAGGTGGTGTACGTGGCGATGTCGCGCGGCACCCAGTCCTGGGGCGTGAATTCGCTCCGGTTGGGCAGGACCAGCATCTTCATCGACTTCTCGTACGGCTTGGGCGCGTAAACCGCCGTGCGGTGGATCAACTCATATCCCTCGGAGGAGAAGTCGGCCAATCCGCCCAGCCCTTGAATGGCCCCGACGCCCTGGTTCCGCATTACCTCGAGGATGCTCTTTCCCTTGCGGCGGCGGTTTGCGGGCGTGGCGGCGCGGGCGGCCTCGGCGTATCCCAACGGACTGAGGAACCAACGCATCTGCGGCGCGATCTCGTCGTAGTCCATCGCGCAGCGCTCCATCACTATTCGGAACGGCTTCAGATCGGCCAAGCTGTCGTCGGTATCCCCCGTCTTCCGGCCCAAAATGCCCTTTAGAACCTCCAGATCGTCGGCCACGACCAGCAGGTTGCCCGTCAGACAGTAGAACGCCTGCCGGGCCGAGGATTTTTCCGCGACGAGACCGGCGTCGGCGTCGGCTTCCTCCGTGTCGCTCTTCTCGACCGCCGCCGGCTCGTCCGCGGCCGCGTCATCGGTCAGTATTTCGCTGGTGGTTTCGGCCGAATCGTCGCCGCCGGCCGCGGGCTTGTCGTTTGCCGGTCCATCGCTAGCCGAATCGCCCGGCGCTAGACCTCTGCTTGCGTCCCCGGCCGAATCGCCCTCGGCCGAATCGCCCTCGGCCGGCGCTTTGTCTGCGCCGTCATGCAAATTGCTCTTTTCCGCCTCTTTTTCCTCCTCCGGCTCTGGCAGGTCGAACTGGATCACCACGTCCGGGCAGCCCTCGATCTTCAACTCGCTCCGCTTGGCCCCTCGTTTCAACTGGTTTTTGGTGACCTTTTCGAGCAGTTTTTGTGCCTGGGGCAGCTTTCCGGTGACGTCCATGACGATAGCCAGGGCGGCTTTTCCCGACTCTGGGGCAATCAGGCCGATCCCCACGTCCCCACCCGGCACCCCCTCCATGTCCTTCAGCGTAAGCCCCAACCGCTCGTGAACGCCCGACCATCGATCCTCGAACTGACGCCGCACGTCCTTGGTGAACGGTTCCATCACCGGATCGGCCATCAAATGGCCGAGTTGGGTCTTATTCCAGTGTTCATTCAACTTCTCGACGCTGGAGACGGCGAAAAAACCCTGCGTGGTATTGGGCAGCAGCCTCTCGCTGGGGCGGATTTCCTCGGCAAACAGCTCGCCCACGCCCGCATACAGCAACACACATCCAATCCAACAACACGCGAAGGTCCGGAAACGGGGCACAGCATGGCTCCTTGTGTTCTGATCGATAACTAAGCGCGCGGCTACACAATCTCCCTAATCGGAAAAGTCGGGCGCGAACATCAGAGTTTAGTCGGAGGGGCCAACTTTCGCTAGTGCGGCTGAGAAAACTGGTAAGATAAGACCGGCCAGTTAAGAAACAAACCGACGGAAGCCGCACCAAGGGCCGGCCATCACCCCAAACAGCCCATTCCGCCTCGTTTGTTGATTTAGAACGTGTTTTAAAATCATTTATTTAGCCCGCCGTGAATACACGGCGGGCCGGATTGATCGTGAAAAACCGCTTGCCCCGGGTGTATTCACCCGGGGCTAAATACGGATATTTCAATCTCCAAAAACACGTTTTCAGGAGTCAGGGGTAAATCATGTCCGTTTAGTCCGGATTATTCATAAGGGTGCCGTGCGGCAAGCGCAGCTTGCCCGTGGCGTGACATCGGGAAACACGGGTAAGCTGCGCTTACCCATGCCGCCCGATTCCAGGCTTTAGGAATAATCCGGGCTAAGGGCCGCCCAAATTAATCGAGATCGCGGGACCACTCGGCCTCGAACGGGACGGCGGAGGCGTCGGAGGGAGCGATCTGCTCGATGATCCAGCGATCGACGTCGGCGAGCATCTGCGGCATCAACTCGTGGCCGCACGGATATTGCCGCAACGTGACCGACAGGCCCGCCGCGTGAATCAGCCGCAGATCGGCGCAGACCTGAGCGGCGGTGTATTGTTTGCTGACGCGGCCTGTGGCGAGAAAGAGCCCCAATTGACGCGCCGCGACCAGGTTGCCGAACGGTTTGCGGTCGGTGGGAAACGCGCCGCAGAGCGAGATCACACCGGCGAAGCGGCTCGGATGGCCCAAGGCGATCCGCATCCCCATCGTGCCGCCGCGATCGAAGCCGGCCAAAAAGACCCGATCCGGGGCGACGTGGAACCTGCGGGCGGCCAACTCCACGCACTCGAACACACGCTGCTCGGCGTGTTGGATGTGGTCTTCGGTCTGCAACCATCCGAAGCATTCGTGCCGGCCGGCGTTTTCGTCGGGCAAAGCGATCCCGCGCGGCGCCGCGGCCACGTAATTCCTCATGCTCACCAGCGGCATGACCCGCTGCAACTGACGCTCGTCGCAGCCGCAACCGTGCAGCCACACGATCAGCGGGTATGCGTACTTAGGCTCATAGTGCATGGGCCCGAAAAAAGCATGGGGAAAATCGAGCACGCGGGCGGAAAACGACGCCGCTTCGACCGCCAGCGCGTCGTCATAGTTGATCGGCGAAAACGAATATGGCTCGGCGGAACAACGTGTCCGTGGCATGTCGGATGGGCCTTCCCGTGTTTATGATTAGTAGATGAGGGATAATGATGCTGCGCCGGGAGTTCCTGAACAACGGAACTCTAACGTATCGGGCCAACCCCTGTCAATCGCAGACGGCGCATGTATTGGAGAAACTTTCGCGTGTCGCCGCCGGCAGGCCCCAATTATTATTGGCGGCGTTGACAAAAAAAACCCGGCCCCCATTCAGCAGGGTTGGAGGAGGCGTCTCCAGACGCCGATGGGAGGGATGCAGAACGCCGCAATCGGCGACTGGAGTCGCCCCTACATATTTGTCGCGTCGTCCGCGCCGCCGGCGCCGGTCAGTCGATCGAGCGCGGCGGCCAACTCAATATTATGTCGATCGTCCAGGGCGTAAATGCGGCAGATACGGAAGCTGATGGCAATGCGACGAAACAACATGCGTTGATCGAGGTCGTGGATTGAACCCGTGGCGGGGTCGAGGAGGAAGTTTTGGCCCGACGCCGGGGTATGGGCGCCGGGACGGTGAACGTGCCGGGCGGTGTCCACCCGCAATGGCAAGTCCTTCAACTCGGGCGGCAGTTCCGCCCGCACCGCCGCCTCGAACGCGGCGACGTTGCTCAGCACGCTCCCTTGCTCCGCTTCGCCCGGGGCGAAAAACACCGTCCGCTCGCAGGCCATCTTCCATCGCAGCCGCCGGGCAAGGAATTCCCGCCAGCGGCCGCCCAACTCGCGCAACTCGGGATCGGAACTCTCCGGCCAGCGGGCAACCTCCATCAACAGCGACCACTCGGTCAGACGTTGGTATTGATCGAGGTGTTGCCGAGGATCGCCGGGAAACAGCCGCCGCTTGCCGTCTTGGAACAACTCTTGAAGTTCGAGGTCGATCGCCCGCACCGTGCGGTGAAAATATATCGCCCGAAAAAGCTCCGCGCGGACCGAGATGAAACGGACCAGCGCCGAGAGGCCCCGCTCGTGGATGGTCAAGCCTTTTTCCGTGAACGCGCTGTAGTGGAGCAGCCGGTCGAGGTCGAACGCCCGAGCACTGTAGCCCGACATGTAGGCGTCGCGGAGGACGAAATCCATGTTGTCGACGGTGTACAGCCCGCTGAACAGGGCGCGTAGAAACCGCAGCCATCGCGGCCCGTCGTCGGAGGCGCCTACGGGCCGCGTCATCAGGAAAACAATCTGTTCGGGGTCGAGCGTTTCGCCGTCTTCCAGCCGCGAGTTCGGATTGCGGCGGACGCGGCGGATCGGTTCGGCGAACTCGCGGCGGATGATCTCGCCGCCAAGCAGTTCGTGATTCAAGCCGTAGTCGGCCAGGAAAT
>Ga0180014_1000260_pt1 | contig 15501 bp, 14 predicted proteins | sample KR13_S1_MetaG_FD_116507 | JGI IMG/M metagenome (GOLD analysis project Ga0180014, IMG submission 116507) | Groundwater microbial communities from the Olkiluoto Island deep subsurface site, Finland - KR13_S1_MetaG | ecosystem: Environmental > Aquatic > Deep subsurface > Groundwater | place... | reverse complement strand
CAAAGAGCATGTGGACTGCCAACTGGTGCTGGCCGGGGGCGGGGCAGTGGATGATCCGGAGGGCATGCGCGTACTGACCGATGTTCGCCAGGCCGCGGAAAATGACCCGGATATTTTTGTTCTTTTCCTGCCGCCTGCCGCCGACCTGGAGATCAACGCCTTGCAGCGAGGGTCGACCGTGGTTCTGCAGAAGTCGTTGAAGGAGGGTTTCGGACTGACGGTAGCCGAAGCTTTGTGGAAATCGAAACCCGTGATCGCGACCGCGGTCGGCGGCATTCAACTGCAGATCTCCCACAAGTATTCCGGAATACTGACCCATTCCATCGAAGGCACCGCTTTTTGGATCAAGCAGTTGCTGAATGAACCTGAATATGCCCTGAAACTGGGCGTGAATGGTCACGAGCATATTAAAAATAATTACCTGATTTTCAGGCACCTGCGGGATTATCTGCTGCTCTTCCTTTCGGTTTTTGAAAAAGATGACATCATTAATTTCGGATGAATGCGCCGGAATCGGCCCGGGCGCTTGGAACTCGTTCTCTTCCTTGAACTTGCTGCCCTGAAACTTCTTTTTCTCTTTATCCCGGCTTGACTTGACGGGATCATTTGGCATAGAATGCGCACATCATGGCAGAATCCAGATTCCGACATTTCGTCAAGTATGTGGTTATTGACATTTTGTTGGCAGCCCTGATCTCTTTTTTCCTGATCAACTACGTTGTTTCCGCCTACAAGATCGAAGGCGATTCCATGAAGCCAATATTGCGCGCCCAGGAACGTATCCTGATCTCCAAGCTGGCTATACGCAAGAACAACCTGCGCCGCTTTGATATCGTGGTCCTGTACAAACCCGACGAACCGGAAAAATCCCTGGTCAAACGCATCATCGGTATGCCCGGGGAGATCATCGAGATCCGTGCCGGCGACGTCTGGATCAACGATAAGCCGCTGCAGCAGTTTCCCGGCGGCAATGAAGCCGATGCTCGCAAATCGCCCGCCGACATGAAGGCATTGCTCATCCCGCGCGGTATGTTTTTTGTCATGGGCGACAACCGCAGCATCAGCTTTGATTCGCGTCTGTTCGGCCCGGTACCGCAGAAATACATTTTCGGCAAAGCTTTCTTCCGCTACTGGCCCGTGGCGGTCATGGGCCGCATCGAGTAAGCTTTCGAGAGGGGACTGGCGCAAATTTGATCTTTTTCGGATCGATTTTCAATTGAATTGAAAAATCAGTAATTTTTCACTTAAACTGAAAATTAAATAAATTATCAAAATAAATGAAAATTATGTTGAAAATTTTTCTGGTTGCTGTTACTATATTTTCGGGGACATATGAAGAAATATCATATTCTGATGGCCGATATCATCGGCAGCCGAAAAAAGAACAGCAAAGCCGTTATAAAGGGTTTCCTGGAACTTGTAAACAAGATGAATAATGAATATAGGCACAGTTTCCTTTCGCCATTGACCGTTACTCTCGGTGATGAGTTTCAGGCTATTGTAAGATCTTTGCCGGATGGGATCGATGTGATTCTGGCGATGGAAGAGGCGATTGTGAAGCTCAATTTAAATTTCAAACTTAAGTATATTTTGAATTTTGGATCGATCGATACCAAAATCAATCCCAGGATTGCCTATGGGATGCTTGGCGAGGGCTTGACCACAAGTCGGAAGTTATTGGAAAAAAGCAAACCAAAAAAAATCAGGTTTCTGATCCAAACATACGATACGCCTCTTTCTGAAAAATTGGGATTGGTTTTTATTCTCTATCAAGCCATTGTCGATGCCTGGGCATTTAAAGATTACCGCATTGTGAAGGAGTTTTTGGATTGTGATGATTACAAGAAGGTGGCCGGTCAGATAAGGAAAAATATTTCACAAAGTTGGAAATGGAAAAAAAGCTTGCAAATTACCGAGTACCAGACCGTGAAAAAATTGATCGCCCTTTTGCTGGAGAGTGCGCCATGTCAAAAATAGCCTTGTTCGTAGCAATCTTTTTGATGGGGGAAATGGTAGCGTATTTTGTTTTCCTGCTGGTAAAGAAGAGATTTGAGAAAAAATGGCAATGGCGGATCGATCTCCAGGTGATCAAGGGCTGGCTGGAAAGGTCCTTCCTTTTCCTTTGCCTGGTTTACAATCTGCCGCACGCCCTAATTGCTTTCGGTGCCATCAAGATCGGCACGCGTGTGAACGACAAGGACAACAAGGTCTCCAATGACTATTTCTTCGTCGGCAACATGGTTTCGTTATTGCTGGTCATTTTTTACTACGCATCCTGGCTGCTCTGGAAGAATTAAATTGATCCCAGTCTAACGGCCGCTACTTCTTCGGCATTCCAGCATTCGTTCCTACTTATTTTGTAATAAAAATATTTACGGCAAGCGCGGATTGTGTTATAAAACAGGCAATGAAAATCCGTTATTTCCTGACCGTTGTGTTTGTCTTTTTCTGCCTGGCTGTTCTGGCCGAGGTCCCTACCGAACTGGACAAGCTAAAAAAATCGGTCGTGGAGATCGGCCGGCTCGAATTCAAGCGCGATGTCCCGGTCAAGTACCTGAACCGCGCCCAATTGAAAAATTATATCGAGCGCCTTTTTGAAAGCGATTACCCCGACGAACTGGCCGGCAAAGAGCAAGAGGTCATCTGGCTGATGGGCTTCACTTCCGAGAAGATCGCGCTCAAATCTTTGCGCAAGATGATCATCCTGGAAAACGTCGGCGGCATGTACAACGAGAAGACCAAGGAACTGCTGGCCATGGAGGAGTTCCGCAACATCGACATGCTCAACACTCCGGCGCTGGTGCACGAGCTGCGCCACGCCATCCAGGACCAGCATTTCCAATTGGCAGAGTTGTTGGGCGACCTTTCCGACTTCGATGACCGCAAGCTGGCGGTTTTGGCCGCGGTCGAGGGTGACGCCACCCTGGTCATGATCCGCCAGCTCGGTTTCGATCCGGAATTGATCGGCGCTGCCTTCAGTCCGGAAAACGTCCTCTCTTTTTCGGCCCTGGCCGGAGCTTCTTCGCTGATGTCCGCCCCGGATATCATCAAATACCAGCTGCTCATGCCCTACCTGGAAGGCATGAAGTTCAGCCAGGCGATCTTCAAAGAAAAGAAGTGGAAGGGGCTGAACCAGGTATTGAAACGCAAGCCGCTCTCCTCGGAGCAGATCCTGCACCCGCAGAAATATCTCGCCGGGGAAAAACCCCAGACCGTATTCACCGGCTTCCGCCCGAGCCGGGGAGAGTTGGTCTATTCAGGCGTCATCGGCGAATACTATTTGAACGTATTGCTTAAAAACGGCCCCGAGATAACCGACGTGGCGGCCGGCTGGGGGGGAGACCTGTTTTCGCTCTATCGCCATGGCGATTCCCGGCTGCTGCTCTGGGAGGCCCATTGGGATACAGGCGCTGATTGCTCACGCTTTTACGCCGATTTCCATAAGTTCTTGGAAAAAAAATTCCATTTTGTTTTTCAGAACGGCCAAAGCCACGGCCGCAAGTTCAGTGCCGGCAATTCCACGGCCGGGTATTTTTTCCTGCACCAGGACAACGCCCGGCTTTTCTACGCCCGCAGCAACGATCGCACGCAAATCAATGAGTTAATCAGCGGAGGATTGTATGATTAATGCCACCCAGATCAGAAGGGGAATGATCATTTTTATGGACAATAAACTGTACCGCGTCGAGGAGATGGACCATGTTACCCCCGGGCGCTACAAGTCGACCATTCACGTCAAGATGCGCGACCTGGAGAACAATATTCGCTCTCCGTTCCGCTTCGGTTCTTCCGACCGCGTGGAAAAGGTGACCCTGGATTCCAAGGAAGTCAGCTATTCCTATAAAGATGGCGAGCATTTCATTTTCATGGACAATGCCACTTACGACCAGATAAGCCTGGACAAGGATTTTGTCGGTGACAATGTCTTTTACCTGAAGGAAAATGAACCCTATCAGATGGAATTTTTCCAGGGCAAGCCGATTAACATCGTTCCGCCCCTGTCTATGGAATTCCTGGTGTCGGAAACCGCAAAAAACATGAAGGGCTCGACCGTCCAGGCTTCTTATAAACCGGCCAAATTGGAAAGCGGACTGGAAGTGACGGTTCCTCCCTTTATTGAACCAGGCAATATCATCAAAATAGACACCCGCGACGGGTCGTATATCGAAAGGGTCAGTAAATAGTTTTTTTTATTTGTCGGCCAAGAGAAAGGCGGCCAGGTAGATCAGGCGACTCACCTTTTCCATGGTTGCGCCGTTGAATTTTTCCATGCTGTCGGCCGGGGTGTGGTAGATTTCGCTCATGCCGGTCATGAAAAAAGCCCAGGGTTTCCCTGCCATGGCGAATGAGGCGTGGTCGCTGCCCCCGCCCATGCGGTTCATGTTCCGCGCTGTCTCGCGGTAGAGAACATCGAAGCCGACGCAGCGGTTGGCTTCCCGCAGGGCGGCTTGCAGATCGGGCGCCTCGGCCGAGAAGGACAGAGGCAGGAAGTTTTCGGGCTTGATCTTCTTGAGCAGTTCCTCGCCTTCCTTGACGTTGAGCATGCGCAGCATCCGCTGCAGCCCCTTTTTGTCCCAGGCCTGGGCGATCATGTCCAGGTTGAAATAGGCCATGGTGTTGTCCATGGAGAACACAGGATGTTCCACGTAATAGCGTGAACCCAGCAGGCCCTCCTCCTCGCCGGTCCATAAACAGAAAACAATGCTGCGCTTGGGCTTTTCCGGATTGAGGGTCAGGGCGCGGGCAATGGCCAGGACGCCGCAGGCGCCCGAAGCGTTGTCCTCGGCGCCGTTGTAGATATAATCACCGCGGCGCCCCAGGTGGTCGAGGTGGCCGCCGATGACCAGCGCCTGCTCCTTTAATTGCGGGTCGCTGCCTTCGATAAAGGCGATGACGTTGGCGCTCTTGAGCAGCTGGTAGCGAACTTGGTTGCTGAGGCGCAGGCTGCTGCCGGGCAGGCGGAAGGAGCGCGGTTTGTATCTGGAAGCGATTTTTTTCTGCAGGCTTTCAATGGTTTCACCGGCGCTTTCCAGAATTGCATCGGCCATTTCCCGGGAGATCCTGATTATACTCCGACCTTCCCAGGGGAAGGCTTTGCTGCCGGGAATGAGCAGCTTCTTGCGGGAATCGGGAAGGATGGGTTTGTCGTCGCTGACCTGCTGCTGGGCGAGGATCTCCCTGTGAATGTCACCGTTTTCAATGAGCGAATTTTTGGCTACCAGCACGGCCAGGGCGCCGCGCTTGATGATGGCCGCGGCCTTGGTATAGTCGATGCCGCCGTGGCGGCTGGGCCGGGCCGGGAAGTATTTTTCCTTGATCTCCTTTTTCTGGAAAGGGGAAGCGGCGTCATCTTTGCCCGGGGCTTCGGAAAGGATCAGGACGATCTTGTCTTTGACATCAATACCGGCCAGGTCGTCGTAGGAAATACTCTTCTCACTGATACCGTAACCGGCGAAAACCAGCGGTGCACTTACTTCCAGGGGCAGGATGGAACTGAAGACGAAATCGATCCCCGGCGCGAAGGGCCTTGAAACCCGGCTGGAACCGGCACGGCCGCTTTCCAGAACCGCGCTAGCTTGGGTTTCCAGCGCTTCCTTCATTACGAATTCCTGCAGATAACTCCTTGCGGGTTTGGCGGCAGGCTGTTCGGGATTGAAGGCGCGAAACGGACTGCCGGCGGGTTTGGGAAAATCTCCGCCGGGCTCAAGTCCCCAAAGGGCGAAGAGGGATTGCGCGTAGGCGGTTGCCGTGTCGTAACCGCGGGTGCCGATCTCGCGGCCTTCGAGGTGGTCCGCAGAGAGAAAAGCCATGATCGACATCATGTCCTTGGCTTGAATGCTGTTGAATCCGGGTTGCGGGCGGGATGGGACCGCTGCCGTTTTTTCCACGAGCTGCAGGTTTTTCATCATTTCGGCAGCGGCGTCCTTCTGTTCCTGGGCGCCGAGCCGCGGCAGGATGAGCAGGCCGATCATGGCTACATATAATATTTTTTTCATTATTTCTCCTTGAGATGGTTTTACGGAATTTTCCAGAAAAAAGTTGCGGCCGGGAATTCCCTGGATGCAGCTTGCTTAGAACTCCACGCCGAACTTGTTTTTCAGGGCTAGGGCGATGACCATGGTGAAAACCAGGTAATAGACCAGCCAGTGGGTGCGGATGCCCAGGAAGGAAATGCTGCGGGCCGGGTATTGGATATAGACGTATTTCAGGGATGTCGGCGCCGCCAGCAGTTTTTCCGCCGGATATATGAAATGTTCCAGGGCAGAGGCGGCCATTTTTTTATTGGACAGGGCCGGCATGTTTTTGCCGATGACCAGGTTCTTGCTGACCGTGGCCCCGTCGACATTGATGGCGATGGTGGTGGAACCGCTTTTGCCGGCCTTCAGCTTCCAGTCCACTTCGCGCAGCGCCGTGATGAACACCGGATTCATGGTGGAGCGGAAATGGGGATTGGGTTGGATCTCCACATTCGCGGCGCCGATGTCGCTTTTGAATCCGGCCTTGACCGTGATGCTCTCATCGGGGCGGAACGGGCGCATGCCGTAGCGGATGTCCATCTGCACGAAAAGCAGGAAGAGCAGGGGTAATGCCAGGAACAACGGCACCAGGTTCAAAATGAAATATTTCCCCGTGTAATACAAACTCTTGAAGAACGAGCCGACGATCGTCTTCCAAAAATCGCGGTACAGGCGAATGGCCAGGATGTTGGCCTTGATCTGGTTCTTGGTGTCCCTGACTTTTTGGGGACTGGAAACGGTCCGGTATACGACCAGCACGAAAAGCGAGGTCAGCAGGCTCAGAAAAAGGATGCCCCAGAAGGGGGGGAGTTTGGCAAAAGGCGCCAGCAGCAGGTCGCAGCCCCGGGTCAGGAAATAATTGATCTTCTGCGCCATCTAGGAAATGTAACCCAGGCCGCTGAGTTTGTTGGCCAGTTCTTCCTTGTTGTCGCCGCTCTTTATTTTCTCATATTCCTTGTTGATCAGATCTTCGATCAGCTCTTCCAGGGAAGAGTAGCCGTGAAAGGCGATGATCTCGTCGGCCTTCTGGCCGGCTTCCTTGCTCAGTTTGACTTTGCTCGACATGTTTTCCTCCTAAATCAATGCTTTCCCGGTCATCTGTGCCGGGGTGGCGATGCCGAAATATTTTAAAATGGTGGGAGCCACATCCTGCATGTCCGGCACCGGGTTCTGGATCTTGAAATTTGAGATGAATGAGGCCGGCACTTTTTTGGGATCCACGCAATGGTCCCCAGACCACCAGCCCATGTTGTCGCTGATCATCTCGCGGCTGAGCGTGCCCAGGGCCGATTCATCGCTGATGCGGTAGCCGCGGTCAAAACCCAGGATGATGTCCGGGGCGCGGTCGATAAAGTTTTTCGAGAAATTATCCTCGGAAATATAGGCGCAGGAGATGACCTTGTTGCCGTTTTGGGGATCGCTGATGGTTTCCAGCTTGGCCTTGATCTCGTCGAGCAGCCGCCGCCGTTCTTCAGGACCGACCGCACCCTCTTTTTCCCGGCCCTTGAGGTTCAGGTACAGGCCGTTCAGGCCCAGGGCATAGGCCTTGGAAGCCGGCCAGTCGGCGTAGCCCAGGATGGAGATCTCTTCGCCGCCGCCATCGTCGACGCTCATTTTCAGGTATCCCTCTTTGACCAGCCAGTTGTTGATGTTGACTTCGCGGCGGAAAGGGCCGAAGCCGTGGTCCGACATGAGCAGGAGCGGGATGCCCGGGTCGATGTTCTTCATGGCCTTGCCCAGCACGCGATCGAATTTGCGGTACATCTCGTCGGTGATATAGGCGAATTTGCGACTTTCCTCGGGATGGTAATAGGGGTGCTCCTTGTCGTTCAGCGCCCAGAACATATGCTGCCCCTGGTCCAGCGAGGAGAAGTAAAAGAAAAGCAATCCCTCTTTTTGGCCGCCGAAGCGCTGCAGCTCATAGTCGAACAGACGGCAGCTTTCATCGAAAACCGACAGCGACTGGGTGATGAAGTTCTCCATGGAAAAGGTGCCGTTATTCAGGGCCTTGGTGTCGGCCGGCAGGCCGATGGTGTGGAACAGTCCGACGTGGTCGGTCAGTTCGCGGCTGTAGCCGGACGGGGTGCTGATGGGCACGGCGGGCGCGCGCGGGCTGAGGTGGGTGGGGGAGATGTAGAGGCGGAAGCGATCGCCCATTTCCATGAGGTAAAACCTGACCATGCCGGTAATGCCGGCCAGGTGGTTGATCAGGGAGAATTCGATCTCCACCCAGTCGGAGTATTCCTTTTCGGCAATGAGGATCTCCTGGCCCTGGATGTCGATGCGCGCGGTCTTGTGCCGGTTGTCGACGTAAACCTTGAACGGTACGACTACGTTTTCGCCTTCTTTGATCAGGTCGTTTACAGGCCCCTCGATTTGCCCTTCCATGACGTTGTTTTCGTCGATGTAGGCGTAATAGATGTTGGCGGCCGAGAGGTCGCTTTGCGATTCGTTCTCATCCGAAGTGTACAGCGAATAGATGCCGTAGGTGCCCCGGATATCGGGCGTGCCCATGCCGGCCAGGGTGCGCTGCTTGCTTGCCGATGGCGGGTAGTTGGTGGGAAGCTTGACGATGGTGGCCGGGATGCCGCGGTCTTCCATGTAATCCCAGAAAGCGCGGCCCTCCCTTTTCAGGACCACTTTCCCGGGCTTGAGCGGGATCTGGTACTGGCCCAGATTGACCAGCCAGCGCGAAGGCAGGGTATCGGTCTGGGAAAACATGGGGGTGTAATTCTCGGGGTTGCGGTGCAGGAAGTCGAAAATGCCGAAAACTCCGGGATCGGCGCCGCTGATGAAGCTGCCCCAGGCCACCGGGCTCTGGGGGGGATGCTCGAGCGCATCATGGTGAACACGCCCTGGCCGCTCAGGCGCTGCATGTTGGGCAACTGGCCCTGCCCCATCAGGCGCTTGACGATGCCCGGGTCCATGCCGTCGAAGCCCAGGACCAGCATTTTTTTGGTCAGGGGTTTGCCCGCCGCGAAATTCATGAACGGCGTCGCTGCCAGCAGGGTGCCGCCGCTTTTTATAAAATCTCTTCTTATCATCATTGGCCTCAGTTTGTTGCCGTAACTTTTAATATTGGATAATATATCAAATCGGTTACCAATTCAACCGCGCGCTCCGAGTTTTTTGCAAAAAACAGCCGCTTGCTTTGCTGCCGGCAAATCGTGTACTATGCGGCATGCGTGATATTTTCACCCCGATCTTCCTCCTGGTTCTGGGCGCCCTGGCCCTGGTTCACGGCTTTGAGCCCAACCCTTTTGTTTTCACGCCGCTGGCGCTGACGACTTTTGTTTTTTTTTTGATTTATTATTATTTTAAAAAATACCGGCTGGCCTATGCCTGCATTGCCCTGGCCCTGGTCCTGCTCATCAGCGGTTCTTATTTGCGGGGCAAGATCGCCCATGAGAGCGATCGGGGCCTGCGCTTTCCTCAGCAGCAGTATCTCACCATAAGCGGGACGCTGCTGGCCTTTCCGGAGATCGGCAACGATGCTTCCGTATTGCTGCTGCGTTCCCGTTCATTTTCCTGGGGCGGCAAAAAAATCGAGCGGGAGCTGAATGTCCGTGTCACCTGCCGCGGCGACTGCCGGGAGTTCAACCGCGGCGACCTGGTTGAAGTCGCGGCCAGGATCGATCCCCGCCTGCCCAACCGGAATTTTTTCCCCAACCCCTATGAAAAATATCTGCTGTATAAAAATATCCATTTGACGGCTTTCAGCAAATCGGCGCAGTTGCTGCAGCTGACGGCCAGGGCGAATATTTTCTGGCGGGCGATCGGGGCCTGGCGCGAACGCATCCGCCAAAAAATCGAAGCGCGCTACCAGGTCGACGGCGTTCTCAGCCCGCCGGGAGTTTTCCTGGAGGCAACCATTCTCGGCGACCGCCTGCGCCTGGAAAACGACGAGCAGGAAATGCTGATCGGCAGCGGTGTTTTTCACCTGCTGGCTATTTCCGGAGCCAACATCGGCATGCTGGCCTTGATATCCCTGCTGGTCTGCCGCTGGCTGCGCTTCTCCCTGAAAGTGAAATACGCGCTCACGGCGCTCCTGCTGCTGCTGTTCCTAACCGTCTCGGGATTCGATATTTCCGCCCAGCGGGCGGTATGGATGGCCTTGCTGCTCTTTGCCGCCAGGGTGTGGTTCATGGACGTGCAGCTGTCCAACATCATCTCGTTCTGCGGGCTGCTGCTGCTGGCTTTCAATCCGGCCCAGTTTCTGGACCCGGGTTTCATCCTCACCTTTTCCCTGACCGCGGCCCTGCTGATCGGCCGGCGCATCCTGCTGCCGCTGCTGCGCTTTTTGCCCCGCTATGCCGCCGAGCTGCTGACGGCCAATTTTGCCACGGCGCTGCTGGCCCTGCCGCTTTCGCTGTTTTTCTTTCATCGTTACGCCTTTTCCGGCTTTTTCAGCGGCATCCTGCTGGTTCCCCTGGCCGGCGCCATCACGGTTTGCGGGGCGCTGCTTTTGCTGCTGGTTATTTTGCCGTTCAACGCCGCAGCTTTGGCCCTGCTGCTGGCAGGAGTTTTTCTGGACCTGTTTTTTACAGTAAGCCGCTGGGTTTATGAACATTTCAGTTTGAGCATTTTTCGGCCGCCGCCGCCGCTGTGGCTTCTGGCCGTGATCGGCCTGTTGTTTTTCTCCATTTCCCTGGAGCGGCTGAAAATTTATTGGCGGATCACCCTGGCCATGATGCTGGCGGGCATTTTGCTTTTAATATCGCTCCCCCCGCACCCCTACCAGCCCGGCCGGCTGGAAACGTATTTTCTCGATGTCGGCCACGGCGACGCCGGGATCGTGGTTTTCCCCGGTAGCGACGCCCTGCTCATCGACGGCGGCGGCGCCAGCCTGTCGGATTTCCAGGTCGGCCGCCGCCTGCTTCTGCCGTTCATTCTGCAGAAAAAGATCCGCATCCGCTGGGCGGCAATCAGCCACTACCATCCCGATCACGTCAAGGCCTTGATCGAGCTCATGGCCATCCTGGCCCCCGAGGAATTGTGGCTCTCCTCGGCCGCCGCGGAAAACGATCTCTACAAACAATTGCTCGCTGCCAAACCGAAAAAAACGCTGCTGAGGAAAATCCAGCAGGGATTCGCAAAAAAAATTGACAACTGTTCCGTCACCTGCCTGGCGCCGCCCCGGTTCATCAACTCGGCGCAAACGGCAAATGACCATTCCATGGTTTTGCGCGTCTCCGACGGCCGGCATGCTTTTTTGTTCAGCGGCGACATCGAGAAAAATGCCGAAGCCGGGATCGCCGCTGCCCTGGGTCCCTCCCTGGCCGCCACGGTCCTGAAGGTGCCCCACCACGGCTCGCGCACTTCTTCCACAGCGAGGTTCCTGGACCTGGTGCACCCGCAGCTGGCGGTCATTTCCTGCCCGTCTTACAGCCACTTCGGCTTTCCCCATGCCGAGGTCATCGAGCGCCTGAAGCAAAGGAATATCCGCTGGCTGACCTCCGCCCGCCGCGGCGGCATCATGATCGCATCTATGCTAGAAGGGTTGAAGATCGAAGTATCGAAATGATAGATGTCAGATGTCAGATGACAGAATGAAAACAGGCAGGGGCGGGGTTATCCCGCCTTTTCACATTATACTGTCTTTACACCAACTCACGCAGAAAAGGCAGAGCTGGGCGGACGCGGATCCCCTCGGGGGAGAGAAAATCCTTTTTGCCCACGGCGCTGACCTGCAGTGCCTCCGCATCCGGGAACCTTTTTTTCAGGTAGGCCAGGGCCGGCGAGACCGGAGCGTCGTCCCACTTCACTTCGATGAAACGCAGCGGGTTACGGCCTTCGCAGACGACGAAGTCGACTTCGCGGCCGTCGACATCGCGGAAATATCTGAGCTCAAGGTCCAGGCCTTGCGCATCCTGCTGGAAGTGCACCCACTTGAGCAGGTGTGAGGCCATTAGGTTCTCGAAGCGCTTGGGCATGTCCGGGATCTGGCTCCAGTCGTAGTGGTAGTGTTTGGCTTCTTTTTTCACGGCCCGGATGGCAGGGGCGCCGAAGGGGGCGAGGCGGAACATGAAATACAGTCTCTCCGGGGCCAGCAGCCAGCGGCTCACGGTCTTGTGGCTCACTTGCAGGTCCTCGCGCAGAGCGTTAACCGAGAGGGGCGAACCGACCAGCTCGGGCAGCCGCAGAGCCAGCAGCTCCAGGTTGCCAAGGTCGAGGATGTGTTCCAGGGAAACAATCTCTTCCCGGAGTACGCGGCTGCGGTAGGAGCGCGTCCAGCGCCGCGCCGCCGCCTGCGAACCCGACAGGAAGGGCTCGGGGAAGCCCCCCAAGGCTAGCAAGTCGAGCAATTCCCGGGGCTGATCCAGCTTGAGCTCGGCCACCGAGAATGGGTGCAGGCGCAGGAAATGGTAACGGCCTTGCAGTGAGTCTCCACCGAAGCGATAGACGTCGAGGCGGGCGCTGCCGGCAACCAGGATGTCCAGTTTCCGCTCCGGCTGGTCCACCAGCCCCTTCAGGTAGTTGCGCCAGGAGCGGTACTTATGGATCTCGTCCAGGACGAGCACGCCTGCGGCCGGCAGTTCGCGGCGCAGGATGGTCTCGCGGTGCTCGGGCACGTCCCAGCTCAAGTAGAGGCCGGCTTTGCCGGCGATTCGCCGCGCCATGGTGGTCTTGCCGACCTGGCGCGGGCCGGCGACGAACACCATCTTTTCCTTGAGGTCGGTGCGGGCCTGCTTTTCCAGGTATCGTTCTTTCATGCCGCCAGCATACTTCTTTTTTAACCACCTGTCAAATTTATTCGCGAGTATTTTGGACAGGGGGTGAAATTGCAAGCGTTTACAGATCTTTCGAATGGACATGTGTCAGGGCAATAAAAGGAAAGTAATATTGAAAGACCTGGTACCCATGTCCGGTGAAGACTATTTCTGCCATAAATGCCTTCTGGAAAAAAGATTCGGGATTACAGGCCGGCGAACTGTAAAAAAAAGGCATGATCATCCAGCTGGGCTACCCTCCCATCCGGATTGACATCATCACCTCAATCGAGGGGGTTGATTTTTCTGAAGATTGGAAGAACAAGGTTAAGGCCGACTATGGAAATATCCTGGCATTTTTTATATCCCTGGATGATCTGATCAGGAACAAAAGAGCCTGCGGCCGGGAACGGGATATCCTGGACGCGAAATACCTGGAAAAGATCCGGGCAAAAAAGAAGTAGGGGCGGAGTTATTCCGACCGTTGGGGTTGTCCGCAACGTGGGGGCGCGATGACCGGGGCACGGCACGCCGTGCCCCTACGGATCCTTTTTCCTTCGTTTTGATCATTGGGATTTAAGAAGGCAAACACGAGGTTTGCCCCTACGGCTTCAATTTGTTTTTGTTTCGGTCATTGGAATTTGGAACTTGGTGCTTATTTGTAATTTGGTGCTTGTGATTTGGAATTTTATCTTCAGGATCAGGTCGACGCGACTGCCTTTTCCGATCTCTTGCCGCTAAGGAAATCAATGTCGATGCGGCCGATGCATGTTTTGGCGACGGCGGCGCCGGTCACCTTGGCGGTCATGACCTGCTCGGGCTCGTTCTCCAGCTGGTTGATCATTACGGCCAGCGCCCGGCCCTTCTCCGCTGCGTCGGCGACGAAGGTCACCCGGCCGCTGAACTGGACGCTGAAGAACAAATGGTCGCAGCTCCCCTGCACGTAACCGCGGTCGACGATCGCCTGACCCCAGACGCGGTTGTTGGCCTTGAGGAAATCGATCTTTTTCCCCGCGAAGGCGCAATGGAAATAAATGGCATTCTGTTTTTCGTCATAACCATGGCTGAGGGTGACGAGGTACGGTTCGTCGCCGCGGCACATGGCCACGGTCACATATTGCGTTTTCGCCAGGATCGCCTTCAGTTCGACGGTCTCCCGGATCTCCTGTTCCTTCCTGCGCAAGCCGTGATATTTTTCCATGCGGTGAATCTCCTTTGGTTGTTCGAACGTTTTGAATAAAACTATCTTAACGAAAAGGCGCCAAGGAAGCAATCGGTGCTATTAACCGTGGAGCAAAGGTCCGGCGAATCGTTATGAAGCCTGCATTGGGTCTTTCTTACAAAGTCACAAAGTCAAGCACTGATAATCATATAGAAGGTTGGGTTCTTTGACTATCCGATAATACATTTTCATTCGGAAAAAGCATATGCCCCCTCCCGCCCCCTGCGGGGACGCTTCGCAGTCCCCCGGCGGGGGAAGCCCTTTCCACCTCTCCCCATAAAGCGGTAATGTCAGGTAGGCAGAAAATGTTTGCAAAAGGAGGTAAACAATGCAAACCAAACTTTACGTGGGATTGGACCTGCATTCGAACAACACCTATGTCGGTGTTATGGACAGCAAGGAACGAAGAGTGTTGAAGGGCAAGTTTCCCAACCAACTGGAAGTGATCCTGACCTTGCTCGAGACGTACAAGAAACGCATCGTCGGTGTGGTGGTCGAGTCGACCTTCAACTGGTACTGGCTGGTGGATGGGTTGATGGACAATGGCTACAAGGTTCACTTGGCTCATCCGGTAGCGTTCAAGCAGTACAAGGGGTTGAAGTATACCGACGATGAGCATGATGCTTTCTTTCTGGCCAAGATGCTGCAGCTCGGTATTCTGCCCGAAGGGTACATCATGCCCAAGGAAGAGCGACATCTGCGCGATCTGCTGCGCAAACGATTGAAATTGGTCAGGCAACGCACCACCCACATTTTAAGCTTCAAGAGTCTGGTCAGCCGCAACCAGGCGATTTCCATGGACAGCAACAAAATCAAAACACTTACTGAAGAAAGCATTGACGGCATGTTTGAAAACGAACATCTTGTCATATCGGCCAAAGCCAATATCGCCACCATGAACTTTCTGAAAGAAAAGATCGTGGCAATTGAAAAACAGATCCGCAAAGTGACGCAAATAAAACCTGAACATGACTTTCTCATAACAGTGCCCGGTATCGGAAAATCTTTGGTTTTAACCGTTATGCTGGAAACCGGAGATATCAATCGTTTCAAAGCTGTCGGCAACTACGCTTCTTATTGCCGCTGCGTGAGCAGCAAGCGATTATCCAACAACAAGAGCAAAGGAGAGAACAACCGCAAAAACGGTAACAAATATCTGTCATGGGCTTATGTGGAAATAGCCAACTGCGCCAAACGATATTGTCCGCAAGCCCGTGCCTTCTACTTAAAAAAATCAATGAAAACCAATAAACCCTTGGCCATTAAAGCTCTGGCTCATAAACTCGCCCGCGCTTGCTACTACATCATGAAAGACAATGTCGTCTTTGATGTGACCAAAATATTTGGAAAGCCCATATTAAAAAATGGTTGCGGCAGGGAACCAAACTGGGGACTGGGTCACCAACCATCAGCACCGATTGGCCAGCCTGCCGCAGCCGACTTGTAAATAATCATAGCAGAATTGAAATAATATTTGCAATGTGTCATGATGTTTTGCCCGGGGTATGAGCCATAAGGGACTGGACTTTGAGCCATTCACACTGTATTTTTT
>Ga0180014_1000259_pt1 | contig 15510 bp, 9 predicted proteins | sample KR13_S1_MetaG_FD_116507 | JGI IMG/M metagenome (GOLD analysis project Ga0180014, IMG submission 116507) | Groundwater microbial communities from the Olkiluoto Island deep subsurface site, Finland - KR13_S1_MetaG | ecosystem: Environmental > Aquatic > Deep subsurface > Groundwater | place... | reverse complement strand
CTCGGCGACGAAGGGTTCCTGGCAAATCTGGGCAGTATCCGCGACAGCCGGATTATCGTGGGTGCCGCAACCTATCACACGATCATCGCCCCGGAAGCGCGCACGTGGCGGCCCACGACCTTCGCGCTTTTAAAGGCCTTCGCCGAAGCCGGCGGCCGCATCCTGTTCACCGGCCGGCTCCCGGAAGAGGCGGATTGCCTGCCCGAACCGGGTTGGCGCGCTCTGATCAATATCCCCTCCGTGACAATCGTGCCGGCGGATCCCGCCGCGATCCGTTCTGCGCTGGGCTCGATACCCAACTTGTTCCGGATCACCGGCGCCGACGGCGGACCGGTTCCCGGCCTGCGGGCTCAACACCGGGTGGACGGCGCCCAGGACATCTTTTTCATCGTCAACACAGACCGGCAGGCGGGCCGGGAGATCACGTTACGCATTCACAGGAAGGACGGGCAATTGGTCCAGCTCGACGCCGTCGAGGGAACGCGGGGCGTATTGAAGAGCCGCCGGGTAGGCAATCCACCCGGCTATCTCTCCTGCGATTTACACCTGGAGCCCATGGGGTCACTTCTGTTGACGGTTGACCCGGCAACGGACGCCAAGCCGCACCCCCGCCTGCCAAGTCCCGAGCGGGCACGGATTCACCCCCTGCCCGGCCACTGGCGATTCACGCGGAAGCAACCCAACGTGCTGGTCCTCGATCATATCGCGTATTCACTGGATGAAGGGAAAACCTTTCTCGGACCCATGCCGGAATACGCGGCGCGGCACGCCATTGCCGATCATTTCGGCGCGCGCGAAGCGCTGACCTGGCAGCCCTGGGCGGCTCTGAAACAGAAGGCTTACGAACAATTGGGAGGCACGGTTACGCTCCGCTACGCGTTTCATTCCACCCTGACCGCACCGCACCAGGTGGCCGTGGTCATTGAGAACCTGATGCTGGGCAACCTGATCGTCAACGGCCAGACGGTCCGGCTGGAAAAGGCCGGCTGGCACTGGGACACCGGCTTCGGGAAAATCGATATTTCCGGACTGGTGAATCCGGGCGACAATATCATCGATTTCGCGTTGAACTACAGCATCCTTAGCGAAGTGGAATCCGCCTACCTCATCGGCGATTTCGGCGTACGGTTCAAAACCCCGCTTACCCCGGAGCTATGCGAGGAACCCAAGTCCCTGACCCCGGGATCCTGGACCCGGCAGGGCTATCCTTTTTATGCCGGCGCCATCATGTACCAGACCCAGTTCCACCTGGATTCCAATCCGGCGGCGCGCGGGACCGTGGCCCTGCGGCTGAACCGGCCGGCAGGTGTTTTATTCCATGTCCGACTGAACGGGGAACCCGTCGGAGACCTGCGCTGGCGGCCGTGGCAGTTGGATCTCAGCCGGCAGGCGCGCGGCGGGATCAACAACCTGGAGATCGAAGTCGTAGCTTCCCTGCAAAATTCCCACGGTCCCCTGCACCTGGCTGACGGGGAATCCCTGGCCTGGCAGGGTTCGAACGCGTTTGAAGATCCCGCCCTGCTCATGGAATCCTATTCCCTGGCGGACACAGGATTGCTGGAGGGAGCGGAAATTCTAACCTGGGATCGGGTGCGGCCATGAGAAATCATAACAAGACCGGCCGTCCCAAGGTCAGGAACTAATCAGATGATGCCTTGACATCAGAGATGAAGATGCTATGATGCCGGCATGAGAACAACTCTGACCATAGAAGATGATGTACTCGACAGAGCAAGATCTATTGCCACCAGACTGCGCGCGCCTTTCCGTAAAGTTGTCAATGAAGCCCTCCGGGCCGGTCTGGAAACCGTGGAGGCACCCGTAAGAAGGCGGCCCTATCACACCCGACCTCATAAAATGGGTCTGAGGACTGGAAGAAATCTGGACAATATCCAGGAACTTCTGGCACAGGTCGAGGGGGAAGATTTCCGTTGATCCTCGTCGATACCAATTTGCTCCTCTATGCCGAAGACCGACTCAGCCCGCGTCATAACGCAGCGTGCAAATGGTGGGATGCTCAATTGTCCGGGACATCGCCAGTCTGCCTGTGCTGGACCGTACTTTGCGCATTCATCCGAATAAGCACGAATCCGCGTGTTTTCAAACACCCCATCTCACTCGATCAGGCCATCTCACGGGTGCAAGGTTGGCTCGACCAGCCTTGCACCCGGCTGGTTTATCCGACCGAGCGGCATTGGACGGTTCTTCAACAACTACTGGTCAATGGACAAGCCGCCGCCAATCTTGTGACTGACGCCCACTTGGCCGCTCTGGCCATTGAACACGGTTGCGAATTGTTTTCCACCGACGCCGACTTTAGACGCTTCCCAAAATTAAAGTGGAGAAATCCCATCGGTTGAGAAAGAACCGGGCAAACACCTTGTAACCTACCGCCAGGCTAAACGCCCGCGCCTCACAGTTCATTTTCCGGGCCGGCGGTTTCACTATCCCGATCCGGCTCCGCGCCAAGCCCCGACTCGAACCGATCATACAGCGCCCGGAGCTTGGCCGTGTAATAAGCCGTGTTCTCATCGCGGGCCTTGGAATTCCAATCGGCAACGAGCCGGGCCACCTGATGCGCCGGCACGCTTTTTTTCGTTCCCGTGATGTAATACGACACCTGGTCCCCGGCGCGATACGCCCGGCCGGAACGCAAGGCCAGCTCGTAGGCCGCGTTGCGGCCCCGTCCTTTTTTGGCGATTTTCCCGGCGTAGGTTGCGGGATCTTCTTTCAGGGTTTCGGTCTTGGCCAACCTATGGATGGGCATGGCGCCGCCGGTAATTTCCTGTTCGTTACGCGCCTTTAAGGCCGGAATGTCGTTATCCCGCGACTCCAGTTTCAACCGGAGATAGTCGCGCAGGAAGGCGCGCAGGTAGGGTTCCAGGCCCCGGGATTTCAAGGCGCCGCCCCGGATGATTACCTCGCCGGATTTATCCAGCAGGGCGTAATTTTTCATTTTATAACTGAACATGGAAACGTAATCGCCGTCGAACTCGATATCGATGCCTTCGGGTAGTGATTTCTGGAACGCCTGTTGAAACTTTTCCTCTTCCCGGCGGCCCTTGAAATCCGGCGGCACGAAATAAATGCCGTCGGTATCGATTTCCACCGGGCGGGCGCCATGCGCGTTCAGCCAGGCAATCATCTGTTTGAGGATTGCCCGTCCCTCGGCAGTCACCTGTTCCGCCGCCGAAAAGTCGTTGAACCGCGCCTGGGCAAACCCCAGGTAGCCGTAAAACGAGTTGATCAGGATCTTAAAGGCGTTCTGCAGGGATTCGAAATGGGCGGTATCAGCCGGAACCCGGCTGGCGCGCATCTGCTCTTTGGCCTTCAGGCGAACCTCGCGGAGATATTCCAGCATCTCCAGGAAAACACCGAGCACGTCGGACCGGGGTCCCAACCGGCGCACCAACATAATGGAAGGATACAGCGAGCGCACGTCGCAATGCCGGACGTTGCGGACCACGCCTTCCATAAAAATATCGGTATAGCCGCCTTCAAAGGGCCGGGACTGATCCGGCACCGGCAGGGCCTGGCGCCGGCGCAGGTATTCGCGGAGCATGAGGGCGTCTATCTTGGCGGCATTGCCCCGCAGGCAGACATTATAATAGGCCATGGGCAGGATTTGGGTCTGCGCGAAATAACTGCGCTCCAGGAGGTCGCCCAAGGCCCGGGTTTCACGGATATCATCGGCGGCATAGCGGAGCACCTGTTGGGGATCCCGATCGAACGTGCGGCTGATGTTCGCGCCTTCGATATAGACACGATTCTTCGGCGCCAGCCCGAAATGGACGGCCGCGTCCTTGAGGCCAAATCCCTCCAGCGACCGGTGCGAGACATCATAGAGTTGCAGGAGAAAATACGTGTCCACGATATGGCGCCCCGCGATTTCGAACTTGGGGAACGCCACCAGCCGCTCGCCGGCCGAGAACCGGCTGGGATGCGAACGCAGGAGACTCCCCTCGCGCCCGAGCGCCAGGGGTACCCGATGCCGGGTCGCGCGCGCCGCCAGGTACGGCAGATCGAATTTGAAAATGTTATGGCCTTCGATGACATCCGGATCCCGCTCGCGAACCACCCGGACGAACTGTTCCAGCAGACGCTGTTCATTGCCCTCCGGATCCCAGAGCGTCTCGACCCAGCCGGAGTTGTCGCCAAGCGCAATGACAATGATGCGGTCGCTTTCACGTTCGGCATTGCAGAACTCAAATCCCGGCGCCGTGGCCGTTTCAATATCCACCTGCATGCGCCGCAGTTGTTCAAAGACCATGCCCTTGAAGAGAACACGGCCGGTCAACAGGAGAAACTGCTGGACCGGATCGTTGACAATCAGGAAAGGCGCATCGGGAGCGCCGGGCGCACAGCCGGCGGATTTGACAAGCCAGGCTTTGGCGCGTTCCCATTCCGGCCACGTGGCAAAGAGCGCCAGCGCTTGGAGCCGCCCGCCACCGCTCAATGGTTGCAGGTCCGGCCGGACCGGACAGTCCTTGAGCAGGGCGTCGGATTCGACGACCAGGAAAGGGGTGAACGGCTCCTGCTTGCGAACAGTCTGGTTGCCCTGGCGCACATACAGGCTAACCTGCTGGGTCCGCGTCTTGCGGCCGGCGGCTTCGAGTTCCACGGCCACCAGGCCGGGCTCCGCGTTATGTCCGAATATGGGCAGGGAGGTCATTAATTAGGATCGAAAACCAGCGACCGCCACGTCGTTCGCTTCTTGACAAACCTTCTCATGGAAGGCCGCCAATGGCGGGAAATTCCTATGCCAAAATTAGACTCCGATGCCCTTCGCGATTCGGGTAACTTTGACTCTCAGGGCTATAACCCGGCGTCGACGCGCACCTTGGGGAAATCGGTGAACCAGAACTGGAGCCAAACATCGTAGTCCTCATCCAGCCAGTCGAATCCCACCTTGGCGGTAATACATCCCATATCCCTTTGCACTGAGAAACCATATTCCTCCAGGGTGCTGTCTTCGAACTCGTAGCGGCAGAAAACACTGAACTGCCAGTTGACATAAGGCGAGACCGTCAAGGTATTGAAAAGAAGACTGCTGCTGGATTCCGCGTAACGATGCTCCACCTCGTAGGACCAGAACGTCTTATCGAGGATGGTGAGCCGGGTATTGAACGTCTGAAACGCCGGCTTGTAGGTGTCGTACTCGCCGTCGATTTTCAGCACCAGCCATTCGAAGGGCGTCGACCGCACGTCAAAGGCAACGTTGCCGAGGACATTTTGCGTTTCCTCACGCTGGAACCGGTAGCGCGTCCAGATATCGGCATAGATCAGGTCATAAATTATCCGACGCTTGGTTTGAATCTTGTTCCGCATCCCGAACTTGATGTCGTTCTGGAGCCCGTAGGTATCGACCTCGTCGAATTGATACAGGTTGGTGGCCAGCACATTCGGCTCGGGAGTCAGGGTATAATCAATGTACGGCTCGGCAATATGGCGCACGTTATTGATGATGTCGCCGGGATAGGTTTCCCAGACCTTGAAGGCTTTCAGGGAACTTTCCAGTCCCAGCTGATACAGGTTTCGATACTGGGCGCCCATGCGTTCCATGAGAATATTCGTGGTCACCGTGGTCACGGGCACTCCATTGGAAATGACGGGAGCGCCGTTGGTGCCGAGCACCGGGTTAACGACCAGGTTGGTGTAATCCTGCCTGGTGGCCGAATACCAGGTGCCGCGGTAGCCGGCCCGCGGCGTGGTCGTTAGAAACCCGAAGAGCTTTTTGGGGTAATAAATCATATGGTCCGTGTCGAAACGGAAAGCCCCGTAGTTTTGCTTGTTGGTCACGTTGCTTTCCCACTCCTTGGAAAAATAGCCCGCCGTGGTTTTACCCTGGTAATAGAAAGGGCTCTCCATGATTTGCTGCCGGGAAATATCGAGGGTCAGGATCGGTGTGCGATTGATGCCGGTATAGAAGTCATTGAGCCGCTGTTCTATTTCCATGCTGAGCGTGTAATGGTCGGTGCGATGGCCCAGGATCATGTAGTTATCGGGCTCGGGCGAGGACTTGTATTCCTCGCGAAAGAACTGCTCGATGATCTTGGGGTCGCTCAGGTAATTCAATTGCGCCAGGAAATAATCACGCTCCCCGATGCTCTGGCTGTGATAGAGGCGCATCCGATAGCGGTTATTGTCGATGGGGTAAGTTTGCGTCTTACCCTCGTCCGGCCAGTTGTCCCAGGCATAATAGACAATCGCATCGCCGAACCAGGGATCCTCATCCTTGCTCATTTGCGTCTGCATGGTCGGATCCTCCCAGGTCTTGCGTCCCATGAAGGCCCAGGGCTCATCCGGCGTCGGGTTCATATAGCGTTGCGTCGAAAGCTCCTTGACGTTGCCGCCGGCCGACCACATGACATCCTGACCCACGGCAATCCCGCGGCGCAAACGAAGGTCCACGTGGCTGGCCGCCTCAATCTTCTTGCTGATCCGGTAATTGAACGCCGTCAACAGGTAGGCCCACATGCGCCGATTATAGCCGGGCACCACGGAAATGAAGTTGGGATCGCCGATATTCTGAGACCAGTACGGCACATACATCATGGGAATGCCGCCGACGTACAGCACCACGTGGCGCGCCTGAACGTGATGGCCGGGATCCATCCATACTTTCTGAGCGTGCATATACGCCTTGGGATGGTCGCCTTCGCAGGTCGTCAAATCGGCGTCCTCAAACACGTATTGTCCATCCGATGCCTGATAGGACGTTTTAGCATTGACATAAAATGGAGCCAGATAAGATTTAAATTTGCCAAAATCGCCCTGGCGGGTTTTGAAATTATACCGCAACTTTTCGCCCACCCAGACATCACTGCCGCGCTCGAACGTCACATTGCCGTCGGCCATGATATCCAGGGTCTGCAGATTGACCACCGCATGATCGCTCCGCAGGTTTTCAAGATCCTTGCGCACGAGCACGTGGCCTGAGGCCACCAGTAAACGCTGTTCGCTGTCCAGTTCCAGGATGTCCGCGCGAACGTCAAGCGGCACAGCGCTGACCCGGGCCAATTCATCCGGAAAAGAGTCTTCCAACAGCATGCGATTCAGCTTCACGCGGTCGGATGCCGCAATCTCCTCGACCATTTTCTTCGTATCATCAGACAGCTTGACTTTGGCAAAGCGGAAGGAATCGTAAAGCGTATCCTGGAGTACAAGGCGATTCAGATCGCGGACGATCATCTGGCACAGGACGGGATCGGGCGCGTTCGCGCCCCGGTACGCATTGAGCAGTTGCTTCGTGCGCACACAGCACTGTTCCGCGACATAACGCGAGACGGGGTCCTTGGCCCCGCGCAATTTCAGGGCCAGGGATCGGGCGTTTTTCAGATCGGACACGCTGAACATCAACGGCGCCGAGGGCGAGGCGGATGGAACCTCCTGAGACCGGAGGGAAATCCCGCCCAGCAGCATGATCATCGCGACGATCAGACCGCGGGCACGCCATCGTTGCAACTGTCTCATCCGGCCTGTCGCTTTCATGCGTCTACCCGCGGATCCCAATGGCAAGCGTCGAAAAATCCAAATGGATGGAAGCGTTTCATCTCGCCGATTGTTTTACCATGCCGTTTCCGGCAAACCAAGCTTCTTTCCGGTCCAATTTCCAGATTGGTTTCCCCCGCGGGTTAGCGCCCCCCGACGTTCGAGTACAAGTCCGCACCGGTATCCGCATTTACGATGGAAATGACCTCGACATGCTGAGCAGGATCCGCGCGGAAGGTCAGGCGACCCTTAAACTGTTCCTGCATCTTCAACAACAACCCTTCGTCTTCTTCCCGCAGGCGGTTCAGAATCGTGGGATTCACCGTGATCCGCAAGGACAAACCGTCCCGAGTCTCCTGTTGATGCGAACGCATGATGGCCAGCAGGCGCCGCTGGATTTGCACGCTCATATTCAGCGGCGATTTTACACAGCCGCGGCCGCTGCAATACGGGCAATCGACATACATGGTGGCTTCCAAGCTTTCATCCACCCGCTGGCGCGTCATTTCCAGGAGACCGAGTGATGAAATCGGCAATATGTTGGTGCGCGCCTTGTCCATTTTCAACGCGTCTTTCAGCGCCTGATACACCATGTTGCGGTGTTTCTTATGGCGCATGTCGATCAAGTCAATGACGATCAATCCTCCGATATTACGCAGACGCAAATGCCGGGCAATCTCATGGACCGCCTCGGTATTGACATGCAGAATCGCCTCATCCTGAGAACTGGCGCCCTTGTGCTGACCGGTGTTAACATCCACGGCAATCATGGCTTCGGTCTCATCGAACACGATACAGCCGCCGGATTTCAGCATCACTTTCCGGCGGAACGCGTTTTCAAGGTGCCGGTCCACATCATAATGCTCGAAGATCGGCTTGGCTCCGTCATACAACTTGACGCGACTCCGCACGCGCCGCGAGATTTTCGCCAGAATGTCCTTGATGCGCTCATATTCCGCCGGCGCATCGATGATGATACTGTCGATATCCTCGGTGACCGAATCGCGCACTGTCCGCTCGACCAGGTCCGGTTCCTGATACAAGCAACATGGCGCCTGTTTGTCGCGAATACCCTGCTGAATGACATCCCAGGTGTCCAGTAAAGACCGGATATCCCGCACAAAATTGGATCCGCTGGCGCCGGCGCCGGCCGTCCGGAGAATCAGCCCGCAGCCTTCGGGAACCGGCAGGCGGCTGAGTATTTTTTTCAGGCGCTTGCGCTCGGGCTCATCCTCAATCTTGCGCGAAATGCCCCGCAGTTTGCTTCCCGGCATGAGCACGAAATAGCGGCTGGGCACGCTTAGACTGGCCGTGGCGCGGGGACCCTTGGTGCCGATCGGCCCCTTGGATATCTGGACCACAATATCGGAACCGACCGGAAAATGGCGTCCGATTTCCTCCCGGGTGAATTGCCGTCGGCGGGAAACTGAGCGGATATGTTCCCCCTCCAGCGCCTCCAGCCGGGATAAATCCTCCGGGAACATATCCCAGTAATGAATGAAGGCGTTTTTCCTCATGCCGATATCCACAAAGGCGGCCTGCAAGCCATCCTCCAGGTTTTGAACCTTCCCCTTATACACGCCGCCGACAATTCGCTCTTCCGACGGGAGCTCGACTTTAAAATCCTCCAGTTCGCCGTTTTCCCGGATCGCCACGCGCGTCTCCAGGCTCTCCACGTTGATGATGATTTCCTTGCGGTTCTCATCCTTCTTTCTGCGAAACCCAAACATAATCTGTTTCCTTTCTCTCATTGACTACTATTGTGGCGCACACGGCGCTCCTTATCTCCAGTCTCCCCAAATATAGACGCTCTGCATCATGCCCAGCGCCGTCATTGTGCCGATCATAAAAGTGCCGCCATAACTGATCAGCGGCAACGGAATTCCGGTGATCGGAAGCACTCCGATGGTCATGGCGATATTCACAAACACATGACAAAAAAGGATCGTGACAATGCCCACGCACAGGAGGCGTCCGATTTTATCCGACGCCACCGCCGCCACCCGCAGTCCCAGATGGATCATGAGGGCAAACAGCATCAGCACGGTCATCGAGCCCATAAATCCTTTTTCCTCGGCGATCACCGAGAAGATAAAATCGTTGGGCGCCACGGTCCGCGGCAAAAAACCCAGAATATTCTGAGTTCCCTGCATATATCCCTTTCCCCAAAACCGGCCGGACCCGATGGCGATTTGCGATTGCGCCTTATTCCATCCCGTGCCCAGCGGATCCCGGTCGCTGTCCACGAACACCAGGATCCGATCCCGCTGATAGGGGTTCAGCCCTATCATTCGGATCAACCGCTCCTGGCGGGCTTCATTCCAGCCCAACTTCGGCGGGATCACAATCACGGCCAGGACCAGCACCACCACCAGACCCCCCGCCGTCACCAGCGGTACCAGTATCCGTCCTGGTACACCGGCCGCATACATTACCGCGACCAGCACCGGCAGGAAAATGATCGCGGTTCCCAAATCCGGCTGTTTGACGATCAGAACCAAAGGCGCCAGGACCAGCGCCAATCCCAGCAGTACAATCCGTCCATGACGCAATGACTGTCCCGGCCATCCAAAGAGCCGGGCCAGGACCAGCACCACCGCCAATTTCATGAGTTCTGCCGGCTGAAAGACCCACAATCCGGCGACCTGAATCCAGCGGGTTGCCCCGAATATCTTCACTCCCACATGCGGCACAAACACCAGGACCAGCATGACCAGGGCCGCTCCATACAGCCACCAGGCCATGCGAATCCACTGATGATAATCGGACAGGGCCATCACAAAAAAACAGACCAAGCCGACAGCCATCCACACCAACTGCTTCTGATAGAGCGGTCCCACCGCCGGATTGCCGGTCCGGGAGTCGGCGCTGAATACAAAGAGAATACCGATGGCCATAAGCAACGCCACGATCGTCACCATGATCCAATCCAGGCGTTTCCATGAGTGGAATGACCAGCGCGCCATCATCCGTGTTCCTCTCCCGCGCGGTTCAAGACCTCCTGCATCAGTTGCCGCATCCGCGGACCGATGGACACTCCGCCGGTGATCGCATCGTCCATGACCATGGCCACCGCGTAGCGGGGCTGATCATAGGGCGCGAACAAAACCATCCAGCCGTGGCAATGACCCTGCCCCTTGCGTCCGTATTCCGCGGTTCCCGTTTTACCCGCCATGATAACATCAGGCAGGCAGGCCAGATGACCCGTGCCGGACGGATTTTGAATCACATCCCGCATCCCTTTCTTCACCAACGCCAGATGATCCGATGACCAGCGCAGGGTCCGAATCCGCACGGGGGGCACCTCCTGGAACTCCGTTGAATTCCGGGAACGCGTGCTCAACACCAGTCGCGGCTGATACACCACGCCTCCATTCGCGATGGTCGCCGTGACCATGGCCATCTGCAGCGGGGTCACCAGAAGGGCGCCCTGCCCAATCGCCAGGTTACACGTGTCGCCGTCACGCCAAGTTTCGCCCCGGGCGATTCGTTTCCAGGCTTTCCCCGGCAACAGCCCCGCCGTTTCGTTGTCCAGATCAATTCCCGTTTGTTGCCCCAAGCCCACCGCCAGGGCCAGGTGATAAATCGGATCAAGGCCGCATTGAAGTCCGAGCTGATAAAAGAACACGTTGCAGGACAATTCCAAGGCCCGGCGAATATCCAGCCGGCCATGGATTTCCCCCTCGTAACACGAAAAACGCTGCCCCCCGATTTCATAATATCCCTGGCAATCAAAGCTGCCCCGGGCATTCGCTTTGCCGCTTTCCAGCGCCGCCAGAGCCACCAACGGCTTGAAAATACTGCCTGGGGCATACCGCCCACTTATGGCCCGGTTAAACAACGGCTTGCGGCTGTCCTCCAGCATACGTGTCCAGGTCTCCACTGAAATCGAGGGCGAGAACGTATTGGGATCGAATCCGGGCGAACTGGCCAGCGCCAGCACGTCACCGTTGCGCGGATCGATAACAACAACGGCGCCAACGACATCGGCCATGGCTTTTTCGGCGCTGCGTTGAATTGCCCCATCGAGGGTCAGCACCAGGTCGCCGCCGGGCACCGGATCGCGAAATCCTATTTGATCGTGTTTGAATCCGGAAACATCCACACGCACCAGCCGCCCACCCGGTTCGCCCCGAAGCAATTCGTCGTACCGTTGTTCCATTCCCCCTTTTCCGACCATGTCGGGCCAATACGAATGATAACCGTTTTCTTCGTTGCCCCGTTCCACGGTGCCCACGTATCCCAGTAAATGACTGGCGCTCGCGCCCTGCGGATACACACGATCGGCATCCACCATGACATCCACGACCGGCAACAGGATGCTGGCTTCGGACAGCCTGGCCAGGACAGGGACATCCACGCGACGCCAGGCGATCAATGGAAGCGCCTTGCGGTTATCCAAGTGACTTTCAACCTTGGTCCGAGTCAGTTGCGGTTCGAGCCCGATGACCGCCGCCACACGTTGAATCAGTTTCCAGGCGTCACCGACAGACACCCAGCGTTTCCCGGCTACGCGAAGCTCCTCCAGATACAGAGCCACGCAATAATTGGGACGATTATCGGCCAGACAGACACCATGCCGGTCGAAAATCCGCCCGCGGGGCCCGGGAATTTGAACGCGCCGGATGGATTGCTGTTCCAAGCTGGTCTCATAACGCTCACCTTGCCCTACCTGAATACGCCACAACTGCAACGCCAGGAGGGCCAGCGAGACCATCATGGCCACCCAGACGCGGCGCAGACGCGCCCGTTCATGTTCTGAAAGATACATTGAGCTCATTCGGACACAACCATCCCCATATTCCCAACCATGCGGTCCAGCTGTTCCATGGCGCGACACACCAAGGGGACCAGCACGACGCTATAAACACCCACACCCAGCACTTTCAGGCTCACCCAGATTCCGCTCATTTCCCGGCCCCCGCCATCGGTCAGCCATAGCAGGCCATACAAAACCAGAGTCATACCAACGCCCGCCAGGGCGCCGAAGACCATGTGCGTGATCCAGCGTCCGCTGAAAACAACATCCCGATAGCTCCTGGCCGCCAGGCCGATGCCCGCCAGGCATAGCGCTGAATATCCCAGCGGGAGCGCATTGATGCTGTCATTCAAGACTCCACCCAATACCGCCGCGCCCAGCATCAGCGCCAAGGGCCGATTCAAGGCGTAATACAACACCACGCTCATGACCAGGGGCGGCTTGGCCTGTCCCATAAATACCCATACTGGACACAGCATCTCAACCAACACGGCACCCATCAGCGCCAGCCCCATGACGATGATATTCATAATCGTTTCCGCTCCTGTTCTTCTCTGGCCGGGGCCGCTTTCCCCGGTCCGGCTGGACGCTCCGACAAGATAATAAACACGAAACCCAGGGATCTCAGATCAACCGCCGGAACAATATCCGCGTACTGATAGAGTCCCGAGCGGTCCAAGTACACTTTTTCAACATAACCAATCACCAGCCCGGCCGGATACACTCCCCCCAATCCCGAGGACACTACTTCATCACCCGGCAGGATAGCGGCATCTTTGATAATAAAATCCATCCGGCATAAGGGATCTCCCAGCAACGACACCCCCTGGCCACGCACGATGCCAAAGGCATCCATGCGGGACAGTTTGGCCGATACCTTGGAACTCGGGTCCACGAGGAACAGAACATCAGCAGTGTAGGCCGACACATCAACAATGCGCCCGACCAGTCCTTCCGCCGAGATCACCGGTAAATCATGTGCCACGCCATCGGAAAGACCTTTATCCAACCGGGCCATCTGCCACCAGCCGCCAATCGCGCGCGTCGTCACCTGGGCCGCAATCAGCCGAACCCCAGCACGGGCTTCCACTCCAAGCAAATGCCTCAACTCCGCGTTTTCCCGTTCCAACGATTTGAGTTGCCGGACTTCAGTCCGCAACCGGCTGATTTCAACGGCCATCCGGCTATTATCCGCAGCCAGGACACGGCTCCCCCGCGACGCCCGCCAACATGATGAACAGGTGTCGGACAGGAAAGCCACCAGGGGCGACAGGGCATCCCGCACACCACCATAGAGGCGCGCGCAGGTTGCCGGAGGACAATTCAACAATACGATCAACAACAGGCCAACCGCAAGCAAACTGCCAATGCTCTGCTTAAGACTCATGACATCAATCTGTTCCAAAAAAGACGTTTACCGCTGGCGACCGGATGGCTAATCCACAACGAGAGACCATGAGGCAGAGGGAGAGTGAACGCTTATGAAGCGATGATGATAGATCGCACCGCCTTAGAACGGCGTGCTGGCGACCTTGCGCAGGAACTTAAGTTCGTGCAGAACCATACCGGTTCCCTCAGCAACGGCACTGAGAGGATCGTCCGCGATATGCACCGGCAGGCCGGTCTGTTCGGCAATCAGCTTATCCAAGCCCTTCAAGAGGGCGCCGCCGCCCGCCAGAACCAAGCCGCGATCCACCAGGTCCGCGGAGAGTTCCGGCGGACAACGCTCCAGCGTGAACCGGATGGCCTCGACAATCGTCGAGACCGGTTCATGAAGGGCCTCCCGCACTTCTTCGGAAGTCAGCGTCAAGGTTTTGGGTAATCCGGCCACCAAGTCGCGGCCTTTCACCTCAATGCTGATTTCTTCGGACAAAGGATATGCGGATCCGATGCTGATCTTGATTTGCTCTGCAGTTCGTTCACCAATCATCAAATTATACACGCGCTTCATGTATTGGATGATCGCCTCATCCATCTCGTCACCCCCCACGCGCACACTGCGGCTGAATACAATGCCGGCGAGTGAAATCAGGGCCACTTCCGTGGTGCCTCCCCCGATATCCACAATCATATTGCCGGCCGGCTCCTGAACCGGAAGCCCTACACCAATCGCCGCGGCCATGGGTTCTTCAATCAAATACACTTCACGGGCGCCCGCGTGCATCGCGGAATCCTTGACTGCCCGCTTCTCCACCTCCGTAATGCCACTGGGTACTGAAATAATAATCCGGGGTTTAACCATAATGCGGTGATTCTGCACTTTACGGATAAAATACCGCAACATCGCCTCCGTAATTTCAAAATCAGCAATGACCCCATCTTTCATGGGACGAATCGCGGTAATGTTGCCCGGAGTCCGCCCCAACATCCGTTTAGCTTCCTCGCCGACCGCCAGCACGCGAGTTGTTCCCGTCTGAATCGCCACGACAGAGGGTTCCCGCAGGACAATGCCGCGGTCCTTGACATAAACCAAGCTATTGGCCGTACCCAGATCAATGCCCATATCATTGGAAAACAGATCAAAAAAACGGTTGAACATACTCCAAGCTCCTATCATACTTGTTTGGCACTCTGACTGCTCCGACCGTCAGGGTACTATGCCCCTTGCGGCCACTGGGCCGTATACACCGCGCTGAACCCGCACCGTTACCGGTCGCAGGCTGCGGCATCGCTACGTGTCTGAATCGGACAACTGACACGATAGAACTCACAGACGCTTTCGCGTCCACTCATCTACTGGATCGCAGTCTTGTCGGCTGCTCCTGACCCCAATGCCTTCATCCTGTTTCCCGACATCATTTCCCGTCGGATGGATTTTTTGACCGTATAGGGTTCTTCCGAATCTCAGCTATGCTCTGTTCAACACCTGTCTGCACAATCTCACAAGTTTGGCTTCCAGACAGAATGTCAATTGCTCGTAATCTGTAAGTTGCTATCGAAATGGGATGCCCTGCCAAAGCGCCAAGAATTCCGGACGGTTTCTTACTGTATTTCCCATATCTTTCAAGAATAAGAAGCGTGGCAGAATTGTTCATCCATCCGACATCCACAAGAGAATCTGTACGTACGATATGGCTAATTGTCAATGTGTCAAGCCTGAATAAACTGGCATTTTTCATCGATCTGACTACAGGATTCTCATAACCAACAATAAGGTATTTCTTATCAGGACTTGCTTCACTCCATTGGATATCAGTGATAGTATTTTTTCTCATCTCGGCATCAGATGCTCTTCGTCTTTCGCTTTCCTTACGTTCCCG
>Ga0180014_1000257_pt1 | contig 15555 bp, 13 predicted proteins | sample KR13_S1_MetaG_FD_116507 | JGI IMG/M metagenome (GOLD analysis project Ga0180014, IMG submission 116507) | Groundwater microbial communities from the Olkiluoto Island deep subsurface site, Finland - KR13_S1_MetaG | ecosystem: Environmental > Aquatic > Deep subsurface > Groundwater | place... | reverse complement strand
GGCGGCAGGTCCCCTCGGCGAAGTAGAAGGTGGCCCCGGGGTCGCTTGCCCCCATCACCACGTGGCCGCCGGTCACGTTGCCGTGGTAGTTGAAGTAGATGGGGCGCTCGGCTACGATGCCGGTGTCCATCTCGGAGTTGCCCCCGGTGGCGGGGGCACCCCAGATAGGGCTCGCCGAGACCCCATAGGCGGGGTACACCACGCCGTCCCAGTAACCCCCCTGCAGGTAGGTCCCGAAGTAGCGCTCCATGTCCCAGTACCGGGCGCACAGCGCCAGCGGGCCACCGTCTCCCGTGGATGCTCCCAGGTGGCAGGCGACCTGGTCCCTCCAGAGGTTCGCCGACACCCACATCCTGGTGGGGTCGTCACTGGTATGGGTACAGCCGTACTTCCTGAGTGTTCGGCTGGTGGAGCCCTCCACGTCCAGGCGCATCCTCTCGGTGTTACCCGATGTCAGGCCCACGTCTCTCCCGGCGCCGAGCAGGTAGAGCAACCCGTTGCCGCTGTGGATGCTGTACGCCTCCCGGCCGGCGGCCGGGACTCCCCCATCCTGGCAGACCGCGAAGTGGTCCGACAGCCACTGGTCGTACTCCAGCGTCTGGTTGATAAGCTCCACCTGCGCCCGGCACCTCCCCGCGTAACCGTCGTCGGGCGCCTCCAGCGCGCCCGCCATCTCCTCGGCCGCCTGGTAAGCGGCCATGCATTTCACCCCCAGGTACGTCTGGTCACGGGACCCCTCCAGCGCGGGGGGTCCGTCGTCGAGCGTGTTCCGGGTGTAGATGTCGGGAAGGCCGTTGTTGTTTGTGTCACAGTTCATGAGGAAATCCACCAGCCTGCGAACGTCGGAGAACCTCTGCTGGATATACGATGTGTCGCCGGTTCGCTGCCAGTACCGGTAGAGCAGCAGGATGAAGTTGGTGTTCTCCTCCACCGGCATCGGGTGCTCGTAGACCTGCCCGTACGCCGTGTCCAGTATCCCGATATCGTGAGGGAGGAACTCCCCCGTCTCGTTTGATTCGGTGTAGAGAAGCCACTGGTCCATGATCATCCGGAGCAGCTCGGGCCAGAGCTCGAGGTAGAACCACGCCTGGTTGTACTCGACGTCCACCGTGCCGTGAAGCCTCATCCAGGTACCCTCCCAGACGCTGAACCAGTCCCGCCCGGCGTCGGAGTGTACCCACCAGGTGTTGGTGAGGTAGCTCTGGAAGGCACAGGCCATCAGGTCCCGAACATCGTCCAGGTGGGCGGCGTCCATGTGGAAGTACTCGTCGGAGCCAAACAGCGAGTCGAAGAACTCCGACTTCTCCTCTATCCCGTCACCGTCCCACCTCGAGGCCGCGGCGTACTCCGCCACGTCCCGGACGTCCGAGAAATGCCCCCGGTACTTGAACCGGAAGCTACCGTCCTCGTACTGACGGTTCTTGACATCGAGCACCGTGCCGGGGACGTACCCCGCCAGGATGAAATGCCTGCTCGCGGTTCCGCCGGGCTCCAGGTCGTCTATCGTCCAGAGTGCCCCCGAGTAACCCCTGGGGTAAACTGTGAACGTGGGGGATTTGGGCTTATCGTAGGTCAGCGGGTACCCGTCGGGAGAGCGCCACCCCCAGATACCGTCTGGCGAGAAGTCGGAGAACTCGCCCTCGGTCAGGCCGTGAAAACGAACGCCGTCTTTCTCCTGCGACGGGACCGCAAGGGTCTCCACCGCGCTTCTCGCGCCATGCTCGCTCTGTGATTCCTCCTGGTAATTGTATGAGGCCTCAAACGTGTAACCGTCGGCGTCGGCATCGGAGAACCCCGTCAGGCCGCACTCCTGGAACCCATCCTTGTGGGGACGGGCGAGAAGGACCTCCCCGGAGACCGTGGTGTCGCCCGCGTTCCTGACACTCAGGTCAACGTAGAAGAAAGGGGCGGTGCAAAGCTTCTCGTCCTCCGGGTAGAACGGCGAGCTGAAGACAACTGACATCTCCAGGGGCGTTGCCGTAGACCGGCAATCGAACGACTGGCGCGTCATCCCCTGCTCCTGCTCGATTGACTCCCAGGCGGGAAACCGGTCGGTGAACGGAAGGCACCTGATATCGGACCCATGCCTGAGGGCGATGACGAACTCCGAGAGATCGCCGGTCCAGGTGCCCAGGGGCGAGATACGGCTTGCCAGCCGCTGCGGCAGGAGGTTCAGGCTTGCGCGCGAGCCCAGCCTTCCCAGGATTGTTTCCAGGGTGTTCTGCCGGTCGTTGTTGTAATGCCGAACCGGCGGGTCCATCCTGTGCCGGGAGGAAGTTGCGTCTATCTCCACGACGTCCCCCGCGGCATCGTAGACCCTGATGGTGCTCACCGTCGCGTCCCCGGTGCACCCCGGCTCATCGGACCTGAACGCGATTCTCACCAGGCCTTCCTGGTCCGCCGCCGCGCCGAAGCAGAACCGGCAGGCGTGATTGGCACCCACCTGCGCGAATATGTCCAGGCACTTGAGAACCCTCGCACCCCCGATGTAGGTATTGAACACCCGCAACCCACTCGAGGGCTGTTCGTGCTCCACGAAGCTGAGCTCCACCTGGTAGACGGCACCGGGAGCAAGGTTGGCTACCACGTAGGAGAAGTGCCTGCCCTGCCTCTCCCTCTGGAACTTGTACGCCTGCATGTCCACGCCGTCGGCCCCCGCTATCTCCTGGTCGGCGAACTCGCTGGTGTGGGTGACGTCGGACCCGTTGTTCTGCTGGAGCTCAACGATGACCTGACCGGGGCCGGAGGCGAGAGCTTCGGCGCACAGGAGAACCAGGGCGACTGCCAGCGCCGATGCGAGGACGGCCGCGGCCGTCACCACTCTGACGGGTCCCTCTTTAGAAGTTGCTTTCATCCCCGGTAACCGCTCCCGGTAATCATCGATCAGGTTGTCACAATGACTTCACTTCAAGATACCACAGGCGGAGGGGTAGTTGCCGCCGGAGCGCCGGCCGCTGGATATTCTCCCTGAAAACCCGCATAATGATGCTTAGTTGGATTGCTTTGTACGCAGGAGTCCGCTTGCCAGCGGAAGAAGTAGAGTTAGCATGGATATGGAACAGTTGAAAAACGCGATAAAGATCTGGGGAGCGCTTGGCCTCATTGTTGTGCTGGGGATCGTCGCCGCGTTTATCTCGTTATCCAACGACTCCTCGGCACGGTTCAAGCAGGCCGCCCGGGAGATGGAAGAGGCGGACGACGAGATCGACATCTCCAACGAGACACCGTACACGTCGTATCGGAAGCGCAGCGAAAGTTTCAGCGGCGGTTCCTCGGAGTATACCCCCGACCCCGAGTCCGCGCCGGGATCAACCGTCGAACTGGACATAGCCCCCCTTCTGAATGTAAGCAGCTTGAGCGCGGGAACATCGGTTCCCGGCCCTGACGCCGTCTTCGTGTTCACCGGGCAGGGCAGGGCACACGGCGTTGGTCTCTGCATGGACGGCGTCAAGTACAGGGCGCTGGCGGGGCACTCCTGCACCGACATCATCCACTACTACTACACCGGCGTTCAGATAAGCAACGTGGACGACAACCAGCCGATACGGGTGAAGGGAAGGGACGGCCAGGTCCGGACGTTGCCCCTCAAGGAGTACCTCTACCACCTGGCCGAGGAGCCCGAGACGTACCCCTACGAAGGGCTGAAGGTGCTGGCGTTAGCGGCCAGGACCTACACGCTCTCCTGCATCGCGCGCGGCAAGCACCAGGGGTTTGACGTCTGCTCCAGCGGCAACTGCTGCCAGGCGTTCAGCGAGACCAAGGACCTCTCCAAATACCCTAACCAGATCAGGTCCATCGATGAGACCGCCGGCCAGATCATCACCTATGACGGGGCCCCGATAATCGCGGCCTACTGCGGCTCGTGCGGCGGCCACACTGATAACTACGAGGACGTCTGGGGGGGGCAGCCCGTCCCCTACCTTAAAGGCAAACCGGACTCCTACTGCTCACAGGCCCCCAACTTCACCACAACCGTGGAGATATCGGTGGCGGACCTCACCAGCAAACTCAACGCGTCTGTCGGCACGCTCGAGCTTATCGACCTATCCGACCGCACCCCCGGCGGCCGCGTCCGCACCGCCCGCGTCGTCGGCTCCTCGGGAACCAAAGATATCAAAGGCAAGGACTTAGCCGCCCTGCTGGGTTTCCGCAGCACCCGCATCGATTACACGTTCAGGTAAAGCTCCGTTCGGCAATGACTCCCACTCTGCTGGGAACCGGCCATATTTACCCAACCAGAACGCAAACCACAGAATCCATGAGGCCGATGCCGCGTTATAAAGAGAAAAGAGTATCGCAGGGAGGCCATCATGAGAACGGCTATCGCCACGACGAACCGCGGGAAACACCCTGAAGCATGGGCCGTTGTCGCGGCGTTCGCCGCCTGCCTGCTGATGGTGCTGCTTGCGGGCACGTTATGCCCCGCCGGAGACACCGGGGCCGGGGCCGGCTGCTCCACGTGGTACCTGGCGGAGGGATCAAATAACTGGGGTTTTTCTACCCGCATAGCCATAGAGAACCCTAACGACATCGCTGTCAACGCCCGGATAACGTACATGACCAACGATGGCGAGATACCGGGCGGTACGGTCAACCTGCCGCCGCGAAGCGGGGTCACCGTGCCTACCTACGAGACCGTGTGGCAGAGGGACTTCTCCACCAGGGTAGAGTGCCTGGAAGGCGAGACGATTGCTGTTGAAAGGTTGATGTATATGCCGGAAGATGATGTCACACGGTTATGCGTAGTATGGCCCCAAGTAGACCCGAGTGGACACCACTCGTCCATAGGCGTCACCTCCCCATCAGCGACCTGGTACTTCCCCGAGGGCTCCTCGGACTGGGGATTCGAGTGCTGGCTCCTGGTCGGGAATCCCAATCGGCAGGAGGCCACCTGCAATATCACTTACATGATAGAGGGTGAGGGGCCCAGGACCTTCGAGAAGAAGCTCAAGTCGAACAGCCGGCGGTCTTTCAACATCAGCGACGACATCGGCGCGAAAGACGCCTCCATGAAGGTTGACGCCGACGTCCCGGTAGTGGCCGAGAGGTCCATGTATGTGGAGAATAAGAAGCGCAAGGAGGGCCACGTATCAATAGGAGCCGATTCGCCGTCTAGAGACTTCTTCCTTGCGGAAGGGTCCACGGCGTGGGGATTCACCACCTATCTCCTGGTGCAGAATCCCAACAGCGAGGCCGCGCGGGTTACACTCACCTACATGACGGATGAAGGGCTGAGAGCACAGCCCGCCTTCACGATTCCCCCCAACTCCAGAAAGACCGTAAGGGTCAACGACGTTCTTCCGGATGTCGATTTCGCCACATACATACACGGCTCCATACCAGTAGTGGCGGAACGCGCGATGTACAGGGATTCCCCGAACCAGGAGGGGCAGGACCATGCATCCGATTTCGCGTGTCACGACTCGATAGGCGTTGCGGAACCTCACACCACCTTCTACCTGCCCAACGGGATGGGTAAGACTGACATGTTCGGGACCAACTTTAGCGATACTTATATACTCATACAAAACCCGAACCCTTCGGAGGTAACGGTGGAGATCTTCTACCTGCCTCACGACGGGCTCGGGAACTCGACCTCCACCGTTAACGTACCCGCCTACTCCCGAAGGACGTACAGCATGTCAGACAGTGGCATAGAGGGGTCCAGGGCGATAATCGTGACCTCGGTGACCACCGGTTGCAAGATCGTCGTCGAGAAGTCCATCTACTGGGACCCACCGGCTTCGGGCACGTGTACCATAGGCTGTTTCGAGGATTAGGCGCGATATCATGACTTGCGAGCGTTTCCGGGGTAGAATGAAGCATCGGCGAAACTTAGACGCCGGGAATAGATAGCGGTGACGAAGCAACCCAACGGATGCGGCGGGAAGGGTTATGTTCATCAAGGACAAGTGTGATCTTTGCGGGGAGTGCTTCGAGCGATGCCCGGAGTCGGAGTTCTCTCTGGAGAAAGCAAAGATAGAGATAGAAAAGCTCGTAAAGGGTGCGGAAGGCGCCGGTATACTCTCGAAGTGCTCAAGTTGCTTCGCATGCAACCTCTACCGTAAAGAGAACGTCAGGCCTTACGTTCCGCACGTCTCTAGCTTCAATTGCCCGTGGACAATCCTCTTTCGCGCAGTTCTTCCTCGAGAAGCCGGGTGTTCTCAAGGGGGGTCACTTTGTCGCTCAGGAGACCGATAGAGTAATCTCGCTTTATTCTTTCACATGCGATATAGACCTCCCTGTCGGTGAGGTCCTTTACCTCTTCCCTGGTCAACCTCTGCATCCTGAGCATCTCCTTCTTCGTCCGTCCGTAACTCCTTCCCGTTACTACCTACGTTTCTTACTTCAATAAGCAGACATTTATTTCCTTTGGATAGCCGACCCGCTGAAGGTCCCGATCGGGGGACGTACAAACCTGCTCGAAACAGGAGAGCATGAGAATCAATCTTGTCGAGCACGTGGCAAGGCCTCATGTACAACAGGACAATCAGTATTGGTTGTCACCGGGCCTAACCCAGTGACCTCTTGCCTGTGAGATATAGATGGGTAACGCCTGAACCTGTCGATGGAACCTCTCGCGGTCTGGTGGGCGTTACTGGGCTTGAACCAGTGACCTCTACCTTGTAAGGGTAGCGCTCTCCCAACTGAGCTAAACGCCCGGAGTAATGTGTTGATAGTAGGCGAACGTGCCGGCTTAGACAAGGCCTTTCCTTTGAATACGGCAGTCACGTTCTGGGCCCACGTCCGGCATGCCTGGCAAGTAGCCGTTTGCCGGCGAGTCGCCGGCGCTACGACAAACCTGGCCTATACCCCCGGCGGCGGGGGCGGAGTCCCTCCTCCCTGACCAGGACCCTCTGGAGGAGCCTGGGGCGGCGGCGGTGCCTGTGGTGGCGGTGCTGCCGGTGGGGCCGCTTGCGGTGGAGCCTGTGGCGGTGCCGGTGGTTGCGCAGGAGCCACTGGTGGCGGCGCTGGAGCCTGCGGTGGCTGCTGGTACTGCTGTGGGGCCGGTGGATGCGGCGGGTATCCTTGAGGCGGAGCCTGAGGGGGACCGTAAGTACCCGGTGGAGGAGTTACGCCGGGCCCGCGTACCTGCTGCTCGTACCCAGTCTCAGGGTTCATCGCGTAGGCGACGATTACGACCACTATGCCTCCTATGCAACAGAAAAAGGTCGTGCCTAACGCAAGGGCGAAGAAGGCCCAGAAGCTCTTGCCCTTGCTTTCGGCCACCTTGCCGGCCCATAGGCCGAGAAGGCCACCCACAACCAGTAACACTCCAGATATAATGGCCAGTGCCGGTGCTCCGGTAACCTCCCATTCAAATTCGGCAGCCAACATGTTCCACCAGGGGATTGCATTTGCGATCATTAGAACTCCCATCATCCTCCCAGGAACACCTGCAGTAAATACAGGTGTTCTCCTCCGTTCCGTTCCGGGAGTAATCATATCAAACCTGTCGCTGATTCTAAAGAGCGAATCGAGAAATGGGGTGTGACCGCTACTGGCGCATCTCAAGGGGACAGAGGGTTATGCTGGGGATTATAATGGTGGCAACAGTACCGGCGAGGGACAAGAAGATGAAGACCGCACGGGACATCAAGGATGAGTCTACGGCCGCCCCTATCGAGCTTTGCCCTGAGAGGGCGTACCTCGTAACCGAGTTCTTCAGGAAACACGACGACCCGGAGGAGCCGGTTATCATTCGCCAGGCCAGGGCGCTCGCGTACCTGCTCTCCCACAAGGAGATCCACATCTACCCCGGCGAGCTCATCTTAGGAAACGCCGGCACCGCACGCAGGTCGTGTATCATGCAGCCGGAGCTGGCAAGCGCGTTCATGGCAACGGAGCTGCTGTGGATCAACCGCCGCAAGACCACCCCATTCAAGATATCGTTACGTGATCGCCTCAAGCTGGCCACCCGGGTCATCCCCTACTGGCTGCTCCATAGCATGCCCATCCGCATGTTCCCGAACCCCTCGAAAGCGGTCAAGTATTCCCTGGACCAGCTCAAGCCCACTTACTACCTGATAAACGAGGCGGGGGGCATCGGGCACTTCCTGCCCAACTACGAGAAGATGCTGCTGCTGGGAACCCGCGGCTACCTGGATTCGTTCGAGGATAAGGACGGCGACCTCTACACCGCGGTGCGCATAGTCTGCGAGGCCCTGGAGGAGTGGTCGGATCGAATAGCCGAGGCCGCCCTGAGCGAGGCACGCGCGACCGGCGACACGGAACGCCGGGAGGAGCTCCAGGAGATGGCCCGCGTCTGCCGTAGGGTGCCCCGCGAACCCGCCGCCACCTTCCACGAGGCGCTGCAGTCCCTGTGGCTCACCCACCTGGGGGTCATGCTGGAGAGTCTCAACTCCGCGGTCTCGTTCGGACGCATCGACCAGTACCTCTACCCGTACTACCGGGACGACCTGGACGAGGGCCGGCTTACCCGCGAGCGGGCGCTTCAGCTGCTGCTTCAGTTCAGCATCAAGACCACCGAGCACGTGATGCTTCTCTCGGAGAGGATATCCGAGTACCACGGGGGGTTCCTTATCGTACAGGCGGCCATTGTTGGCGGCACCGACGGCGAGGGGGAGGACGCCACTAACCCCCTCACCTATCTCATGTTAGACGTCATGGAGCGGCACAGGATGCGCGACCCCAACTACCAGGCCAGGGTACACAGTGGATCGCCACCGGAGTTCCTTGCCCGCGCCCTGGACGTCGCCAGACAGGGGTACGGGGTGCCCGCCCTGTTCAACGACGAGGCGGTTGTGCCGTCCCTGGTCGCCCACGGGTTCCCCGTCGAGGACGCCCGCGACTACGGGATAGTGGGGTGCGTGGAGCCGTCCATCCCCGGCAGGAGCTTCATGTCTACCGACGCGGGGCTGTTCAACATCCCCATATGCCTCGAGCTCGCCTTAAACAGGGGGCACCGCTGGGGTCACCGTCTCCGCACCGGCGCTCCCACGCCCGACCCTTCAGGGTTTGGGAGCATGGACGATGTGATAGAGGTATTCCGCACCCAGTTGAACTTCATGGTTGATCGGATGATAGACGATTTTCACATGGTGGAGAAGGCCAACATCGATTACCACCCCACGCCTTTATCGTCGATGTTGGTGGATGGGTGCCTGGAATCGGGCCTGGACCTGACCGAGGGAGGAGCCCGGTACAACTCCAGCGGGATCCAGGGGGTAGGGGTGGCCGATGTGGCCGACTCGCTGGCCGCACTGGACTCGGTCGTGTTCCGCGAAGGGAAGCTCAGTATGGACGAGGTGTTGGAAGCCCTCCGCGACAACTTTGAGGGCCACGAGGTGGTTCGCGCGGAACTCGAGGGCGCCCCTAAGTACGGGAATGACGTGGAGCTGGCGGATAAGTACGCGGACCTGGTGGTCACCATGTTCCACAACTCGCTTGCCAGGCATGTGAGCATGCGTGGCGGCGGGTACGTCCCGGGTTTCTACACCGTAACCTGCCACGTGGCGTTTGGAGGGCTGACCGGGCCGCTGCCCTCGGGGCGTGCGTCGGGGGAGCCTTTCGCCTCTGGTATCGGGCCCGCCGCCAACGCCGACCGGCGGGGCCCCACCGCGCTCCTGAACTCGGTTTCGGCGATCGACTCCACCCTGATGCCGAACTGCAACGCGCTCAATATGAGGTTCGACCCGGCCGACATCTCCGGGGACAGGGGCCTGGAGGTGCTAACGGGGCTCGCAAAAGGGTTCTTTGAGCGTAGGGGTATGCAGATACAGCTGAACGTTCTTGACCCCGATACGCTTGAGGACGCAAGGGCTCACCCGGGTACCCATCCCGGGCTGGTGGTGAGGGTTGCCGGTTACTGCGCCCTCTTCGACGACCTCCCGGACAGCGCGAAATCGGAGATCGTCAAGCGTACCCGCCTGAAAGCTTGAAGCGTCGCCTTTACACACTCCTGAAGAACTTCTCCGGCTTGACGTGGTACAGCTTACACAGAGCGAGCAGCTCGCGGGTTCCCGGGTGGGCTTTCCCCAGTTCCCAGTTCTTGAGTGTGTTGTAATGCACGCCCAGCCTGTCGGCTACCCAACCCCTCTTGAGCCCGCGTTCATCCCTCAGGGCCTTCATGCGCACCGCAAAGGCATGATCGTACTCCAGGACCTCTTTATCCGGAACGCGCACCTCTTTTTCGGGTTTAGTCCCCAATACTATTGACACCCCCAATCCCTTGTGCTTAGATGGACAAGTATCTTGTCCTGTATGTGACATATCAGGACTATACATTAGGATACCAAAAGTTATCCGTAACCGTCAATAGGAACCCGGAGGGCCGCAGGCACCGGGGAAGGGAGGAGTTTTGTACATAAACAGCGCCGTCGTGGTTGGGAACCTGACATCCGACCCCAGGATAAACGATGGGGACAACAAGGTGGTCAACTTCCGGATGGGAGTCAACCGCTGGCGCAAGCCGGGCCAGGAGGCCGACGAAAAGGTCAAGGAGAGGACCGAGTTCATAGATGTGGAGTGCTGGGGTCCCCAGGCGGAGAACATAAACGCGTCACTCCGCCGGGGAAACCGGGTGATCGTGAGCGGCCAGCTCAAGTATGACCAGTGGACCGACGAGGACGGCAACTTCAAGAGCCGCATCTGCATCAAGGCCTCGGCGGTCGGGCCCTCCCTGGAGTTCCAGGCAATACCCGTATAGACAAGAGAAGCCGGCATGAGCGCGCCGCCGGGATCGCGGCGCCCGCTCTAGCGAAAGGAGTAGTGGTAATGGGAATAACCGATCTTTCCACGTTCACGTCCAAGCAGGGGGTCACCACGGCCGTCTGGCGCTACGACGAAGCGGATACGCTAATCGTCCAACACGACTTCATGCACCTGTCGTTCTACAAGGACGACTTCCGCGAGTTCGTAGATACCTTGGTGGTTGCGCTGCGGGGGATGGAGCAGAATGAGAACCCCGTGTCGCACATCCACCCGGTCCTGGTGCACGAAGGATTAACCACCATATCGGAGGTGGATGCCCACGATAGCCGGTAGAAGGCACAACGATATAACCGCATAAGTCCCGGTCGCGCCTCCTGAGACGTTGGGTCCCCCCCCCGACATTCGTGCCATGTCTCTTGAGGCGCGGCTCTTTCTGTTAATGTCGGCCAATTCGATCTACATTACGTGCACTCTCATCCGTTTACTCATCAACTGATGATGTGAAACGACCGTCCTTGTCAGTCTTGACAACCCAAGTCTCTATTTCAGGACCGAAAACGGAAGAGCTTCCAACCAGGATATATCCCCCATCTTCGGCTTGCTGGACGCAATCAGCATGGGTATTTCCTTCACCGCCGAAAGTCCTTTTCCAGAGTAGGCTGCCTTTCTCATCCGTCTTGAGAAGTACAGCTTCACTCCACTCATCCTCGGAGGACCTGGTAGAACCCGACAAGATATATCCATTGTCATTAGTCTGCTGAACACATCGGGTAAAGATCGGTGATTCTCCACCAAGTGTTCTTTTCCAAACAGCGTTACCTTTGTGATCGGTCTTAATGAGTAACGCTTCTACCGTTTCTTCGTCTGTGGCAGTTGAGCAGCCAAGTATGAATCCGTTGTCATCCGCCTGTTGGATAGACTCAACAACTGCGTTTTTCGCGTAACTTCTCCTCCAAAGGGGCTCCCCTTCTGAATCGGTTCTCACGAGTACAGCTTCTGCCCCTGGAGTTCTAGACGCGATGGCGTACCCGCCGTCCTCCGTCTGAATTGCCATCGCTCTACCCGGATTGAGTTCTATTGTCTTGAGCCATATGGGATCTCCTGTTGAACTCGTCCTCGAAAGCCAAATTCTGCCTTCCCATTTAGTAGGAGCTACTCCCGCGATGACGTAACCGCCGTCCGCAGTCTGTTGAATAAACTGTGCTTCGCCACCCTGGTCGTTGACTTGGAAGGTCTTCTGCCACACGATCTTCCCGCTTGAATCAATCTTCGAATACCAAGGTAAGTTCCCACCGTAGATTTCGTATTCCATCGATCCGGCAATGACGAATCCCCCGTCTTCGGTAAGATCAACCCACGTTAGCAAGCCATATTTGCCGAGTTGGAACGTCCGTCGCCATAGTTGATTCCCTCCTGCGTCAAGCTTCATTAGCCATGAAGAATGATCGTTTTGATGGGGAAAAGCCTCACCAGCGACTACATACCCATTATCGGGCATTTGTTGAACACAATGGGCTTCACCCGGTCCAAAGGTCTTCTCCCAGGTTCTACCTATCGATTCTTTACCACCGGTTCTTTCCCTCACCCCCCCACACCCACTGACTACAGCACTGAACATGGCAACCGCCAACACGACACACAGTACTGACATGCCCTTGCTCGTGGTTTCTTTTCTCAATACACAACCCATAGCGTTCTCTTTGTAGCTCATACGCCAATAATCACTACCGTATAAACCGTCCATACGAATCGGAATTCCCGTCCGTGACCCTGGCCGGCAAACCACCTGAAACCGGGACTGATAGGAGCGTGCTCTTGGGGGGGATCTCATTGGTATCTGTATTGAACATTATCAAGGTTCCGTCGGGTGACCAGTCCGGATAATTGCAGTAAACTCCCAAGTTTGTTAGCTTCCTTGGACCAGCCCCATCGGCTCCCACAATCCATATTTGCCCATCATTTCTCACAAAAGAAATCATGGTGCCATCAAAAGACCATGCAGGCGGGAGAACATAACCCCAACCTGCCGGTGGGCCGACTTCAAGGTCTGCAATGTCGTGAGAATCCGAGCCGTCCACGGACATGATGGAAAGCTTGGTTTTGGCCCCTTCTGTTTCAGAGCCTGCAGCTCCCCAAATAAAACGTATGTAAGCCAGCTTCGTACCATCAGGTGATACTGCGGGGCAAGCAAGCCCATCGCCAGTTGACCCGGTTTTCACAGGACCTTCGATTGGCCTGGCTTCACCTGTTCTTAGGTCAATGCAACCTATTTCACTGGGAAAAGGCGTTTGATGAGGTTGATTTCCTACATAACACGTATTGCCTTCAGGTGAAAAGGACAACGAAATGATCGGCTCCATCTGATAACCTGACAAAACGGTTATGTTGTTACTTCCATCCAAGTTCATCGTTTCAACAGTGAATATGTCATCTCGGTTCCACGTGGCGTACGCAATCGTGCCTTCATCCCTCTGTGTGCATACAGCAGTAACATTCCCGCTATTGGTAAGCTGTGTTACGCCACCGCTCCCGGGATCAAGAATACAAACATCTCCCTTTCTTAAAAACACGACTCTGCCTTCTGTGATTGTATAGCCCGTCTCGGCGATCACCCTCGTGCTCTCACGCCCATCCGTTAGAATACTAGGTACGCTTGCATTGGAGACAGTTGCGGTTCCTTCTGAGACTACTACTGAAGTTCTCTCTTCCTTTTTCCCGCATCCTGAAACAAAACCAGTTGCGATGCTGGCAACCGTGATAGCTGATATAAGAAATACTAAGAAATGGCGTTGACCGCTTCTCATGGCTACAACCCCTTTTTTATCATAGCAGAGCCCGTCCTTGAAACGTAGCGTTCCCCGGTGTTTCATCTAACGGCATAAAAGAGATTATGTCGAACCACATATGTGCCATGTAGGCCACCGATGAAGCGGAAACTCCTGAGTATACCTTCCATTTGAATCACGTAGGCTGTGTATCACCCTACGAACAGAAGTTTCAAATGAGCCACGGATGAAAATCCGTGGAAATGCTACTACGGTGTTAGCGTATGCTCCTACGACGAGGCGGACACGCTGATTGTGCAACACGACTTCATGCACCTGTCCTTTTACAAGGACGACTTCCGCGAGTTCGTGGATACCCTGGTGGTTGCGCTGCGGGGGATGGAGCAGGCCGAGAACCCCGTGTCGCACATCCACCCGGTCCTGGTGCACGAGGGGGCGAAGCCGATAGCAGAGGTGGATGCCCACGATAGCCGGTAGAAGGCACAACGATATAACCGCATAAGTCCCGGTCGCGCCTCTTGAGACGTTGGGTCCCCCCCCCGACATTCTTGGCATATCTCTTGAGGCGCGGCTCTTTCCTCCCTCCCTGCGAGGCACGCGTAGCGCCGGCAACTTGCCTGCATCCTAATCTGCTGGCGCTTCAGGCTCTCTTCGACTGCGCAAACGCTCCTTTGGCATAGGCCATGCGGTGGAAGCGGATCTGGTTTTCCAACGAGCCGCCCCATCGATCTTCCCGGAAAATATGCTTTGGCATTGCGTACGCTACGTGGTGGTGTCGGAAGGGCGACCCTTTTTACCCCCACAGGAATAAGGGCGTGATTCAATTAGCAGCCATCAATGGATGCAATCTAGATTAATTGAAAAGCTCTCTTAGAACCTGATCCTTTGGAAGGCTCAGGTGTTGTGCCACATCAGAAACAATGGCATTCAGGGTGCCAACCTTCAATTGCTTGTGCTTCGGCACAGTCAGATGATGTTCGCCGTTGCGAGAGGTGGTCAATCGAATGTGACTGCCGGTTTGGCGGGTTAACTCGTAATCATATTTTGAAAGCAGTCTCGCCAGTTTCTCCCCATCGATATCCCTGGGGATCCTCATACGGCGAGAACCTCATCCTTTACGAAGTGAAGGCGCACAACCATTGGTTGCTGGCCCTCGTCGAAATGACACCGGACAGCGTCGCGAACGTTCTCTCTGATCTCGTCAAGGGTATCACCCTCGGTGAATATAGACAGACCCAAAGCGCGAGCCTCGAACCCGCCCTCGGGCGATTCCTCTACTAGAAAAACGATTTCCTTGTCCAATGGTAACTCCTTAATCAATACCAACTACACTTGGATTGTACCACGAAGCTACCACTTGCTATCAGGCTAATGAATTCAGCGGCTTTGACATTGCGTACGCTTCGTGGTGGTGTCGGACAGTACTTTAAGAGATAAACGCTAAGCCTTCCCCTAACCCGCATTGTAGCGGGCTTTTTTCTGTCTCAAGACGTAAGACCTAACGCTAACCGTTTCCTAAAGGTGTAGGAAAGGCGTAGTAATGCGGGATATGCAACATCTGGTATTGAAATGTAAGACCGAACGTGCTATATTGTGTGCATGGCTCACTTCCATATCAAGAGAAAGAGAGGAAGGCCGTACCTCTACGTACGGGAGATTGCCCGTGTGGATGGCAAGCCCAAGGTAGTCTCCCAGATATACATAGGCTGCCCCGACAAGGTGGCGGCTCTCGCCAAAGGCGGGGGCCAGGAAGTGACCAAGCTGAGGGTGGAGGAGGTCGGAGCACTCCTGACGGCGCTTCAGATGGATAGGGATATCGATCTAGCCGGTGTCGTAGACGGTGTAATCGGTCGGGGGGCCAGGGAGAAGAGTCCAACCGTCGGTGAGTACTTCCTCTACTGCGTGTTAAACAGGATGGTTGAGGCGGTCAGCAAGAACAAGCTGGCGGACTGGTATGAGCGAACCGCCATACAGCGCATCAGGCCGGTGGAGATAGCCAAACTTACCAGCCAGTGTTACCGGGAGAAGTGGGAGAGGGTAAGTGAGGAGGACCTGAGGGAGATCGCCGGGCGGTTCTTCTCCGCGATCTGGGAGG
>Ga0180014_1000253_pt1 | contig 15658 bp, 13 predicted proteins | sample KR13_S1_MetaG_FD_116507 | JGI IMG/M metagenome (GOLD analysis project Ga0180014, IMG submission 116507) | Groundwater microbial communities from the Olkiluoto Island deep subsurface site, Finland - KR13_S1_MetaG | ecosystem: Environmental > Aquatic > Deep subsurface > Groundwater | place... | reverse complement strand
CTCATGCACCGGCTGCTCATGATCCGGGTAAAGCCCTATTATCTTTTCCAGGCGGACATGACCCGGGGCGCCAACCATTTCAGGACCCGGGTGGAGACGGGGATCGGGATCATGCAATCCCTTATCGGCCACACCTCCGGCCTGGCCGTGCCCACCTTCGCCATTGACGCACCGGGCGGCGGGGGCAAGATCCCCCTTACCCCCAACTACCTCACCAGCCTGGGCAAAACCGTCACCTTGAAAAATTATCTCGGCGCCCCCTGCGGCTATCACAACGATCTTGATTAAGAGCGTGTCCGTAAATAAATCTTTGGTGCTCGAATCCGGCTTTTGGCCGCCTTTGGCCGCTCCTCAATCGCAAAATCCTCGCCGCAGCGCTGCTACGCCTGTGGTTTTGCTCAATCGTCCCACCCAAATCCGTCTCAAAATCCGGCGCGATCCCGGAAAAGATTATTTACGGAAAAGCTCTAAATTCCTGTTTGTCTCCGGATAGATTGCCTCTGCCGGCCATGTTTGGTACCATTTATCCAGGACCATGGCACAAGGAGGCCCCGCATGCAGAAAAAAATCCTCATCGCCGTTGACGGCTCACCTTACAGCACCAACGCCCTGCGCTACCTCGGCCAGCTTTTCCACCATCTTCCCGGCATCCATTTCCACCTTCTCTCCCTCATCCCGGCAAGCAGCACGGGCTCGGCCGCCCAGGACTGGCTGACCGAAGCGGAACTCCTCAGCACTGTAAGCCCCGCCACCCAAAAACTACTGGTCGCCCAAAAAAAATACATGCTTCAGGCCACGGACACCCTCAAGCGGCTCGGCATTGCCGAAGAGCAGATCCACACCTCCGTCCGGATCTCCCCGCGGGGCGTACCCCACGACATCATCCATGAGGCCCGGCAAGGGACCTACGACGCCCTGCTCATCGGCCGGAGGGGTATCGGCAAGCTGGAAGAGATGATCATGGGCAGCGTCTCCGCAACCATCCTGGAGAAATGCCATGATGTCCCCCTGTGGATCATTGATGGCCAGGTCAACTCCCGTAAATTCCTGGTGCCGGTGGACGGAACCTTCCATTCCCTGAAAGCCATTGACCATCTGGCCTTTATCCTTGCCGGCAACCCCGAAGCCGAAGTGACCCTTTTTTATTCAAAAGCGCTGCTGGGCAGCCATCCCACAATCGAGCCCAAGGACTTCTATTCCGTCTGGGGCGAAGCGTGGTGCGAAGAACACCTGCGCAGGGAGGACAGCCTTTTCCATGCGCCCAAGCAACTCCTCATCGACAACGGCTTTCCGGCGGAGCGCATATTCTGGCTGGAAACCTTCATGGGCATCGACCCCAGCCGCCAGATTCTGCGCCAGGCCCTGATTGATGATTTCGGCACCATCGTCATGGGCCGCCGGGGAGAGGAGGCCAGCAAGGGCCTTTTCCGGGGGGTTTCGGACCGGGTGCTGCTCATGGCCGAAGAGGTGGCGATCTGGATCATCGGCTGATATCTGTTGACAGACAAACCGGTTACACATACAAAACAGGGAATTGAACCAGAAAAATTCAAGTCCGGGGGGGGACCATGACCTTAAAAATTCTCGTGGTGGACAATCACCCGATGATCCTGAAGCTTCTGGCCAATTTTCTGGAAAAGGAAGGCCACGAGGTGATGACGGCCAGCGATGGCCTGGCGGCCCTCAGCGTGCTGGAGGTCTATGCGCCGGACATCATCTTTGTCGATCTGGTCATGCCCAACATCGGCGGCGACAAGCTCTGCCGGATTATCCGGGCCATCCCCAGGTTTGCCGACCTTTTCATCGTCATCCTTTCAGCCATTGCCGCCGAGGATGACATCGATTGCAAGGAATTCGGCGCCAACGCCTGCATCGCCAAGGGATCGATCAAATCCATCCAGAAACATGTCCTGGAGGTCATCCGTCACCATACGGACAAATCCCCGGCCGCCCTTGCGCCGGTGGCGAATCTTGAAGATATCCAATACCGGAGCATTACCCGGGAACTGCTCTCCTCGAAAAATCATTTTGAAGCCATCATCAACAATATGTCCGAGGCGGTTTTCGAGCTGACCGCGGACGGCGCCATAATCTTTGTCAATCTGGCCGCCCTTGACCTGTGCAACCTTGCCGAGGAAAAGTTGCTGGCCGTAAACATCGTGACGCTTTTCAGCGCGGAAGCACAGGAAAGAATTACAACCCTGCTGTCACACCCGGAACGCTTGCCCCAACTCATCGAAGACGATCCTCCCACCCTGCTGAACGGCAAACAGGTCATCCTCCATCTCCTGGAACTTCGCCAGAAAGACCACCCCACCATAATCCTCATGGCCAAGGATGTCAGCGACCGGCGCGAAACGGAACAAGCCTTGCTTGCCAATGAAACACGCTTCCGTGAACTGTTCAACAACATGAATTCCGGGGTTGCGGTCTACGAGGCAAAAGACCTCGGGGCCAGCGATTTTATTTTTGTGGATTTCAACCGGGCCGCAGAACGTTTCGAGAAAATACGCAAAGAGCAGGTGATCGGCAGGTCGCTCCTTGAGGTTTTTCCCGGGGCAAAGGAGTTCGGCCTTCTTGCCGTGCTGCAGCGAGTCTGGCAGACAGGCAGACCGGAGCATCACCCGATTTCCCTGTATACCGACAACCGGCTCACCGGCTGGCGGGAAAATTACCTGTACAAGCTGCCCTCCGGCGAGGTGGTCGCCATTTACGAGGATGTCACCGCCCGGAAACAGGCGGAAAAGAAGCTGGCCGTGGAATCGGCCATGAACGCGGCCGTGGCCAGAATTTCCCGAAAGATCATCTCCTCCGATTCCCTGAAGGACATTTCCGGCGCCCTGCTTGAAGAGGTCCTGACGCTGACCGGCAGCAAATACGGCATCATCGATCTGGTGGACCCGCAGACCAACAGCCTGCTGGCCATGGCCTTTTCCCCGGAGATCCGGGACATGTGCACCATGCACGAGGAAAACGGCGCCTGCGTGCATGCCCCCCAGGGCCTTGTCAGTTGGGTTCTGGAAAACAAAACAGCGATCCTGTCAAACGCGCTGCTCACCGACTACCGGGCAAAGGGCCTTCCTCCCGGCCCGGCCTCCCTCACCCGCCTTGTTGCGGTTCCAGCCATGTTCAACCACGATTTTCTCGGCATCATCTCCGTTGCCAACAGCCCCAACAACTATGAAAAACGGGATCTCGACACCCTTGAACACTTCGCGTCCCTCTTTGCCCTGGCCGCACAAAAAAAACAGGCCCAGGACCACATTGCCCACCTGGCCCACCATGACCCCCTCACCGGGTTGATCAACAGACATATTTTTCCGGACCGGTTGGCCCAGGCCATGATTCTGAGCCAACGCCACCGCAAGAAAATCGCCCTTCTCTATGTGGACCTGGACAAATTCAAACAGATCAACGACGCACACGGGCACCTGGCGGGAGACGCCGTCCTGATTGAGGTAGCCACCAGACTGCGCACCCTGTTGCGCGAATCCGACACAGTCGCCCGCATGGGCGGGGATGAATTCGTGGTGATTCTCCACGATATCTCCAGCAAAACAGCGGTACAGCATGTAGCAACAAAAATCATCACCTCCCTGGCGGATCCCATTCCCTTCCATGATCTCCGGCTCACCATCACGGCCAGCGTCGGCATCAGCATCTATCCCGATGATGACAAACAGATCGACGCCCTGCTCCATAAGGCGGACAAGGCCATGTACCTGGCCAAAAAATCCAGCACAACCAGCTACATCTTCTACGAGGGATAAGCGGTTCGCAGCCGGGCTGAAACATCCCTTGGAAAAGCCTGACCAATTGTGTATTCTTGCTTGTACGTTTTTTTTATCCACCAGTCTAAACAATATCCCGGGCAGAACCGCCCAGCACCCAGAACAGCCTGCCCGGAGCCAGCATGCTTGCCAAGGTTATCAGCGGAACAGTGTTGGGCGTTGACGGACATCTCGTTGACGTGGAGGTTGATATCGCCATGGGCTTGCCGACCTTCACCATTGTCGGCCTTGCCGAAGGCGCGGTATGGGAAAGCAAGGATAGGGTCAAGGCGGCCATCAAAAACAGCGGGTATGATTTTCCCAACCGGCGCATCACCGTAAACCTCGCCCCGGCCGACCTCAAGAAATCAGGCACCGGTTTTGACCTGCCCATCGCCCTGGGAATCCTCGCCTCCGCCGGACTGATCAACACGGAAATACTCGCCCGGACCTGCGTCACCGGGGAGCTTTCCCTGGATGGCGGGTTGCGCCCCACTCCGGGCATCCTGCCCATTGCCCTGGCGGCTCGTAAAGCGGGCTTGGCCTACTACCTGGTGCCCGAGGCCAACGGCGCGGAAGGGGGTGTGGTGGATGGCATCTCCACGGTGAGCGCGGCCGCCCTGCATGAGGCAGTGGAACTCCTGGCCGGGAAGAAGGAGCTCTCCCCGATAACCATCCACCACGCCGACCTGTTCCGCCAAACAGACACTCCGGAACATGACTTTTCCGAGGTCAAGGGACACGCCCATGTGAAACGGGCGCTGGAAGTTGCCGCGGCGGGAAGGCACAACATTCTGCTCTCCGGCCCGCCCGGGTCGGGGAAGACCATGCTGGCCCGCAGGCTTCCCTCCATCCTGCCAGATCTCTCCTTTGCCGAGGCCCTGGAAACCACGAAAATCTATTCCACCATGGGGCTCATTCCCAAGGAGAAAAGCCTGATTACCACCAGGCCCTTTCGCGCCCCGCACCATACCATTTCCGACGCCGGGCTGATCGGAGGCGGACAAATCCCCAGGCCCGGCGAGGTCTCCCTTGCCCACAACGGCGTGCTCTTTCTTGATGAATTGCCGGAATTCAAGCGCAATGTCCTGGAGGTTCTGCGGCAGCCCCTGGAAGACGGCCAGGTCACCATTGCCCGGGCCTCGCAGTCGCTCCGCTTTCCCGCGGACTTCATGCTGGTTTCGGCGATGAACCCCTGCCCCTGCAGCTTCCTGGGCTCGGACAAGGAGTGCCTCTGTACGCCCCCGCAAATCCAGCGCTACCGGGGCAAACTATCCGGCCCCCTGCTGGACCGGATAGATATCCACCTGGAGGTGCCTGCCGTCAAGGTGCATGAACTCACGGCCTTGCAGGCCGGTGAGACCTCGGCGGCGATCAAGGCCAGAGTCAGCAAGGCCCATGGCATCCAGCAGTCACGGTTTGCCGAGAGAACCGCGGTGTATTTCAACAGCCAGATGGGCCCGGTTGATCTCAAGCGGTATTGTTTCCTCGACACCCACGGACAGAAGCTGCTGGTGCAGGCCACAACCCGGCTCGGCCTTTCAGCCAGGGCCTATCACCGCATCCTGAAGATCGCCAGAACCATTGCCGACCTGGAAGAAAGCCCACACATCCAGGCAAGCCACCTTGCCGAAGCCATCCAATACCGCCGCCTGCCAAATCAGTAATCCCAAAACTCTCCCCCCGCCGGCACAACCTCGCCGGAACGCGGGGGAAACCCTCAATAGACTTGCGCAAGAGAAGAAAACATTTTAGGGTGCGCACAGCATATTGGGGGTGAAACAGTTCACGTTCTTCAATCCAGCGCCGAATGCACATGACAGAGACACCAGAAAATCAGACCCGGCAAAGATTGCTGGAAATCTTTGCCATGGCCAACATGGACTCCCTGCCGGCCATGTCCGACCATGTAACGGAACTCATCTCGTTGCTGGGCAGCAGCCGGGCCACAGCTCAGGATGTGGCCGACACCATTCTCAAGGATTATTCCCTCACCACCAGGATTCTCCAGGTAGTGAACTCCGCCTACTATTCCCGGGGCACCCCGGTCAGCACCATATCGCGGGCCATAACCGTGGTCGGCTTTGACACCCTGCGCCAGATAGCCGCCGCCATGGCGTTGTTTGAGGAATTCATCCGCACCGGCACCGAGAAAGATGAGATCGCCGGAATCTTCACCATGTCCCTCATCAGCGCCACCCAGAGCAGAATCTACTGTGAACTTAAAAAAAAACCGCATCTCTCCGGAGGAGGCCTACGTTTGCAGCCTGCTGCACAAACTGGGGAAACTTGTTGTCCTGGTGTACCTGCCTGCTCAATATCAGGCCATTGAGCAGGAGATGCAAAAAGGATATTCGGAGGAGCACTCTAACCGTCTTGTGCTCAAAGGCCTGACCTACAGCCAGATTGGCCGGGAAATCTCGACGTTTTGGAATTTTTCCAAACGAATTGTCGATTGCATGGACACCAGCCCGCCCAAACCCGAAAAAAGCAAAGACTCTTTCCTCTTTCTCCAAAATCTTGTTGTGTTCAGCAACACGCTGACCTCTGCTTTTTTCAACGGCACCAAGCTCGAGCTTGCCGACCTCATTTACAAATTCGGCGGCATGTTCGAAATCGGTCAGGAGGAGGCCCTCACGCTTGTGGACAGAAGCCTCGCTGTCTGTGAAAACTACTCAAAAGCCATGCGCGACGGCCTGAATAAGATCCAGAAAGGCCGTTCCAGTCAGGTTACCGTCTCCAAAGACTCTTCCGGGCGCTGGATCCGCGTGAACTGAAGGCAAACCCCATTACCGGAAACCCTTTCACGGAACCGACATTGCCCCCATGCACAGCAACAATCCCCCGGGACGCACCAGCAATACTCCGTGTATTCTTGCCTTGACAACCAACTGCCACCATGTGGTACTTATAGCATACACGCACAACGTAGCCGTATTGATTTTTCTGCCAGGAGCAGCCGATGGACAAACAGAGTTTTTTGTTGGCGCGCAAGAAACTGGGCAAGACCCAAAAACAGCTTGCCGAACTCCTTGGCTCGTCCATAAAGGCGATCCAAGGCTACGAACAGGGCTGGCGCTCCGTCCCTCCCCACGTCGAACGGCAGGTTTACTTCCTGCTCTCCCGCCAGCAACAAAAAGACAAAAGCGGCCCTTCTCCCTGCTGGGAGGTGAAAAAATGCCCGACGGAGAGGCGGAATCAATGTCCGGCCTGGGAATTTCAGGCCGGAGAATTATGCTGGTTCATCAACGGCACCATTTGCGAGTGCAAGGCCCAAAAAAACTGGGAAGGAAAAATGAATATCTGCCGGGATTGCGAAGTGCTCACTCCTTTTCTCTGACCCCCACGGTCAGAAAGGACAAACAACCCTTCCCGGCTTTGCCGGCAACGCAACAGGACACACTCTTTTTCCCCATTCATCGCAGGAGGCGCTCCCAATGCCGCGAATTTCCTCTGACATCACCGCCATCATCGGCAACACCCCCATGCTCGCCTTGTCTCGCCTCGGCGCGGGGCTGGAGGCTCCGTTGCTTGCCAAACTGGAATTCCAAAACCCGCTGGGGAGCGTCAAGGACCGCATCGGCCTGGCCATGATCAATGCCGCCGAAGAACAGGGACTGCTGAAGCCGGCAACCACCATCATAGAACCAACCAGCGGCAACACCGGCATCGCCCTGGCTTTTGTCTGCGCCGCCAGAAAATACCGGCTTGTCCTGACCATGCCGGAAACCATGAGCCTGGAACGGCGCGCCCTGCTCAAGCACCTGGGCGCCGAGCTGGTTCTCACCCCTGGCAGCGAAGGCATGAGGGGAGCAATAGCCAGGGCGGAAGAGCTCCTCGCCGAAACCCCGGAAAGCTTCATGCCCAATCAGTTTACCAATCCCGCCAACCCGGAGGTCCATCGCCGGACCACGGCCAAGGAGATATGGGAAGACACCGAGGGCAGCATCGATATTTTCGTGGCCGGGGTAGGCACCGGCGGCACCATCACCGGAGTGGGCGAAACGATCAAGGCGCAAAAGCCATCCCTGCATGTGGTGGCGGTGGAGCCTGCCGACTCTCCGGTGCTGTCCGGAGGCAAACCTGGCCCCCACAAGATTCAAGGCATCGGCGCTGGCTTTGTCCCTAAGATCCTCAACCGGGAGATCATCGACGAAATCATCACGGTGACCAACGAGCAAGCCATGGAAACCGCGCGCAGAATCGCCAAGCAGGAAGGCATTCTCTGCGGTATTTCCTCGGGCGCCAACGCCTGGGCCGCCATGCAGATCGCTTCTCGCCCGGAAAACCGGGGCAAGCAGATCGTGTTCCCGCTCTGCGACACAGGAGAAAGGTACTTGAGCACCGAACTGGTCAAAACTCTCTGACCTCCTCCCCCAGCCTGCATTTGCCAACATTTGTTTGACAAACCGCGGAGGATCATATAGTAATTGCGATTATTTGTAACACCGTCCCCTGCTGCCCCATAATGCCCGGAAGATGGCCAGCAAGCCACGATCTTCTCTGAAAATACGAGCAGGAACCCCATCTTCCCCGTGAAAAAATCTCCATGAACACCCACAATCTCCTACCCGCCCGGAATGTCCTCGTCACCGGAGGAGCCGGCTATATCGGTTCCCATACGAGCCGGCAGCTTGTCAATGCCGGCTGCAACGTGGTGGTGGTTGACAATTTCTACTCCGGAAACCGTTGGGCTGTCCCCGCGCAGGCACATTTGGTCGAAGGCGATGCCGGAGATTTTGCGCTGATGTGCCAAGTAATTCGCCGGCACCGGATTGAGGCCGTGATCCATTTTGCCGGGCATATCGTTGTTTCGGAATCAGTCACCGACCCTTTGAAATATTACGGCAACAACACCAGCGGCTCCAGGAACCTTATTGCCGCCTGCCTGCAAACAGGGGTACAACATTTCATCTTTTCCTCATCCGCCGCGGTATATGGCGTTCCCGAAGATGGCCCGATCCGGGAAACAACGCGTGTCTCTCCCATAAACCCTTACGGGCGTTCAAAACTGATGACGGAATGGATGTTGGAAGATGCGGCGAACAGCTCGGCCGCAGTCTCTCCGAACGACGCCTTCCGCTATGTCGCGTTGCGGTACTTTAACGTCGCCGGGGCAAGCTTGGATGGAGTGCTGGGAGAAGCCACCCCCGAGGCAACGCACCTCATCCATATTGCCTGTCAGGCTGCCTGCGGAAAAAGAGAAAAAGTCGCCATTTACGGAACCGATTACCCGACCCCGGACGGCACCTGCGTCCGCGATTATATCCATGTCGAGGATTTGGCCACAGCCCACCTTCTCGCTTTGGCGCACCTCCTTGAAGGGGGCGCCTCGGAAACCCTGAATTGCGGGTATGGATATGGTTTCAGCGTCAAGGAAGTCCTTGAAACCGTGCGCCGGGTAAGCAAGGTTGATTTCGAGATTATTGCCGCTGGTCGGCGGGATGGAGACCCTCCCGCGCTGGTGGCGAATACCGACAAAATCAGAACCCTTTTGCCTTGGGCGCCGCGCCACCAGGACCTGGAGACTATTTGCGCCACCGCTTTTCACTGGGAAAAGAATTACCCCCACAAAAACTGAACATAACAGTAACAATAGAACGACACACCTATGCCTGACAAATCTGTTATTTTTCGGATCATCCCGATCATCAAACCGTATCGGAACCGACTTATCGTGGCCATGGTCAGCATGGTCGCCGTTGCCAGCTTGAGCGCCCTGCAGGCCTATATGGTCAAGCCGCTTCTCGACGAAATATTTTTCAAGAAAGACCGGTTGATGCTCAACCTGCTGCCGCTTGCCCTTATGCTGCTTTTTCTGGTCAAGGGTGTTTTCTATTATTGCTATTCATACTTCATGGAACGAGTTGGCCAGGGCGTCATCCTTGATCTGCGCAAAAAAATATATGACCATATCCAGAATCTCCCCCTCTCCTTCTTCTCCAAAACCCCGACCGGAGAGCTTATCTCAAGGATTATTTCGGATGTCACGCTCATGCAGGGCGCCGTGTCTTCCGCCCTTGTCGGGACCCTGAAGGATCTTTTCCAGGCCCTTGGGTTGCTGACCGTTCTTTTTTACCAGGACTGGAAACTTGCCCTGATGTCGCTTGTTTTCCTTCCTCTTGCCAGCCTGCCGATTTATCGATTCGGCAAAAAATTCCGCGAACTCAGCTTCAGCAGCCAAAGCACCATCGCCTCCATCGCCAACATCCTCCAGGAAACCATCCAGGGCAACCGGATCGTTAAAGCCTTCGGCATGGAAACATATGAGTACAAACGATTCTCGGAAAGAGCGGGGAAACTCTTCCGCATCACCATGAAAGACGTGCAGTTAAAAAGCCTGAATCACCCGCTGATGGAGCTGTTGGGCGGAATCGGTATCGCCTTGATCATGTGGTATGGCGGCAACCAAGTTCTCAACGGCCACTCGACGCCGGGCACCTTTTTTTCGTTTCTCACGGCGCTGATCATGGTCTATGAGCCGATCAAAAACATAAGCAAGGTAAACAATCCCATCCAGCATGGCCTTGCCGCGGCCACCCGCGTGTTCAACATACTCGACATAAAACCGGAAATCGCCGACAAGCCAGGAGCCGTTGAACTCCCGCCGGTTCGGACAGAGATTGTTTTCAACGATGTCCATTTCAGCTACGACGGCACCACCGAAATCCTCAAAGGGATAAACCTTACCGTAACCCCTGGCGAGGTCATTGCCCTGGTCGGCACGAGCGGCGGAGGCAAGACTACCCTTGCCAATCTCATCCCCCGCTTCCTTGATGTTACCACAGGGAAAATCTCCATCGACGGCCATGATATTCGCGATGTGACCATGAAATCCCTGCGCAGCCAAATTGCCATAGTCACCCAGCAGACCATTCTTTTCAACGACACGGTACGCAACAATATCGCCTACGGCGATTTGGAAAAATCCGAAGAAGAACTGGTTGCCGTTGCCAGGGCGGCGCACGCCCTCGATTTTATCAACGAGCTGCCCGAGGGGTTTGAAACAATAATCGGCGAGTCCGGAGCAAGGCTTTCCGGGGGCCAGCAGCAACGCATCTCCATCGCCAGGGCGCTGGCAAAGGATGCTCCCATCCTCATCCTGGATGAAGCGACCTCCGCCCTTGATACAGAATCTGAGCGCGAGGTGCAAAAAGCCTTGGAAAATTTAATGAGAGGAAGAACCACCTTCATAATCGCGCATCGGCTCTCCACCATTAAAAATGCTGACCGGATCATCGTCATCAAGGATGGGTTGATCGCGGAAGAAGGCGCTCACGATACGCTCCTGGCAAAAAACGGAGTATACCATATGCTCTACACCATGCAGTTTGTCGAACAATGACCGTCGATATCATCATCCCCACCTACAACCGGGCTTCCCTCCTGGCCGAAACACTGAAAAGCGTTCAGGGCCAGACCTATACCGACTGGCTCTGCTGGATTGCGGAGGATGGGGAGAACCAGGAGACCAGGGAGGCGATCAAGCCCTTTCTGGCCGACAACCGTTTTATTCATTTACCGGGCCGGCATGCCGGCTATCCGTCCGCCCCAAGAAATCGGGCAATTCGCCAGGGCTCTGCCCGGTTTGTCGCCTTTCTCGATGACGATGATCTTTGGCTTCCTGAAAAACTGGCGATACAGGTAGAATTCCTTGAGCGCAACACGGCATGCGTTCTCCTTGGCACCAACGCCTTCCGCTGGGATGGAATCGGCGACAAAAAGGAGGCACCCCTTTACCACCAGAAAATCTCCTTTGGCCTGGCGCCTTATGAAAGGCTTGTGCAGGAAAATGTGTTCATCATTTCTTCGGCTCTGACCCGGCGGGAACACCTCATCCAGGCGGGAGCATTCAATGAAGGCCTGACGCCCCCGGTCGGAGAGGATTATGAGTTATGGCTTCGTCTCGGCGCCCTGGGCGAGGCTTGGATGCTCGCAGACCCTCTACTGATCTATCGCGAAACCACTTCCACATACTATACAAAAAAAATGGGCCGCGCCGCAAAGTACCAACTCAGAGCAGGCATCTACTCCGCAGCCCTGCAAGGCACGCCCGATATCCCAAGCCCCCTTGCCGATCCGGCAAAAAAACATTATGCGGATCTCTGCCGGGCCGAAAGGGACTTCTACCATGCCGGCCCTCGTCTCTTGGGCAGCTTCCGCAGAACAGTATCAAAAAAACTCAAAGCGATTGTTGCTCTATCACAATGATTATCGTCAGAATAATGGGCGGGCTTGGGAACCAGATGTTCCAATATGCTGCAGGCAGACGTCTTGCTGCAATACATGGCGCCGTGCTGAAACTGGATATCTCGGATTTCACCAATTACACTCTGCACGACTATGGATTGTCCGCGTTCAACATAAAAGAAGCCATCGCAACCCAAGAAGAGATACGACTTTTCAAAGAACCAGAGACAAGTTCCTTGAAAAAGAAAATCAAGAAACTTTTGGGATACCCAAACAAATTGGGAATAACCCATATCCGGGAAAGCCAGTATCATTTCGACCCGGCAATACTCACCATGCACGATTCCGTATACCTGGACGGCTACTGGCAAAGCGAAAAATATTTTTCAGACATCTCGGTGATTATCAGAAATGAATTCACGGCAACATCGCCACAAACAGGCAGGAATTTGGCGCTGGCACAACACATGGCTTCCTGTGAATCAATAAGCCTGCATGTTCGCCGCGGGGATTATGTTACCGATGAAAAAACAAACACAATCCATGGGACATGCGATCTTGACTATTATGTCCGCTGCATTGAACGTGTTGCCCAAAAAGTTCGTCGCCCTTGTTTTTTCATCTTCAGCGATGATCCCGAGTGGGCGGAAAAAAATTTACACATCACACACCAAGCCACCTTCATCTCCCATAACGGCCCAAAAAAAAATTACGAGGATTTGCGCTTGATGAGTCAGTGCAGACATCACATCATTGCCAACAGCAGCTTTTCCTGGTGGGGAGCGTGGCTAGGACAACATCAGGATACGATTGTCTATGCTCCCAAACGCTGGTTCAATTCTCCATTGTTTAACACGCAGGATCTTCTCCCGGAAACATGGACCAGGATCTGAACCTCTCCCTAAAGCACCCGAGAACCCGATGAAGAAAAATTCCTTCCTGAATGCTGTGCGCGCCCTCTTCCCCGACAACAAAAAAAAGGCGTACAAACAAACGATCGACTCGTGGTTTCAGGCAAATGGAGATGAAACCTTGCGCCTGCAGTATAAGGAGTTGAATCATGATTCAATAGTTTTCGATCTGGGCGGTTACAAAGGACAATGGAGCAGTGATATTTTTGCCAGATACTGTTGCGACATCTACTGTTTTGAACCGGTCCGCACATTCGCAAGCGCAATCGAAGAAAATTTTTCCCAAAATCCAAGGATTCATGTTTTTCCTTTTGGCTTGGCGGAACAAACGAAAGAGGCAACTATCTCGAACAGCGCCGACGGCTCTTCCATGTTTACCGGAAATGGCCTGGAAAATATTCAGTTGGTCCAAGCCACCTCTTTTCTTGAAAAGCATGGTATCAAAAAAATTGACCTGCTCAAGATCAATATTGAAGGCGGAGAATATGATCTGCTTGATCACCTTATTGACAGTGGTTCCATCACCATGGTGAATAATCTTCAAATTCAGTTCCACAACTTTTTCCCTGATGCTGAACAGCGAATGCGCACAATTCAGACGAATCTGAGCCGCACCCACAGGATCACCTGGCAGTACGAATTTGTCTGGGAAAACTGGGAAAAAATAACTAAAAACACAACCTCCCGGATTACATAGCCATGACTACAGTAAAACTTACATATCCCGACTGGCCTATAGCACGGCAAACCCCGCTACAGCAAGGAATTTGGGGCGATTACATCTTTATCTTGAACCAGGAGAAAAAAGAATGTGATTACTGGGTGGTTTTCGAAGGACTCTCACAAGGGGAATCCGCATACTGCCCAAAGGAAAACACCATCCTGATCACAGCGGAACCACCCACCCTCAAGCAATACCGCCCCGCATTCCTCGACCAGTTTGCGACTGTCATCACCTGCCGTACCGATCTCAAGCATCCCGGGACAATCATCGACCAACCCGGGCTCCCCTGGCATGTCGGCCGGAGCCAAAAGGACCATGTGAATTTATCGTGGTCAAAGGATTATGACGAACTCTCGGCCATCACCCAGTATGAGAAGAGAAAAGAGCTGTCCGTTATCTCTTCCACCAAGGCTTTCAGTGACGGTCATCGTCTTCGCCTCGCCTTTGTCAGCACCCTGCAAAATCATTTCGGCGACCGCATCGATGTATTTGGCCGGGGAATCAGGGAGATCGAGGACAAAGGGGATGCCCTTGCCCCGTATAAATATCATATCGCCATTGAAAATTGCGCAGTCAACGACTATTGGACGGAAAAAATCTCCGACCCGTTTCTGGCCGGCTGCCATCCGATCTACTACGGCTGCCCCAATATCGAACAATATTTCCCCGAAAACGCCCTCACCAGAATCGATCTCCGGCAACCGGAACAGGCCATCGCCATCATCGAAGAGTGTCTCCGGCGCAAGCGCTATGAGGAGTCCCGGCAAGAAATCCAGGCAGCACGGGATGCCGTATTGAACCGGTACAATCTCTTCCCCATGATCGCCTCCCACCTTGACAGGCTGGCGCAACAGGGGCATGGCGGGGGAAAATCCACCAAAATCCACCTGGTGCCGGAAACTTCAGGGACAGTCTGGGATTATTGCCTCAGGGGGATGCGGACAATATCTCCTCGTAGATCATAGCAACCTTGCCTGCAACCTCGTCCCAGGAATGTTCTGCCGCCCGCTGGCGGGCGGCCCTGCCCATCCGTGCCCTGCGCTGCTCATCGCACAACGACACCAGGTGGGCGCTCACCGTTTCCGCATCATCCCTGGCAACGATAAAACCATGCTCGCCATTGATTACTATATCCTTGGCCCCAACCCGGGTGCTGATAATGACCGGAAGCGAAGCGGCCATGGCCTCCAGCACGGTCATGCCGAAGGTGTCAAAGCCGGACAGCAAGACACATACCTCCGCGGCCGCATATATTTCCTCGATGCCGTCGCTCTGCACCCCGGCAAAAACGACCTCCCCGCCCACCCAAAGATCTGCCGCGATTTTGCGGTATTTGTCCTGATTTCCTTTCCCCACGACAAGTAATTTCATCTCCTTGCCCGGCAGTTTGGCCTTTGCCTTGGCAAGCGCGGAAATTGTGGTCTGCAAGCCCTTGAGCTCAAAATTCATGCCCACAAACAACACCAGAAAATCATCGGCCCCAATCCCGAACTTTTTTCGGATCTCCCCCCGCTTCTCCGCACGATTCGTCAGGTCAAACCGCGCAAGCTCGATCCCGGGATGGATCACCCTCACCCGACTTGTATCCACACCAAGTTCCCGGCTGAATGTCTCCAAAGCCAGGCTGGATACCGGCAACAGAAATCTGCATCGGTGATCGGCGATCAACCGCTGCTCGACCCATGCGGTTGCACGGTCGAAAAGGCTCATCCCTTTTTTCCGGACCTCCCGGACCCAGAAACGGTGAGGCACTCCATGCATGGTAAAGACATCGGCATGGAATATCCGGTCATGGGTGTGGATGAGATCGAAATCCCGGCAGGCAATGGCGGTATTGGCGAAAAAAGCGAAACTTATTGTGGTCAGAAACCGTGGGAACTTCAGCATCGGAACAAAATGAAAGGAAACATTCCCTGAAGCCGCCTTCCATTTATTGGCAAAAACGTGGACATCATAGCGGGGGTTTCGGGCGATTTTTTCCGTCAGGTGCAAGGCGAACTGCTCGCCTCCGCCCACCAGCCCATATTTCGGAATGACCACTGCGATCTTCTTCACTTCGGCCG
>Ga0180014_1000251_pt1 | contig 15691 bp, 16 predicted proteins | sample KR13_S1_MetaG_FD_116507 | JGI IMG/M metagenome (GOLD analysis project Ga0180014, IMG submission 116507) | Groundwater microbial communities from the Olkiluoto Island deep subsurface site, Finland - KR13_S1_MetaG | ecosystem: Environmental > Aquatic > Deep subsurface > Groundwater | place... | reverse complement strand
TGCGTCAGCGAGTGGAACGAGCCGGGGAACAGATAGACAAGTTGCGACAATCCATGCGTAAGTCGCAAAAAAGAACAGTGTAAAATGACGTTAAGTTCTATTTCGGGGGCTGACCCCAATCCCGCCGACCCCAATCCCGCCCAATCCCGCCAGGATGAAGCCGAGCATGCCCTTCGACAAACTCAGGACAGGCCAAGCGAGCGGTGGAAGTGGCCGTGGCGGGCGGGCACAATTTGTTATTCATCGGACCGCCGGGGACGGTATTCAAATCATATGTTAGATTTTGGAGGGAAGCTGCATAGTGTAAGTCTTTGGTGGTTAATCGAATGATATTGGATAAGGTGGTATGGGACAGGATTTAAAACGCTATTTGTTGGACTGATCGAAAATGATGAGAGATTTATTTAACGTATTACTGGGCGGACTCGGCTTGTTTCTCGCATTATTTGGTGGGATAGGGTTGTTAAGTGAAATTTTCTCATCAGAACTACGCGCAACGAGTACTATCATCGTGTGGGTTGTGTTTGCGGGTGTTTTCTTTTTGGGCCTATGGCTATTAAGGGTAGCATGGGCTGCTGACCATAAATCTAAGATAATGTCACGCGCAAAAAAAGATGCAATTGCTCGTGCCGAAAAAGAAACGCAGCGTAAGTCGGGGGGGAAGATACGAGAAGAACATAAGACACGGGTTAATGAAGAGCAGGAAAATGTCGATGCTGAAGGTCATCTTGAAAGAGAAATAGATCCAGTTATAAATGGCAAGGAATCGATTGATGATGCAATGCAGTCCTTAAATGCACTAATTGGATTATCTAGAGTTAAAGAAGAGATTAGGAAGTTGATAGATTTCATTCAAATTCAGAAGTATCGCCGGGATCAAGGTATGAAAACTCCTGTGCTTTCGTTGCATTTGGTATTCACTGGAAATCCGGGAACAGGCAAAACAACGGTTGCCAGACTTGTCGGTAAGATTTATGCCGCTCTAGGGTTGTTGAAAGAAGGGCAAATGATCGAGGCCATGCGGCAAGATCTGATTGGCGAGTATATTGGACAAACTGCGCCGAAGGTCAAAGCCAAGGTCGAGGAAGCTTTGGATGGTGTCCTTTTCATTGACGAGGCTTATGCTTTGGCACCGCCACACATGGAGTCGGATTTTGGGGGAGAAGCCGTATCAACACTCATCGCTGAGATGGAGAATTACAGAGATCGTTTGGCTGTTATTGTGGCTGGTTATACGGATAAAATGAATGATTTCGTTTCTATGAATCCCGGTATTAAATCCCGATTTACCCGCTACATCGAGTTCGATGATTACTCACCCCGCGAGATGTTGAAGATATTCTTGAAGTTTGCAGGTGACGACGACTATCAAGTATCAACTGAACTACGCGAGTCATTATTGAACCATTTCGTAAATGTGAAAAATAATGGGTCCAAGGACTTAGGAAATGCTCGTTACGTTCGAAATCTATTTGGAAAGTCGACAGAGCGTCATGCGGCTCGTGTGCTCGATGGTAATCTTCGAGATAAGGAAACCTTGTCCTTGTTGACGGATGAAGATATAGACTTCGGACTAACAATCTGAACAAAAGACGTATTTTTCCGAGTGATCTTGCCCTGTTTTTCCGGACACTGCGAGCGAAGTGTTTTATGCGCATAGTTTGATACATTTTGTCTCTCATCGTCATGGTTAGGCTTGAAGAAAGAGGAGCTGGAGATGTCCATGAACCTGGAAAGGAATTACAGACGGGAACTGCACAACGCGCTGGAGAAGTGTCAATTTATTGAAGAGACACTGAGAATGTGCATTTTCTCGGCAGTGGAGATCGCACGGCTACAATTATCTCCGCACTTTCCTGTCAAGTACAAGTCCGAAGATATCAGCAAGCTTCCTATGGGTACACTTGCCAGCATCTTTTCAAAGATCAACGCCGACATTGCATTGCACGCTGCCCTGAAGGAAATTACTCGAGATAGAAATGATGTAGCTCACAGATCTCTCTTGTTCACCCTTGGCGAATTACGGGATAAGAAGCACATGACAGAAGCAACACGAAAGATGAAAGACGTTGTAATACGCGCAACCAACATCCGCAATAGACTATTGGATATAAGGTGCGCGATGCTCCAATCTCTAAGCAAGGTGAAGCGGTCAGTAAGTAAATCAAATCTCCCCGGTTGATTTCTCAAGCCAGCCTTGTTATGTTGACGGAATGAAGACCGAACATTTGCCGAATGCGGTGCAAGCGCAGGTGATAAGGGAAAAGATCGTTGATTATCTTCTGTGCGCGGAACATCCGGACGGAGGCAGCAAAGCAAGGTTCTTTCAGCATTTTGGGTTTTCCCTTGATAATTGGTCTGCGCTGGCAGAGGCTTTGCGACAACATGGTTTGGAAAACAAAATAGTGAATGCAGTTGAATCCCCTTTCGGTTGCCGTTATATTGTGGAAGGTGAAATAATGTCACCGGATGGGCGGAATCCAAGAGTGCGCACGGTATGGATTATTGAAAAGGGAGAATCTGCGCCGCGCTTGATTACGGCCCATCCTGCCTAGGAGGAAAACAATATGATCAACGAACATGAACGGGTGGTATTAAATAAGCATATTCCGACGCTTGGATTGGAAGCCGGAGATGTCGGAACCGTTGTGCATGTGTATAAAAACGGAGCAACGTTTGAAGTGGAATTTGTGTCATTGGACGGAGAAACCAGTTTGGTGGCGACTGTTCTCGCCGAAGATTTGAGGTCCGTCCACAAGCGGGAAATTCCGCATGCGCGTCAACTTGCCTATGCCTGATGCCGCTTTTTGCTTAGAAAATGAAGCATTCCAAAATAATAAAAATACCTACCCATGCTCTCTAAAGTTCACTCGGGTGCTGTTTATGGCGTTGATGCGTATCCCGTAGAAATCGAGGTCAATTCCGGCGGTGGCGATCCCCAGACCGTGATCGTTGGATTACCCGATGCGGCGGTGAAGGAAAGCAAGGACCGGGTCCACACCGCCATCGTCAACTCCGGCTTCAAAATGCCCAAGGGGCGGCTGACGGTCAATCTGGCCCCCGCCGATATCAAAAAGGAAGGCCCAAGTTTCGATTTACCGATCGCCATGGGTGTATTGGCGACGATAGAAGAAGACGGTGTGCCGCAGGAAGCGCTGAAACAATTTGCCATGGTCGGGGAGCTGGCGCTGAGCGGGGAAGTGCGGCGGGTTAGGGGAGTCCTGCCGATTGCCATGGCCATGCGCGAGGAGAAACGACCCGCCCTGCTCGTGCCCCTTGATAACGCCGATGAGGCCGCTGTGGTGGAAGGGATTGACGTCTACCCGGTGAGCAACCTGCGCCAGGCGGCGGATTTTGTGGCCGGGCGGGTTTCCATGACGCCTTACCGGGTTGACTTGGAAAAAGTCTTTGAGTCGCATTTGGTCTATGAGGAGGATTTTGCCGACGTCAAGGGCCAGGAGCATGCCAAGCGGGCAGTGGAAATTGCCGTGGCGGGCGGGCACAATTTGTTATTCATCGGACCGCCGGGCACGGGCAAGACCATGCTGGCCAAGCGAATTCCTTCGATCCTGCCGCTCATGACATTGGAAGAGGCGTTGGAAACGACGAAGATCCACAGCGTGGCCGGGGCCCTGGCGCCGCACCAGGCGCTGGTATCGCGCCGGCCTTTCCGTTCCCCGCATCACACGGTGTCCGATGCCGGCCTGCTGGGCGGAGGCTCGCATCCGGTACCCGGCGAGGTCAGCCTGGCGCATCGCGGGGTGCTATTCCTGGATGAGTTACCCGAGTTTCATCGCAATGTTCTCGAGGTGCTCCGTCAGCCGTTGGAGGATGGCGTGGTCACCATCTCGCGCGTCGCTGCGAGCCTGACGTTTCCCTGTCAGTTCATGCTGGTGGCGGTGATGAATCCCTGTCCTTGCGGTTACTCCGGCGACCCCAAGCATGAGTGCCGGTGCACCCCGCTTCAGATTCAGAATTATCGCAATAAGATTTCCGGTCCGCTCCTGGACCGGATCGACATTCATATCGAAGTGCCCACCGTCCGTTACCAGGACCTGGCATCAATCGGTACTGGGGAGCCCTCGGCAACGATCCGGGAGCGGGTGAAAGTCGCGCGGCAGATTCAGCAGAAGCGGTTCAAGGGCCTCCCTTCGACAGGCTCAGGGCGGAGACGGAAGGTGCACTGCAACGCCGCGATGCGGCCGAAGGAAATCCAGAAACACTGCGCCTTGAAGCCGGACGCCCAGGACCTGCTGAAGATGGCGATTACCGAACTGCATTTCAGCGCCCGGGCCTATGATCGGATCCTGAAAGTCTCGCGCACCATCGCCGACCTGGACGGCGCGGCGGACATCCTGTCCCAGCACGTCTCCGAGGCGATTCAATATCGGACGCTGGATCGGCAGTTCTGGGTGTGAGCATATCTCTGCCATGGACACCATGGGGCGGGCGATTGCCACCGGTTGAATATGTTGATAGGCCGGCCAGAACACAATTCCTCCCACCGGCGCCACGTTCATCTACTGCTGTTCGTCCATTTATGGCGCCGAGCCATCCGGAAAATCGTTTATCGTCGCCCGGAACGGCAGGGAAGCACCATTCACCGGTAAATTCCATTTGCGCGCATAATCCCGGTGTCCGTATTCTTTTTCAAACCGGTCCGTTTGCGAAGGACACAACGAAATGCCTTTCGGCACATAGCATTCCTTGTCCCCCCCTCATGGCCTTGAGACATATTTCTCTTATCGTCACTATTTATCACTTTCCAGTTCGTTGGGATAACGCTTCATTATTTCTTCCCTGGCGATTTTATACCACATGACGGTTTTTTCTATTGAGCTTCCGTGCTGCGATGATGAAATAATGAGCGTGGGATGATTCTGGGTCAAATTCAGGATTTCCCGCATCTGTGCGCGCATTTCTTTTTCGGTTGTTTGGTCAACATCAGCCGCCGGATCCATATGCTTTTCGATAATCATTGGCTCAGGCATGACTTCCACCGCTTTGGCCAGATCGGTCCAGGGACTGATATGAAGGCGAATTAAATTCGGTAACGTAACCACCTTGGCAAGAATGGGGGTGAGATTGCCACAACTGTGGTGCCAGACGCGTTTGTATTTGGTGGCAATCGCGGCATCACAAGGGAAAACAAATTCCTCATATAGCGACGGCGAGATCAGATCGCAGTTGACGTCGTCATTCATCAGGACGGTTTCCTCGCTTCCATTGCCGCCATTTTTGAGTTTCAATCCGTTTAAAAACCCGATCAGATCGCGCGCAAATTCCGGATCATCCATCATATCCATAAGATATTCCGTTGTTCCCCTGACGTAAAAAGCAGCTCCCAGGGCGCCAGTATTGCCGAAAGGATAAGTCAAATCTTGCATCACTTTGAATAGCTCAAGATCTCCACGTGATTTAACGGTCGGTTTGTAAACATTGGCTCCAGTTTCATGAATAACTTCCTGTTCAACAAGCGGATTTCGTTGAGCCGGACGACTCTCTATATTTTTAGCAGTCTGTGGCGGATGACCGATACTCAAGGGAACATCATCTCTGAAAATTCTTTGATGTTCATGGATGCCTTTTAAATGAATCAGATAGGCTGTTTCAGGGTCATCAACCTTTTCCGGCGGATAGCCGAAATAGCGCGCCCAGAAACGAGGCACTATTTCCATGTAGAGCAGTGGCCGTTTGATCTCCCGCCGGCCGGCTTTTGCGTACAATTCTTTCTTGTGCAGTTTGCTTCGTTCTGCCACTGCCTTTAATGCCTGGGAATAGTATGGCTCAAACCTGTTTGTATGCTTCATAAGTTCACGCTTAGGAATTTCAATCCTGCAGATTCAGCCAATGACATTCGTCTTCCGTGAGTTGCAGGGAAAGCGCCTTGATGCACGAACGCAATTCTTCCCTTGAATGCGGTCCGACAATGGGAGCGATGGGAAACGGTTTGTGCAACACCCAGCTCAAGGCGACTTCCACCGCCGAATATCCGCCTTTCTTTCGTCCGAGTTCGGTCGCCCGTTTCAGGCGTTCAAAATTATCGTCCGTGCAGTAGATTTCGATCATCCTTTTCATGAAATCGTTTTCAAGGTTGCCGGCCCGTTCGCGCAATGCGGCAGAGTATGCTCCCGTAAAAAATCCCCGTGCCTGGGATGACCAGGGAATAAGCGGTATGCCGGTCCGAACGTGCCATTGCTCACCGTCTTTATCCGTTGTTATCAGCCCCGGATAGAATGGTCCGGTTGGAACGGCGAGGCTGAGGTTATTGCTGACAACGGCGAAACCGGCAAGCCCGCGCGCGCGGGCATAATTATTCGCTTCCTCTATGCGGGAATATGTCCAGTTCGATGCTCCAAGCGCACGCACCCGCCCGGAGACCACATATCCATTGAGACAATCCATGATCCTTTTCACAGAAATAGCCGGGTTATCACGATGCAGCATGTACAGGTCAATATAATCCGTTTGCAGGCATTCCAGACTCCTGGCAAGTTCATCGGCAAACACCGATTCCATGTCGTTTTCAGGAATGGTTCCGTCTTTCCCATGTCCGCATTTGGTTATCACGATCATTTGTGCCCGGGTATTCCTGGACTTCATCCATTCGCCGATCACATTCTCGCTCTCACCCGCCGCGTATATCCGGCCGGAATCCAAGGTAACGCCGCCATGAACGTGGAAATCATCCATGATGGCGAACCAATCATCTTTCTTCGCCAGGGTGTAAAATGCCGTCCCGAGAACAAGCGCGGAGGAGCGCTTGTTGATTTCCCGAATGACCGGTCCGCAATCGAAACATTGACTCATTGCCTATCTCCTGTTGCTGGTATCCGTCATCACGTAAGAGCGAGGTACTGTTTGAGTATTTTCAAATCTCTTATTGCCGTCGCGACCGGTTGTTCTTTGGCGGCGGGTCCCAGACACTCGATGGTGAAATATCCTCCGTATTCCGCACCACGCAACATGCGTAGAAGCTCCGAATAGTCAACATAACCTTCATTCAACGCCTGAAAGTGCCAGCCGCCGGCTTTATCAATGTACCCGTTTTTAAGATGGGTATTGTAAATGCGACCACGAAACGCATCCATCACACAAGGCATTGTTTCGCCGGCAAAAGCCATGTTAGAAAAATCAACCGTCAAACCGATCCGGTTGGAATCGGCCATTTCCAGCAATCGTTTTGACGATGCCAGTGTGTCGGTAAGCTGTCGCATGTGAGTCTCGAAAGCGAGCAGAACATCAAACTTCTCCGCCATGGGGATCAGATGCTTCAATGCCTCTTTTATGCAGTTCCAGTGCACCTCGGTTGCCTGCGCTGATGCAGGCGCGCCCGGTGTCATCTTTAGCAGTTTCGTTCCAAAAAGCGGCGCCAACCGCAAATAGGTTTCTACCGCTTGAATCTGTTCCTCAAAACATTGCGGATCGGTGAAATTGTTGAACAATGAGAGCGCCGACACAGTCAACCCCGCTTCTCTGATCAAAACCGCAATCCGGTCAGCCTCTTTGCGGGCAGTCTCCATGTTGAAATGATGACCAAAACAGGCCAGCTCTATGGCCGGATAACCGGCCAGCACCGTTGTTTTTATCGCTTCCTCCAGGTTCAACGCAAACAAACTTTGACTGAAGAGCGAGATTTTATTTTGAGCGCTCATTTTCGATGCCTTTCAAAAGTTGGCAATTCGTCCCATGTCCTTACGCGTTCCGCGCCACTTCCATGGCGATCGCGGCCCAGCGGTCCAAGCGCTCCGGCTGTTGGTTCACGGTGGTGATGTCCTTGAGGATGAACTCGCACCGGTTCCGACGGGTCTGCTTGGCCACGGTCTGGAGATTGGTGCGCACCAGTTTGTCATCGAACGATGTCATTGCCAGGTGCGCAGGGTTCGGCTTATATGAGAACACGTAGTCCGTCCCCATCCGCTCAGAGGCAGTCTCGACGTTGATCCAGGGGCTCATGGATACCTTCCGCAGGTTTTTCCCGGTCCGCAAGATCCCCAGCTTGGTGTGCAGCGGCTCGCAGCAGCCGTAGTAGGTCAGACGATACCGCTCCATGAGCGGTCGCTCGTACTGGAGCGCAAACTCCTCGTGCATGTCGGGCGAGACCTCGGAGAATATCTGGGCCGTGGCGCAGCCCCACTGCTCCTTGGGCGTGACCTTGTGGCCGTCCGGATTCACGGACGGCAGTTCGTCCGTGATGCCCGGGCCACCAGATCCCACGCTCCAGTTGCCATTGCCCACGTCCAGCATGCCGAGCTCGGTCTGCTTGTCGACCACCTCGTTCAGGGCGTGCAGGAAGTTGCGCAGCAGCCGATGCACGAGCTCCGGTTTGTCGTACATGTCGGTGTAGAGCTGCTGGATGCCGTACCACTGGATCATCTGGTCCCACGGGGAATGCCACTGGGTAATGATGCCACGCTTCTTGACAGGGATCACGCCGTCAAAGATCTCGCACAACGTCCGGTAGTTCTGTTCCGTCGCCTTCCTGTCGAACCAGACCTTCGGCGTGACGATCTTGTCCGCATCGGCGAGCTCATGAATCACGGGGAGGTAGCCCACATCCTGGCCGTCCGGGCTTTGTTCCAACTGTTTCTCGATGCCATAGTCCGCGTAGCTGCTGGTGGGCCCACCCACGATGCCGGAATAGATCGTGGGGTCAATGACCATGTCGCAGCGGAAGTGGTTCCACTGGTACAGCTCGCACCGGAGACCCCGTTCGATGCCCTGCGCGAAAGGGTCCTCGCACTGCAGGGTCAGCTCGCCGCCAGAGTTGAGCTCATGCCAGGGGATTTGGTTGATCCAGACCAGCGGCCGCGTGGGCTGGAGCTGGTTGAGCTGGTTCCAGAGCGCCGCGGTTTCCCTCTGCACCGGCAGGGTTCCGATCTCACACTTCTTCCTGCCCAACTCGCGAAGAATGGACTGGTCTTTCTTATGGATCATGATGTCGGCTCCTTGTGTCTCGGCCTTCCATTTCGATCCGCGCGCCGGGTTCACAGACGAAAACATACTGGTCACCCTCACGCCGCTGATCCCTCACTCCATGCGCGTTGATGGTTGCCGGCGTGCCGCCAAACGGGTTGGCTAACCGGGCAACTCCACCCTTTTCCGAGACAAAGGTGACGGAGCGTGTGCTGCCGCCTTCCCGTATAGCGGAGACGAGAAACGCCCCTTCGGCGCGCAATGTATCGAAAGCCAAGTCCTTCCATTCGTCGGGAATTGCCGGAAAAACCGTGATCGCTCCACCGTGGCTCTGCAAAAGCATCTCCTGGATGCCGGCGGCGCAGGCAAAGTTGCCCTCAAGGGTGAAAGGCCGGTAGGTGAACGTCGAATATCCCTTGCCGCTCTGATCTCCGTTGCAGTGGAAACTATTCCGCAGGCAGAAGGCGGTGGCGAATATTTCCGCGGCGCGGGCCGCCTTTTCGCCATTGCGGGCACGGGCCGAGAGATTTACGAGCCAGGCGAAGCTGTATCCGCACCACTCGCCTGTTCCGGTCCGATCCAACTCGGCCAGTGCGGCAAGGATGGTTCGTTGCGCTTGAAGGCCGTCATCCCAACGAAACAATCCCAACGGATGAATCGCCATCAGATGGGAGAAGTGCCGGTGCGAAAATGGCAAAGGATGTCCCTTTGCAACCAGCAGCCGGCCATCGTCTCCGCAGGCAAAATCCGGCATCTCGGAAAGCACCGAACGCCAGTGTTCGGCTTCTTCAGAAAGACAAAGGCATCCCGCCAGTTCAGCGGCTGCCCCAAAAAGCCAGCGGATCAAAGCCAAATCATAGTTGGTAATCGTCGGGAAACAGGCTTCCATACGGTTCTCATGAATCTCCGGCGAAGCGCTCAAAGGGAGCGTTCGTTTGCCATCCGAATCCTTTTCTTCTGTAATCGCGGCCACGAAGGTAGCGGCATCTTTCAGATAGGGATAAGCCCGGTCACGCAGAAAACGGCGATCCGCGCTGTATCGCCAATGCAAATAAAAATGATGCGCCAGCCAGGCGCCGGTTGTCGCCGAATGACTCCACAAGCACCCTCCGCCGATGGGATTGTTGTTGAGATCCGCAACTCCGGGAACATTAAGTCCCGGTTTGCCAAAGAATCGCTTCGTCCAATCGAAACAATAGGAACGCGTTTCCCACAGCCAGTCGAGAAAACTCAACCCCTCCTCCAGATGGTTGGCGCTGTAGCAGGGCCAATAACTGAGTTCTGTGTTCAGGTCGTGATGGTAATCGCCTTTCCACGGCGGCACTTTGCCGTCATCGGCGATCCAAGGCCCCTGAAGATGGACGGGCGGAGCGCCCCGACGACTGGCGGCGCCAAACTTGTACTGCTCCAAAAACCACTGGCGTTCGATTATCTTATTAGGAAGACATACCGAAGATTTTTGCCAGTAGTCCTTCCACCAGCGACGATGGGGAACCGCCATTTTATCAAAACCGGATTGCAACACCTTTTCGACTCGTTGCCTGGCAACAGCCAACGGGTCTTTTCCTTCACTACTGGAGGCAACCGACCACGCCGCCTGCCATTGTTTCCCTTCCACCCGCCATCCCAAATAAACGGCAAAATGAAACCCCTGAAAACCATGTTGCGTAAAGGCCCTCCAACCGTCGCCGCTTGTTTCGACTGCCGATGGATACCCCAGTTTTGTCAACGGAATCTCATACTCAGAACACTTCGGTGCGTTTTGGCCTCCAAAGGGAGGAGCAATCAACCGGGTGGAAATCGAGTCCATTGAATCGATCGAGATGATTCCCACCGGCTGAAGCGCGTGAACAAACACCCGTATTTGAGTCCCCCGGCCAAATTTCAAGGACGCCATTGCACCCTCCAGGTCCAATCGCGCGTCCCCAAAGTTAGCGTTAAGGACGATCTCAATTCTTCCCGCGGGAATTTTGGTTGGCCCGGCCGAACGGCAATAGGTCTGCCGATATAGCTCCTCCAGACGTTCCCAGTGTCCTTCTCGCTTCCATTGACACATCGTTTGGTAAGTGTACTCGGGGGAATGAAACTCGGGAACCGGACGCAGATCCCACAGATCGGTACGGTCCAGCGAGATATTTAGCGGCGCTCCATTGCCCCACACCAGCGCGCCCAGGAGTCCATTCCCAAGCGGCAAGCCTTCATCCCAGCTCATGGGGGGCGTGGCATAGCGTAATCCGTGTTCAGGCTTCAGACAACTGATTGTATTTGTGTTCATAAAGAGCGTCCTTTTTGTTCGGTTTCACAGATAATCTCATATTTCCCCGGACCAAGTTTCAGCATCGCTTCTCATTCATGAGCTTCCGCGAATATTATCGCCAACCATGAGGCTTCTCTCACGATTGGCCTGGCGAACGAGCCGGAGTAGGCCATGACGTAGCCCTTGGCCGGCGACGGTACCGAAGCCACCTTGGTGCCCACTGCGTCCACGAGAATGGCAATTTCTTCTCCGCGTTCGACTTCCTTGCCAACCTCGACGAGCGGACGCAGGAAGCCGCCTCTTACGCACTCCGCATTAACCCATTTCAGGTCCCGTTTCCCGATCATGGGGACCCCATGCTGTTCTTCGATCCGTCCGTCAACCATGTTGAAGGTTCTCATGACATTGAGAACGCCCCTGAGTCCTATCTCGACTTCGGTTCTGCCGACGATGTATTGCGATTGCAGCTCGACAAGTAATGCCGGCAAACCATGACACGGCGCGGTTGCCGCGAAACTAGTACTAATCTCTGACTCTCCTGCGCGCTGTCGGCCGCCGGCGATCCCGAATACTTCGGCCATGCGCCGCATTTCCTGGTTGACGTGTTCATTCTCGACCTCGTAGAAATAGGTGAAAGGCACGGCAACGCTCGCGTGGCTCAACGCATGGAAGTTGATGGCATAGTCTGCCCGCTTCGCGATCTGAAAAACGAAATGGCAAATCTGCCGGTTCATAGTACCCGTGGAATTCCCCGGATACCCCCTGTTATTGTCGAACTGATCATGGGGATTGAAGCCGGAGCATAACCTGAAGGAAGGAACATTCACGATCGGAATGGCGATCAGTGAACCACGAAGCCTCTCGGGATCAACGATTTCGCGCGTAAGTCTTTGCAGTATCTCCGTTCCGGCAACCTCGCTGCCGTGCGTCGCCGCATCCAGGTAGAGGGTCGGCCCCTCATGCCTGCCCCGGACGAGGATCAGCGGAATCTCAACTGCGGCGCCGTCCGGATAGAAGGCATTCGGAACAGCGACCCTTCCATAGGCCAGTGTCCCCGGCTCGGCGGCGATACCGGCAACCTCAAGACAGTGGTCAGGCGCACTCATTTCAATTCCCCTTGTTTACTCTGTTATATATTTAAATTCTACTTGATTTGTTGGATTAATTACCTTTTGAAGACAGATTCTTGAGCGCGGCCGAATTGTACGTGATTATCTTGCCGGTGCGAACACTCTCGTCGGCGGCAAAGGCCACCATGCTCGCCCTGGCGCCTGCTTCAAGCGTAGCCAACGGTTTCTCCCCCAACTCGACACTCTTCAAAAAGCCGGCGACAATCGCCAGATCGCCTCCTCCGTGCCCATCGGTTTGCGGCAGAGGGATTTTTTGGGGCTTGGCATCCTTCCAATAATTTTGCAGCAACAGTTCCCCTTTCTCCAGGTTGCCTTCCAAATATCCATCCGTGCCAAATATGCGGATGTCACGTCCAGGAGCGCCGCTCATCGTAGCCAGCGTGAAAACACCCTGGGTGCCGTCGGTGAACCGCAAATTGACAGCTTGATGATCCATGATGTCGGCATCGGAGTGGAACACACAGGCGTCAAGTTCCCCCCAGGACGCGTCCTTAAACTGTTGACCGTGAATAGTGTTTAGCGTGCTTGACCCGGCGAAGCGCCAGGGGCAATTCGACAGAACGCACGACCGGCATTGTTTTGAGGTCTCCCTCAGCGGAGTAAAATGCCGTCCCCCAAAGGAGAAAATCTCCGAGACCTCCGCCTGGCCTTCTTTGAACCACAACATCAGATCCAAGTCATGGGAGCATTTTTCATTCATGAATCCGCCGGTGTATTGTCGTTTCCGGTGCCAACTTCGGCAGACGACTGCACCATGTATGAGGCTCAGGCGCTCATTCATTTGAATCATGACCAGTTTTCCCAAAACACCAGAGTCAACTATTTCTTTGATTTTGTGGTAAAATACTGAATATCGCAACACAAATCCAACTTGTATGGTCTTGTCGGTGGAACTCGCTATCCGCAGCAGTTTCAACACGTCCGCCCCGGTCGTGGCAATCGGTTTCTCCAGAAAAATATGACTGCCTAAATGCGCCGCCTTGGCAAAGATCTCCAAATGCGTCCAATCCGGCGTCATGATGAACACGATAGGCGGATGGGAGGGCGGAATTCCCTCCAACGCCTCATCAATGGAGGAACATATTTTGGTGTCCGGTGTTCCGAACTCCTTGAGCCGCATCTTGATAACCTCATGTCCGCCCGTGTTGTCCTCGGCAATCGCGGATACTTTCCGGCCCAGATCCTTTGTGAGAAGTTCTGTGAAAAAAAGCCCGCGGGCACCACCGCCGGCGATGATAATCCCATCTCCCATATCTTGCTTTCTCATCTTCATTGTTCCATCATCCCGCAAGCTTACTTTCTTGTTGAATTTACGACCAAAATACCCGAGAATTAATTTATTGTGAATGGCAAGTTGTCTCAAAAGTTTGTCACTTCGTCTCACGTCAGGATAGTTGGATTCAAGCCGTGGAACGACTATAATCTGAGCTCATGGTCTGCGGGCCAAAAGGTAAAGTTTCACAGCCATCCCTATTTTCAGACTATCCAAGTTCTGGATGGGCAATTGGAAGTGGATTATGGCGACGGATGGAAGGTGATTGACCCCGGCTATGTTCATATATTGCCTCCCGACCGCAGTCACAGGCTTCAAACAAGTACCGGGCACCGGCAATTCGGACTTAATTTCACTGTCAAGGCCGACAAGATGGGATTGATGACTGCAGTGAACAGGATGTTTCCCGTCCCAACTATCCAATGCATGCATTTTCTTGCAGCTTGGGATGAGAAATTGACGGAAAACTCTTCTTCGGCATCCAGCGCAAAACTGCGTCTGCTTCACACTCTTGAAGAATGGACGATAAATCTTATCGAAACTAAGGAAAAAAGCTCCCATGATCCGGAAGCCATGCGTCTTGCCAAGATTATCGAGACTTGGAACTGCCGTTCCATAAACGTGGCGGATGTCGCTAAAGGGATTAATTGCAGTCGGGCAAAAGCACAACGGATTTGCAATAGGCGCTTCGGATGCGGAATTATGAAACTCCACGAGAAGATGCGTATGGAAGAAGCATCCCGCCTTCTGCTGAATTCCGGCCTGCGCATCGGCGAGGTTGCCGACACGTGTGGATTCGGCGACATATATAGTTTCAGCCGGGCCTTTACCAGAGCCGTCGGGGTCCCGCCTAGCATATTCAAGCATAGAATAAAAAACGGTTAAGCAACTGAACTATGAAGAATGGTAGCAGTTCTGTCCCTGAATGGATGTTCTTGCGGCTGCTCCGGCAATCACAAACATGCATGCCGGCGCATGTCGCTCCGGATTAATAACTATTTCCGGTGTGCTTCCCGGGCCCAACTTCCTGTCGCTTATACCGAAATATCCAATGATTCGTTCTACCCTCCCTGAAAATATGCCGTTATGACAATCCATTATGCCATTCTACACGAACTTTACCTTTTACTGTTCCGCAAGTATCAATAATTCTGCAATCATCGGGATAATGGGACTGTTTATAGGTAATTAATTTAGAAATGATGATGGACTTATCGTGATATTTTAATTCCTTCCAGAAATTCGGGTTGCTGGATTCCATATCTGAAAGGACTGCATTATAAAATTTGTCGGGTATGGGAATTCCAATTGACCGATTCCACGCCACATGCGAAAGGAGCAGCGTGGCAGCGGCGGCTTCAGATGATGGAATGTTTTCAGGATGGACAAATATGGTCAATGCCATTTCCTTGAGGATGACCGACATTTTGGTTGCTTCTGAAGATGGTTTATTCTTTGGGCTCATAGGCTGGTCATTCTTCAGGGTGAAATTCCGTTTGGCGCCGCATTATATTCATGGCATATTGATAGGCAGCGTTGTGAGGTGGCTATTTTTGCTTGTTAAGGATTTCTTTCCCGGCAGTAAATGCTTCGCCTAATTGTTCCCCAATTCCATAGTAGTCACGAGTTGCCGGATTAAAAAGCAACCCGCATGGCAACAGGGAATTGTTTTTATCTACCATGGAATTATCAGCCTTAACCTCCATAATCTCCCCAATAAACATGGTGTGCGACCCAACCGCAACGGTATTGATTACCTTGCACTCCATGGCAACCGGAAACTCTTTGAGATAAGGAGCATCCACCTTTTCGCCTTTGATGGGGGTGAGTCCTGTGACTGAAAGTTTATCAATATTTCTACCTGATACCAAACCAAAATAGTCCGTTTCTTCAACATAATTCTTGGAAGGAATATTCACCGTGAAGGCTTTTCTTTCCATGATGTTGGTATGGGTGTAGGTAGCCTTCCTGAGAGCAATTGAAACGCAAGGTGGTTTGGAACAGCAGATTCCGACCCAGGCAGCGGTCATCATATTCGCTTTTCCGGCTTTATCGTAAGAGCCGATGACCCAGACCGGTGCCATTGGTTTAACTTCTGCTCCCAAGGATATTTTA
>Ga0180014_1000250_pt1 | contig 15708 bp, 21 predicted proteins | sample KR13_S1_MetaG_FD_116507 | JGI IMG/M metagenome (GOLD analysis project Ga0180014, IMG submission 116507) | Groundwater microbial communities from the Olkiluoto Island deep subsurface site, Finland - KR13_S1_MetaG | ecosystem: Environmental > Aquatic > Deep subsurface > Groundwater | place... | reverse complement strand
TAGAACCACAATTTTGTGTAATTAAAGGAACTGGAATAGCGATAGAGAATTTGGACGTTTACCGAAAGGCACTAAGATAAAAAATACTGTTTATAATATTTTTTATCTTTAATTTCTAATTTCTAATTTTTAATTTCTAATTTTTCTTATAATAACTGGTTTGTTAAAATTTTTGGTTTTGGATGAAAAAATGGTTAGGGTGAAGAAGTTTAGCAAGTATTTTTTTACTAAATAACGATATTTTCTGACAGGTTGGTTATAAAGTAGAATTTTGGGTGTAAATTTTTTTTGATTTATATTTGGGTAATAAATTTGTGCAATATGTTTTAAATTTAATTGTTGGTTTTTTATCTAGATAGACTTATAGTAAATTGATTAGGGGAGTAATGATATATTTATTAAATAGTACTTGTATTTTTATTAAATAGGTTGGTTTTATAATTGATTTTTGGAAAAATGCTTTTTTGAAAAAGAAGAATAATTGTTTTTTTAAAATAATTATTAATTAATTTTTAAGAAATGGTTTTGTTTGTTTGTTTGTTTAGCTTTAAAAACGGTTGTTTTTACTTGTTTTTTTGTTTTTTGGTAAAATTAACAGGTAACTATGAAAAAACGGATTGACAAAAGTGGTATTGTTTCCGATAAGATATGGAAAATATTCGACATTCCTATTTTTGGCGGAAGTAGTGATGAAGTGCTAAAAATTTTGAAAAGAAGTATTTTTATGGGACATGAGGATGGAAGTATAAAATTTGTGGCGACGATTAATCCTGAATTTGTTATAGCGTCGATTAAAGACAAAAATTTTAAAAAGATTTTAAAAAAGAAGACTGATTTAAATGTATGTGATGGAATAGGATTGGTTTGGGCGAAGCAACTTCAAATTTTTAATTTTAAATTTTTAATTTTTAAACCTTTTATTTTTTTGTGGCGTCTATTGGTGGGATTTTGGGTTGGGGTAAGTATATTGATGGGAAAGTATAGTGACAGAATTGTGGCTGGAAGTAGCTTAATGAAAGATATTTGTATTTTGGCGGCGAAAAAGAAATGGAAAGTATTTTTTTTGGGAGGGTGGGGAGATGGAGCCGAGAAGACAGGAACAAATTTTCAATTTTCAATTTTCAATTTTCAATTTGGAAGTTGTGAGGGGAGGCCGAAGTTTAGCGATGATGAAGTGTTGGAGAAAATTAAGGAAAGTAAGGCTAAAGTATTATTTGTGGCCTATGGTATGAAAAAACAGGAAGAGTGGATTGATAAGAATTTAAAAAAGTTGGAGAAAGCTGGAGTCAGGCTGGTGATGGGAGTTGGAAGAAGTATGGATTATTATAGTGGAGATCTTAAAAGAGCGCCTAAAGTTATGAGAAAAACGGGCTTAGAATGGCTGTATTCATTGTATAAAGAACCAAAAAGGTGGAAAAGACAGTTGGCTTTGCCAAAGTTTATTTGGAAGGTATTGACGATGAAGGTTGAAAGGTAGAAAGAGGATTGGTTTTAGAGAAGTGATTCGATGGTTTGGCTGTCTTTTTTGTATTTGTTGAAATATTTTAGATAGGTTTTGATGATTTTTGGACCTTGGAGTTTTAAGAGTTGGTTTTGTTTTTTGGTAAAGAAGAAAGGCTGAAGGACTTGAATGTTAGAATGGAGTATGAATGATGAGGGGGTTTATAAAAAGATTGCTGAGATTGTTTTTAAGTATTTTGATAAGAAGAAGGTAAAGGCTTTTGTATTTGGGTCAAGAGCTGTGGGAAAGAAGAGAAAGTTTAGCGATGTGGATGTGGGCTTGATTTCAAAAGGCAAGATGTCAGTAATGAAAAAGATGGCAATTGAGGAAGAATTAGAAGAATCAAATATTCCTTATACTGTAGATGTGGTAGATTTTTATAATGTTGATGAAAAATTTAAAAAAATTGCTTTAAAAAAAGTTATAAGTTTGAATAATTATGTCAGATAAAATAAATAAACTGTTAAGTGATTTAAAAGAGGCTGTTTTAAGATTGGATGAGGCTTATGATAGGTATGATAAGCCGGATTTAAGCAGATTGGAGAAAGATGGAATAATTCAGAGATTTGAGTTTACTTTTGAGTTAAGTTGGAAGTTGATGCAGGTGGTTTTGACTGATCAACATAAACAGACTTATGGCATTAAGACAATAATAAGAGAATCGGCCAAGTTGGGTTTAGTTGATAGTTCGATCAAATGGTTTGGTTTTTTGGATGCAAGAAATTTAACGGCGCATACTTATAAACAAAAAACTGCGGATGAAGTGCTTAAAAAAGTTAAAAAATTTGGAATTATAGTAAAAAAACTAATTAAAGAGGTGGAAGTTTTATATGGTTAGAATTGGCCGAGGGGTTTGATTTCTAGGGGGAGGTTTATATTCCAGTGTTTTTTGAATTGCTGTTGAATTAATTTGGTAAGTTTTAGATAATCTTTGGCAGTGGCATTGCCGGTGTTGACGATAAAATTAGCGTGTTTTTCTGAAATTTTTGCTCCGCCTATTTGTTTGCCTTTTAGTTTTAGTTGTTGGTCTATGATCCAGCCGGTTGGTTTGTGCTGACCCCAGATTGGCACAGTTGTTTTTTCTGGTAAGTTTTTGAAAGCAGATCCGGCAGAGTTGGTTGGTTGGATTTTACTTTTTTGAGTAATCCATTCTTTGATAATGTTTTTGGCTTTGGTGGTATTGCCTTTATAGAGTTTAAGGGTGATAGACAGAATAATTAAATGTGGTTTTTTTTGAAAGGGAGAGGTGTCGTAGTTCCATTTGAAATTTGTGGCAGGGATTGTTTCAAGTTTTTGTGTTCTTTGATTATACAAAGTTATCTTGTGGATATACTCTGATATATGGTGGTTACCGCCGTGAATGTTATACCAAATAGCTCCGCCAATTTGACCGGGGATATAAGCAAACCATTGGAGACCGGTAATGCCTTTTTTGATTAAGTGATTAATGGCGTAGGGAAGAGGTGTGCCGGCGTCGAGTTGAACTAGGACCTGTGGACAGCCTGATTCGTCGTAGTCTTTGTTTTTGAGGCTTAGGTATTGTTTGGGATGGTATTCGGCGTGGCGAGTAGATAGATGGTGCGTTGGAGTGTTGGTGTTTAGAGGTGTTGAGATGTTGGGGAGAATTTTTATGTTGGAAGAAGTGTTTTTGATGACGATGCCACGGATGCCGGAGTCAGAGATTAAAACATTAGAGCCGTTACCTAAAATAGTGATTGGAGATTTTAAACTACGACAATTAAAAATATATTTTAGGACTTTAATTAGTTGTTGATTGGTGGAAGTTTGGATGAAAATGTCAGCTGGACCACCGATTTTGAGTGTTGTTAGAGGAGCTAGGATGAAGTTTTTTTTGATAAGTAGGGATGGGAATTGGGATTTTAGGGATGAAAAAAACCTAAGATAGTTCATGTTTTTATTATAGCTTGTTTTAGGTTTTTAAGTGTGAAATTAGACTTATAGTGTTTGGTTATTTTAGATAGTAAAAATATATGGGGTGGTGGTGTGGAAAAGTGGGAATGTTTTGCGTTAGCCTATAATTTGTAAGTGTGAGGAAATTTTGGTTTATCAAGATGAGAAAAGTTGTTTAGAATAGATTTATAATAAGATATGATTTTGGGAATTGATCCGGGTTTAGCTAATGTGGGATGGGGGGTGGTGGAGGACTATAAATTGATTGGATGTGGGTGTGTTGAAACGGTATCTAGCATGGATTTGAGTGATAGGTTGGGGAGAATATATGGTGAGGTTGAGAAACTAATTAAGAAATATAAACCGAAGGCGATGGCTATCGAAGGATTGTATTTTGCCAAAAATGTTAAGTCGGCTATTCAAGTGGCCGAAGCAATGGGAGTGATAAAAGTTTGTGGAGTGAAGAATGGTTTGGAAGTAATAGAATATACGCCTTTACAAATTAAGATGGCTTTGACTGGATATGGCAGGGCAGACAAAGATCAGGTGGAGTACATGGTTAAGAATTTGTTGGGATTAGATGAAATTACTAAACCGGATCATGCCGTTGATGCGGTGGCGGTGGCTTTGACGCATATGACGACAAACAGAGAGCTGGTATCATAAGGTATGATTTCGAGTTTAAGAGGAGTGTTGTTGAGAAAGGGAATAAGACTGGGAGAGGTGGATGTGGGTGGAGTGGGGTATTTGGTCAATTTGGGGAGTGGATTGTTAAACAACTGGAGAGTGGGGCAGGAGGTGGAAGTTTTTACTTATATGGCAGTATCAGAAAATGATATGAGTTTGTATGGTTTTGGAGATATAAGGGATGTAGAAATGTTTAAGATTTTAATTTCGGTTTCTGGAGTGGGGCCAAAAAGCGCTATGCAGATTTTTGATAATAGTTTGTGTGAAGATATTAGAGAAGCGATTGTCGATGCTAATGTAGACTTTTTTCAAAAAATTAAAGGAATTGGGAAAAAGACTGCTCAGAGAATAATTGTAGATTTAAAAAGTAAAATTGGAAGCGAAAAGGAGCTTGATTTGACTTCGGCCGGATTTGAATTGGAAAAAGATGAGTTGTATTTGGGATTGGTACAGTTGGGTTTTGATAAAAATGAAATCAGGGGTGTGGTATCCAAAGTACCTGTTGATGTAGAAATGTTGGAACAAAAGATTGAGTGGTGTTTGAGGAATATAAATTAAGAATTTGATTTATGAAGCATGATTTATGATTTATGAATAAAACAAAAACTAAGAATTAAGAATAACGGGAAAGAGATCCTTCGTCTCCCTGCGGGTGACTCAGGATGACGCTGAGAGTTTTAGGTGAGAAGTGGTGTTATAATTTACTTATGGCTGATGATGTACAGGTTGGTTCTTTTTGGGGTGGGGTTTTGTTGAGGCCGGTTTCAGAGGCTGGTTTGGGTCCTTTTGGAGAAAAGGTTTGCGAGGATTGTCGCGAGAGAGGGAGGCGAGGAAGGGTAATTGATTTGGGGTCGTTGGGTCATGGATTGTGTGTTGGTGTTGGTCCGAGAAGATGTTTAAGTGAAGAAAGTGTTGGAGAGTGGAGGAGGGGTGAGAGGGCAGTAGTATAAAATGTAAGTTATGAGAGCTAAGTTAAGACCAGAGAGTTTAGATGAATTTATTGGTCAGGCTAAGTTAAAAAAAAGATTAAAAGTTTTTTTGGATGCGGCTAAGGGTAGAAAAGAGTCGTTGGATCATGTTTTGTTTTATGGACCTCCAGGATTGGGAAAGACTACTTTGGCGATGTTGTTGGGAAAGGAAATGGGTGTTTCTGTCAAGGTAACTTCGGGGCCGGCTTTGGCTAGAGCGGGAGATTTGGCGGCTATTTTAACCGGACTCAAAAAAGGATCAATTTTGTTTATTGATGAAATACATCGGCTTAATAAAGTTGTTGAGGAAACGTTGTATTCTGCTATGGAAGATTATGTTTTGGATATAGTCTTGGGCAAGGGTCCGTCGGCAAAAACGGTTCGACTGAATTTGGAGAGATTTACTATTGTTGGGGCAACAACTAGAATGGCATTGGTGGGTGGACCAATGAGGGATCGATTTGGTTATGTTCAGCAATTGGATTTTTATCAGGATGAAGAGCTTGAGGATGTGGTTAAGAGAACGGCAGAACTTTTGCAAAGTAAAATTGATGACAAGGCGGCATTTGAGATAGCAAAAAGATCTAGAGGCACACCAAGGATTGCTAACAGATTACTAAAGAGAATCAGAGATTATGCTCAGGTAAATAGTGATGGAAGGATAAGGTTGGCGGAGACGAAAGAGGCTTTAGAAATGCTGGGTATAGATGAAATGGGGTTGTCTGATGCAGATAGAAAGTATTTGGATGTGATAAAAAAACAGTACGATGGAGGACCGGTTGGGGTTGATAATTTGGCGGCGGCATTAACAGAAGATGTGGGGACAATTGAAGAAGTGTATGAGCCTTATTTGATGAAAAAAGGATTGATAAAAAGGACTAGGAAGGGCAGGATTTTAGTTTAGGTTTCGTTGGGTTGGATACCAAGTAGCCAAAGGACAGCTTCTTTTCGGTAACGACGGTCACCTCTGGCATTGATTCTGATGGCTGGCAGTTTACCCCTTTTGCCCCATCTTTTGATGGTGAGCTTGGAAACTCTTAAGAGTTCTGCTACTTCGCCGACTGTTAGTAAGTCGGGGAGATTGTCTATTGAGATTCCATCGACCCTTTTTTTGGCAGTTTTTTGCATAGGGATTTGTTGCACAGGATTGTCTTGTGCTATGGTTTGATCATTCATTGGGTGGCTCCTCTTATATCAAAGTAATTAATAACTACAATCAGTAAAACATAAGGTGGGTTAGTATGTCAATGGTGAAAACGAGAGGTGTGAAATGAGATATGGGAAGATAGGAAAAAAGAAAATTTGATAATATATAATTAGAGTATGAAGAAAGATTTTAGGATTGGGTTTTTTGGAGTTAAGAGTTGGGAGAGGGAAATAATTGAAAAAGAAATATCGGGTTTGGATAGTTTTGGGGTGGGGATTTTTGAGGGTGTGGTGGAAGAAAATATCGAATTAGCCAAGAAATATGAGGTTTTGTCTGTGTTTGTAAATTCGTCTTTAAACAAGAAAGTTTTGGCTAAGTTGCCGGATTTAAAGATGATAGCGACCAGGTCAACAGGAATGGATCATATTGATATTGATGAGTGCAAGAGGAGAAAGATTGTGTTTAAAAATGTGCCTGAATATGGTTCCAGAACTGTGGCCGAATATGCATTTGCTTTACTTTTGGCTGTAGCAAAAAAAATTGTAGTGGCTCATCAGGCCGTTGAAGAGGGAGAATTTAACCCTGAAGGGCTGACAGGGATGGATCTTTTTGGAAAGACTTTGGGGGTAGTTGGAGTGGGTAGAATTGGACAAAATATGATTGAAATGGCCAAGGGTTTTGGTATGGAGATTTTGGGTGTGGGTAGGAAGAGAGATTTAAAATTGGAGAAGAAACTGGGATTTAAGTATGTGAGTTTGGAGGAGTGTTTGAAAAGGTCTGATTTTGTGTCTTTGCATGTACCTTTTACTCCTGACACATTTCACTTGATTAATAGAAATAATATTAGTTTGATGAAGAAAGGATGTATTCTGATTAATACTTGCAGAGGGCCGGTGGTGGAGGCGGAATCAATTTTGTGGGCTTTGAATGAAGGGATTTTATTTGGGGCTGGATTGGATGTGACAGAAGAAGAAAAAAGAGTTGTTGATGATCGAGTGGTGACTGAGGGTGGAGTGAATAAGGATGATTTAAAGGAGGTTCTTAGTTTTCATATGTTAAGAGATAGGGATGATGTGGTGTTTACGCCACATAATGCTTTTAATACTGTGGAAGCAGTGGAAAGAATTGTAAAGACGACGGTGGATAATATAAGGGAGTTTTTAATGTCATCACGAGGAACGAAGTGATCCTCCAGAGGCGGACACGGCGTGGTGATCCCGTTGGAAATGTAAAAATGTGGTTTTGATTCCGACGGGATTGCCACGTCCTCCGACGTAAAGTCGGAGTTCTCGCAATGACAGAGTATGAGTTGATTTTGGGGAATGAGATAATTAGAGTAATATATGAAATTGGGGTTTGATACCAAAAAATATTTGAGTGTACAAAAAAGAGCCATTGAGGAAAGGTTGTCTAAGTTTTCTGGTAGGCTTTATTTGGAATTTGGTGGCAAGCTTTTGGATGATTTTCATGCCAGTAGGGTCTTGCCCGGATATGATGCCAATGCCAAGTTAACTCTTTTGAAAAGTTTGAAAAAGGATTTGGGAATTATTTTTTGTGTATCGGCCAAACAACTTACTGAGAGGAAAATTTTGGGTAATTGGGGTGTAAGTTATGATGAGGCTACAATTAAGGCTTTAGGTATTTTAAAAGAGAGTGGATTATTGGTTTTGGGTGTAGTTATTAATCGTTTTGATGGCGAAATAGAAGTAGAAAAATTTGAGAAAAGATTAAAAAGGATGGGAGTAAAAGTTTACAAACGAATGGAAATAAACGGATATCCGAAAGAGATAGGTAAGATTTTGTCTAAGAAAGGTTATGGAAGAGATGATTATATTGAAGGAAGTAAACCTTTGGTGGTAGTTTGGGGAGCCGGACCGGGGTCTGGTAAATTGTCTACTTGTTTAGGGCAAGTATATTTAGATGCTAAAAGAGGAATTAATTCCGGTTATGCTAAGTTTGAGACTTTTCCCGTTTGGGATTTGAAGCTAAGGCATCTTGTAAATGAGGCCTATGAAGCATCTACGGCTGATTTGGGGGATTTTAATTTGATAGATAAATATCACAAACAAGCTTGTGGTAAAAAAACTGTTAACTATAATCGGGATGTAGAAGCTTTTCCGATCATTAAAGAGATATTTGATAGGGTGCTTGATAAAAAAAATTTTTCCAGGCAATATAAATCGCCTACAGATATGGGGGTAAATTGTATTAATGATGGAATAATAGATGATAAGGTGGTGTGTGAAGGTGCCAAAAAGGGAATAATTTTGTATTGGTTTAGATATTTGGAGGAGTATAAAAATGGTTTGCTGGATGTGGTGGTTTTGAATCGTATGAAGGAGATTATGAATAGGATTGGGATTAGTGAGAATTATTTAAAAACTGTTGTGGAGGCGAGGAAGACTAGAAGGGAGGCAATGGAAGGTAAGTATAAGGGCGAAAAAGGGATTTTTTGTGGAGCGGCGATTGAGCTGGATGATGGACAAGTAATTGTGGGTAAAAATTCTAAATTGTTACATGCTGAAGCGGCTGTTGTTTTGAATGCTATTAAGAGGATTGGAAAAATTCCCGATGATTTTGATTTGATATCTAAATCTGTGATTATGCAAATAAATAAATTTAAAAAAGAGCTTGGAGATAGGTCATTTAGCTTGGATTGTTTTGAGGCTTTGTTGGCTTTAGCTGTTTCTGCCAGAGATAATCCTTTGGCTAAAAAGGCTTTAAGGTTTTTGTCTAGACTAAAATCTTGTTATATACATACAACCCATAAGCCTTCTGTTTCTGACGAGAAATTATTTAGAAAGCTGGGGATGTGGTTGACTACGGATGGAATGATAGAAAAAGTCAGATAGTTATTTGAGTTCCACTTGGGCGCCGGCGGTTTCGAGCTTGGTTTTGGCTTCGTTGGCGGCGTCTTTTTTCATGGTGCCAAGATTGGCTGGAGGAGCGTCAATAAGGTCTTTGGCTTCTTTTAAGCCTAGTTCCTGTTTGAATTCTCGAACAGTTTTGATTACAGCAATTTTGTTAGTGCCAGCATCAGTAATAATTACTTCAAATTCCGATTTTTCTTCGACTGCCGGAGCTTCACTTCCAGCTACGGGAGCTGTGGAAGCGGTGGGAGTTGCTGCTATTGCTTGAACATCGAATTTTCCTTCAATAGCTTTTACCAGTTCTGAAAGTTCCAGAATTGAGAGTTTGCTTATTTCATCTATAATTTTTTGAAGCTTGGAATCAAGCTTGGTGGTTCCGCCAGAGGCGGATTTTGTTTTTTTGTCTGTCATATTGTTGGAAATTTTAAATTTTTAATTTCTAATTTTTGAATTTATGGTTTTTTATTAACTTGTTTAGGTGGTTATGAGATCCCTCGACTGCGCTCGGGATGACATTAGTTGGCTTGCTGTTTTTCAGCAAGAGCTTTTAATAATAATAATAATTTTATTTGATTGAATTTAAGGCTGTAAATGAGTTTTTGCAAGGGGCTATTAAGGTCTCTGATGAGCTGGGCAATAAGAGTGGAATGACTTGGCAATTTGAGTAGTTTTTCCAAATCTTTGGTTGAAAGTAGTTTTTTTTGATAAATGGCATATTTAAACTCGGTTAGTTTTTTGTCTTGGTTGACTTTGTCTATTTCTTTTAATGGTGCAATTTCATCAGAATTGCAGTAAGCAAGGGCAGTGGGTTTAATTAATTTTTCCGGCAGTTTGATGCCAATGTTTCTTAGGGCTCGGATTATTAGAGTGTTTTTAGCCACTTCCATTACACCGCCGGTTTCCTTGATTTTTGCTCTTAGAGTGTTGATCTCTTTTGCTGTAAGACCTTGATATTGAAGCAGAGCCGTAGACTTGGCGTCTTGAAGTTTTTGGGTGATATCTTGAACTTGGTATATTTTAGCTTGATTTGGCATATTGACCTCGGTAGGACGTTTCAAAGCCTACTGTCTTTGGTTAGAGGGTATTGTAACTTAAATAAGAAAATAAATAAAGGGGGAATTATCTGTTTTCTTTTGGGTTAAAATTGGAGTGCTATGAAGAAGTTTGTGGGGATTTTTGTAGTTATTTTGGTGACAATGGGAATGGGGTGTTTTTTGTATTGGAATAGTGTTGGGATTATAAGTCCGAAAGAGACCCGCCAACAGCCAAGGCAGTTAGGTGGGCTGGAAAGATATGATTTTGATAGTTTAAGAACTAGATATGTGAATGAAGAATTTGGGAGTGGAGATTTTGAGATTTTAGATGGAATTGAAGCGGTGGAACTGAGAAGAAAAAACTTAGGATATAGGACGAGGGAATTTGGATTTGAGACAAGACAGATTAGATATAAGAGTGAAGATAAGTGGATTACTGGAATGATTAATTATCCAGAAGGTTGTTTTGTCACTGAGGGGATCCTTCGTTGTACTCAGGATGACGTTGCAATAATAATTATGATTAGGGGGTATGCTGATAAGGAAGGGTATTATAGTGGCTTTGGAAGTTGGCGAGTGGCTGATGAGTTGACTAAGGCTGGTTTTGTAACTATAAGTTTAGATTTTTTGGGTTACGGTGGATCTGATTCTGAAAGTTTGGATATGATGGAGGCTAGGTTTGAGAAGGTGATTGGAGTGTTGGATTTGGTTGGAGTTGTGAGAAAACTTGATTTTGTAGATAAAGAGAAAATTGGAATTTGGGCTCATAGTAATGGGGGGCAAATTGCCATGTCTATTTTAGAGATTACTGGAGCTTTTTATCCTACAGTGCTTTGGGCACCGATGACTAACCCGTTTCCAAAAAGTATTTTGGATACTGCCAGTGAATTGGCCGACGGGGGAGAGGTGGTGGTTTTGGCATTAAGGGAATTTGAGGGGAAATATGACGCTAGAAGATATGCAATTGAAAATTATTATAGTTGGATAAATGGGCCGATTGTGATTCATCAGGGTAGTGCTGATGTTTGGTGCAAAGTGGAGTGGCAGGAGGATTTACAAAGTAGATTAAGAGAATTGGGTAAGGATGTGGAGTTAAGAGTTTATGAAGGTGATGATCATAATTTGAGTAAAAATTGGGGGAGAGTGGTAAAATTGGATATAGAATTTTTTAAAAAGAATTTGTTTGTAAATTAGGCAATATGTTGGTTAAAAAATTAATGGTAGTGGGTCATTTAGCGACTAATGAGATACATACTGGTGGTGTTGTAAACAGGTATTGGGGTGGAGCTGGTTGTCATGTTGCCTTAGCGGCTTCACTTTTTTTGCCTAGAAATTCTGTAATGCTGGTGAGTGTTTGTGGTGATGATTATGATTTGGATGTTTTGGCAAAAGCTGGAGTAGATATGAGTGGGGTTGATGTGCAAAAGAATGAGATATCTGATAAGTTTATTATTCGAGAAAAGGAGAGAGGAGAGAGAGATTTTGAAAGTGTTGGTGTTTTGTCTAAAAGTCTTTCTTTGGTTGGTAAAGAAAAATTATTAGAGAAGGTTTCTTGGGTGCATTTGGCGACATCTCCGGCAAAACAACAATTATTTTGGTTTGGGGAATTAAAAAAAATTGATCATGGTGATCTTGGTGTTTCTGTCGATACTTTTGAGGCTTTTGTTGATAAAAATCCAAGAGAGGTGAAAGAGGTTTTTGAGAAGTGTGATTTGTTGTTTGCAAATTTAATAGAATGGCAGAATTTAAAATATCAAACTAAAAAGCCTCTTGTTTTAAAATTAGAAGAGAAAGGTGCTTGTTATTATGAAAATGGTAAGTTTGATTTTAGGGTGCCAGCTTTGAAGGTGAAAAAAGTTGTTGATACTACAGGTGCTGGAGAGGTAGTGGCTGGAGTGTTTTTGGCATTGAGGTTGCTTGGCAAATCAAAGAAAAAATCTTTAAAAGTGGCTTGCGAGATGGCCTCTTTATCTGTTGAAGGGTGGGGAATAGATAGTTTGTTAAGAAAACGGTTGCGTGAAATTTGTTTATAATGTATGATTTGAAGTCTTATGAATAAGAATTTAGTCATAAAAAACGTTGATTCATTGGAAGAAATAAGGCTTTTGGTGAACAATGTGTGTAATTATAGCTGTAGTTTTCCAGAGACTGGCATTAAATGGTGCCATGGAGATGGTATTTGTTGTGGTGTTTCTAGTATATATAAGAGTGCATCAATAAACGATTTTTTGTTTTTGGTGGGTAGTTTAAAGAAAGCATTTGGAATAAAAAAGGTGAAGATTGGAGCTATGGAGCCATTGTTGTTTGCTGGTATAACTGAACTAATTTCTGGTTTGAAAAATTTAGGTTGTGCCGAAGTTAGCTTGACTACCAATGGTTATTTTTTGCAAAACCAGTCAAAACAACTTAGGGAATCGGGTTTAGACACTTTAACAGTGAGTATGCATGCTTTTAGCGAGAATATGTATAGAAAGATCACTAGGGTGGATGGATTTGATCGAGTTAAGAAGTCGGTTGAGGAAGCAAGTAGATTAGGTTTTAGAAAAATAAAGATCAATAGGGTGTTACTTAATTTTGATGGTTTGTGGGATGATTTGATGACTTTTTTTGATTGGGCTGTAGTGAACAAAATAACGGCGGTTAAGCTTTATCAATTAATATGGTCTGAAGGGATGAAAGGGGAAGATTATTTTAAGAATTATAGTCCATGGCAGGCTTTGTCAGTATTTTTGAGGAGAAATGCCTATTTGAAGGAGATTAGGAGATACAAGATGGCGGGAAGAGACAGACTTATTTGGGAACTAAAGAATGGTTTGGAATTGGAGACAGATGTTTTTTATCATAAGTTTGACGACAAGTTGCCCGATTTATGTCGGAAATGTAATTTAGCACCTTTTTGCCAAGAAGGTTTGATGTCTTATGGTATTGAGATTGGTCCTGAATTGATAGTTTCTGGTTGTCTTTTAAGAAGAAAGATTAGTTTAGACTTATGGGATTTGGTTAAGAAGAGGGATGCTGAAGGTTTAGTTAAGAGCTTAGAAGCGTTTATTGGAAAAATTAGAAAATAAATAGTATCATTGCTGTATGAAAGTATATTTTGGCACGAGTCCAAGGATAAAAGATAAATATCCTAAGTTAATTGGTGATATTTATAGTTTGATAGTGAAATTTGGAGGTAGACATACTAGTGATTGGGTGAAAAATGTTTCTCCGGTTGAGTTTTATAAACTGGGGGTAAAAGAGCTTGATAGTCATCAAAAGAAAGTGAATAAGGCGATTAATTTGGCTGATATTTGTATTTTTGAAGTTTCTTTACATAGTTTGTCGATAGGTTATTTGGTCAATTATGCCTTGGAACATGGTAAGTCTGTGATTGTGATGGGACAAGATTTGAAACCTTTGACAATATTTAGGAGTTTGAGTTCAGATAAATTGATTAGTTTTGTTTATAACAAGAGTAGTTTGGAAGAGAAGCTGAAGAAAGCTTTGTCTGAGGCGGTGGGAAAGAATGATGTTAGGTTTAATTTTTTTGTAAGTCCGAAGATTTTGAATTATTTGGATTGGGTGGCTAAGACAAAAAGAATACCTAGATCGGTGTTTTTGAGAGGATTGATTGAGAAACAGATGAGGAAAGATGTGAGTTTTAAGGCTTGAGTTTTATGAAAAAAAGTGAGGATATGGAAGTTCCTGAAATTTTGGTTGGTGTGATAATTTATGATCATGATGGGAAAATTCTCTTGTTTAGAAGCCATAAGTGGGGTAATAAGTATGTTGTTTGTGGTGGAAAGTTAGAATTGGGCGAAAGATTGGAAGAGTGTGTAAAGAGGGAGGTAAAAGAGGAAACTAGTTTGGAGATTGATGATATTGAATTGGTTGTTGTTTTGGAAAGCCTGTTTTCGTTGGAGTTTTATAAAAAGAAACATATGGTGTTTTTGGATTATTGTTGTCGAAAAACAGGCGGGGAGATGAATTTGAATGATGAGTTGGATAGTTTTGTTTGGGTTGTTCCAGATAAAGCTTTGGAAATGGATTTGAACTTTTCAACAAGGGAGTTTGTAAAGAGATATATTGAATTTAAGACGAAGGGGGTAGATAGAATTTTATATGGGATGAATTTGCCTCTTGACAAAGTATTAAGTATCTTATAGTTTTATAGTATAACGTTAATATTTTTTCCGCCAGAGGCGGATAAGTAAGGAGGTTTTGATGGGAGGACCAGAAAGTTATAGATTTGATTTAAACGATTTTTTAAACAGTGCAACTGGAGGACAGTTTACAGAAGGAGCTAAAGTGAGGAGTGGTGAGTTGAGAGGCGTTACGCCGGGAACTATGGGTCAGCTAGTTGAGAATAGGAGTATGGTTGATGTACCTTTTGGAAGAGGTGAGCCAAAGAGGGAATAAAGTTGAAAGTGGGATTGTGTAAAGAGGATGATTAAAAATTCCGACGGGATTGCCACGTCTCCGCCAGCTGGCGGATCCTCGTAATGACAGAGTAGATTTATAAATTAAGTTTTTCTAGAATTAGGCTTGGGAGTTGGGGAATTAGGAGGCGTTGAGATAGGGGAAGAAAATTGTTTAGGTCTTGTTTTAATTTTTTTGGATTGAATTGGTTGATTTTTTTTATGACAGTGTTTTTATCGAATTTGGTGTTATCTTTTTTGAGTTTGTAGTTGACCAGTTTGATGTTTAAGGGAGTGCTTAGATGGAGAAGATACCAGATGTCGTAAATATCACGGCCTTTGGCGCGAAAATATAAGGCATGAATTTTTTCTGCCAAGATTTCTTGTTTCGATTGAGATTGAATAAGAGTAAAAGATGTTACCGGAAATTCAGTTTCAATTGGTTTTTGAATCCAATTTTTTGTTTTGTCGCGGGAAGAAAAATCTAGTTTTATGGTTAGAGGCTGATTGGCAATATTTATATCGACATAGATTTTGTAGCTAATACCAGTAATAGATTTTAGAGGTTTAAGTTTGATATTTGGGATTTGGAGTTTTAGCTTGTTTATGGTTTGACTAAGAATGTTTTTAATTTTGGATTGGTTTTTGGGGGTAATATTGAAATCCAGATCTTCAGAGAATCTTTTTGAATTATGCATTAATCGCAAAGCTGTTCCGCCTTTAAAAAATATGTTTTTGTGTTTTTGTTGATAAAAAAGGTTTAAAAAGGCGATTTGAATATATTCACGATAAATAGTGTATTTATCGATTTGAAGTTTTTTTGAAAGTTGTGAGGCAGTTTGGATACTGATCATAGTTTTAGTTTAGGATAATTTTTACAAAGTTTTTTGAATATTGTTTTATTGATTATTGATAGATCCAGTTCGTTTATATCTAAACTTATTAGCCCTTTTGATGCCATATATAAGCTATCAAAAAGAGCTTTTTCGGGTAGTGCAATTAGAAAATTGTTTGTTTTTGTATAGTGATGAAAAAGAGATGCCGTGATATGACCGTAGGTGAATTCTTTGTTTTGAGTGATAAGTGCGCGAGTTTTTTTGGTGGTTATACTGGTGATAGAGTAGACAAATTGGGGCAGAATGCCGTAAAAAGATAGGGCTGATTGAAGACTGATGTAGGAGGGCTGATAG
>Ga0180014_1000249_pt1 | contig 15876 bp, 16 predicted proteins | sample KR13_S1_MetaG_FD_116507 | JGI IMG/M metagenome (GOLD analysis project Ga0180014, IMG submission 116507) | Groundwater microbial communities from the Olkiluoto Island deep subsurface site, Finland - KR13_S1_MetaG | ecosystem: Environmental > Aquatic > Deep subsurface > Groundwater | place... | reverse complement strand
TGCTATATGCCAAGAACAGCAATGCTCCTGTGCGCCGCTTCGCTGGAAACCGGCGATCGCCGGTATGTTGACGTGATGTTTACCGCCCTGGAGAAATACCGGTCTTTCTACAAATTCCTGCCCGACGGGCGAATCGGGTACCCAATGGCGATGTCCCCGAACGGAGTCGTGCAGGATGACTGGAAGTCCCATACCCGCCCCAGCGACTATGCGATTGCATCGCGGGGATATTTCTACTGCTCGGACGCTTATGGAAAACTCGGTGATCCGACCCGCTCGAAGCTGGCATTGGATCGGGCGAGGGATCTTGCCCTGGCGCTTGCGGCGATGCAAGGTTCTGATGGGAGTTTCTCTTCGCGCTACAGCTACGAGGACCCAAGGTGGACGTCCCAGGGTGTCGCCGTGAACAATGTTTCATGGGTATTATGGCAACTTTACGAACGGTTGATCGCGTGCAAGGATCCTGCGGCGGAAACAATTCGTGACTGTGTGATCAAGTATGTCGCCTTTGAGCTTGACCTGCGGAAGGGACCTTCCGCTCTGCGTGTTCCCGGGCCAGGCACGGCCGAGAGTATCCCGATGTATCACGACGATTTTGTGACCATCGGATGCCATCTTTTGGTTCGGTATTTTGTCACGAGCGATCCGCAATATGCCGCCCTGGCCAAGCAGGCCAGCGCCTGCGCCGTTTTTGCCTCGTCGAATTTTTATATCGATCAACCGGAAGCCTTTGCGTTTCCAATGAGCCAGGGGAAACTACCCTTATGGCTCGGCGGGGTGCTTGATACCGTGGGCAAAGGGGGGATGCAGGATAAAAGCGGCAATGATCTGCTCCTGGCTTTGGCCGGCCGCTTGAACGATCCGCTTTCGGCTCAGGCCCTGCAATGGCGCTGGTATTCCCGCCTGGCCTGGTCCTTGGAGCCTTCGGGCGGCATGAACAATATGGATATGAATGTCCCCGGATATCGCTACCGCAACACGGAATGGGCCGAGGAACTCAATTGGGCCGGAGTCGGCTTTGCCGCCCACCTCCTGCTCTAAGTTGAAATATCAATTATGTTCCTGTCACGCTCTTTCACCGCCCCAGCGTGATCTTCAATCTCCGCCACGGACGGGCCACACATAGGCATTATTATCCTTAGTGTAGGCGTTCAGAACTCCATACATGTTCAAGAAAAACGCGATGGCCCCCGGAGAGTTGGCGGACGCAGTGCTTGTCCAGTAATTAGCCTGGACGCTTGTGAACGGACCGTCGGCCTCCGTCCACGCATTTGTTCCTGTTCCGTCTGAAAGGGCCACACGATTCGTATTGGGGAACTGCCAGGCAAGCAGGCTTAACATTTCCATAGCGTTCGGCCACCGCCAGTCGCTATAGCCGCCATAGTTGGCGCCATTGACAGGTCCAGCGCTATTGGTGATGACATTATATGTCGCAGTCCATGTATTTGCCCCACCGAGATTCGCTTTCCGTGCCCAGATCAACCCGGTCAGGTTGTCCCGAACGCAGTTGGTCAGGACATCTACCGGGGCGTTAGTATCGCCCAGCACGGTGAACCGTGGATTCGGCCATGCCACGCCCTTCTGCAAGCCACCGTCCGCCCATGCCGGCACAGAGTAATTCGGCGGCTCATACGGATGCACTGTCTGCGTCTGCCCCGTCTTCGCTACCGGCGCCCGGTTGGTCGCCAGCGTCATGATGTCGTTCAGCGTGTGCATGGTTCCAACCGTTGGCTTGCCCATCGGCTCTGTGAAGCCTTCTGTTCGCCGGGATACGTTAGTCCGCGTATTCAGCTTGTTGTAGATGTCCTCCAGCGTCCACATGGCGCTGTTTGAGCTCGCCGGTGCTGCCGGGGCATCCAGATTTCCCGCCCCGGCCTGCCCTGCCATAAATAATCCCGCCACCGGCGCTAACAGCACAACCAATAGTAATTTTTTTTTCATATAACTATTTCCCCATTACTCTCCTTGAAATCAAGCCGGGATGGTAAAAGGTGCCCACTCATTTCCCTCGGGATCAGGAAATCTGAATTAAACAATACAAATATATGATATCCATACTCATATTGTATGTCAACATTTTTTGGTGACTATTGTATCCAACTTTTGAGTGCGGTAGCCGACGCTACCGCTTTTCCACCGTGAAGCGATGGTTTCGCGTCGTGCCAAATGCAGATCCGCGTGGGCGGAGAAAGTAAAACGGGAGCGCCGGATCCCGCCCTCCATGGAATGGACAGGTCTTCACCCCTGCCGTGGAGGGCAAGGCTGTGCCGAACCGGGAATGACACATTCGTGCGCCTTGTGCAAAGATATCCCCGTCCCGGCGGCTGTAGTCGCGGTGCTCTGTAGCCGCGTGTCGGATCCGCCATACACCGACAGAGCGATGCATTCTTTACTTGCCCTGTCCGGTCGCTTCAGTTATGATTTCCCTCATGGTTGGCTATTTTCGTTCAGGACAGGGGTGGAGCAGGACAAGGTGCATGATGAGTGGAAAGTTGGAACTGCGTTTGATTCTTCCGGAAGTGTACATATTCCTATGAAAAACAAATTACAAATGGTTGTGCTGTTAGCGCCGGTGGTGGGATTATTTTTGGCGGGGCAGGCCGGGGCGGGAAATCTGGATGCCCCGGCGGCACCGGCGAGCTCAAACAGCGCCATGTGGACGCTGGAGGACATCTACAACAAGCTGAATACGCGGACCAACGTATCCCGGCGCACAGGAGGCTTCATGGAGCCGACGGGCGGACCGACGAACGGGACCATGCACACGCTGAACGACATCATGACGCTGGTGACCAACCGGGCGCCGGTAGCGAAGACGGGCCAGACGCAGACGGTGCCGTACGCGGCGCCGGCGGGGTCGGATGGGAACTTGCGGAAGGGCGTGGCGTGGCCGAATCCGCGGTTCACGGTGCTGGGCGATACAAACGCCCCGGTAGATGTCCGGACCAACTGTGTTCGGGACAACCTGACCGGGTTGATGTGGGCGCGGAACGCGAATCTTGCACAAGGCACGGCTTGGAGCGTTAGTGGGACATGTACATGGTGGACGGCGATAAATGTCATCACCAATAGCGCTGGACCTGTCAACGGCGCCAACTACGGCGGCTACTCGGATTGGCGATTGCCGACCGTTAGGGAACTGTTAAGTCTGCTTGCCTGGCAGTACTTCAATCCAGCCCTTTCGGACGGAACAGGAAAAAATCAGTGGACAGAGGCCCGTGGTCCGTTCACAGGAGTCCGATCGTCCGGCTACTGGTCGAGCACTCAGATGGGTTATCTCGACTCGAAAGTCGTGCACTTTGGCTATTGTGAAGTGCCCAGTGGCTATCAGACGTATGCCTATTACTATGTATGGCCCGTCCGTGTCGAAGAATGAAGATTTCATTGGCGGTGAGCCAAAATTTGGCTAGTATAGAGTATAGTGTTTCGCACAGATGTTGCGAGACATCAGGCATACCGACGACTGGAACGTTAAAAACAAGGGAGATAGCGATGAGAAATAGGAATTCATATTTAGCGCGAACATGTGGAATCGGCCTGGCTTTAATTGCGGTTTTTGCTGTATGGGCCGCGTTTGCCGAGGGCAATATTGATAGTTGGATCGCCAAATACGCTTGGTCAGAGAACAGCGGGTGGCAGAACTGGCATCCGACAGACGGCGGAGTGACCGTTGTGAATAATGGCACAAATGGATATCTTTACGGCTATGCTTGGGGCGAGAATATCGGCTGGGTCAAGTTGGGCGTGAGCAACGGTCCGTACGCCAACACTGATACCAACAATTACGGGGTCAACATGGATGCCTCCGGCAAGCTTTCCGGTTATGCCTGGAGCGAGACCTGCGGCTGGATCAGTTTCTCAAATACCTACAGCCAGGTGAGCATCACCGCTAATTCATTCGACGGTTACGCCTGGGCGGAGAATGTCGGCTTTGTTCACTTCAAGAACGGATCCCCGGCATATAATGTCGCCCTTTTCCCCAAGGGCACCTTTTTCTTCACCTATTAATCGGTTTAGTCTCCCCTGTAACTGAGGCATTGCAACAATATCCTTGTCTTTGGCATCAGCCAATAGTAACAGGAGAAAAGGGGCAACTCCATGCAGCCAGATGCTTATTTGAAACTTGTCTATACCTGGGATTAGCGGATGCGCTGGGCGCCTGTTCCAAGGCCGGTCGAGAGAGGAATGGGAGGCAGGCCATACCCTTATGGAGAAGATGTTTTCATCGAGGATTACTCGCGGGCATTCGACTGGCTGGCGCGCTTCCGGAGATTCGAACCAAATTAAAGGCAATATGACCACTGAACACTTGGCAACGCCCGCAGAACAATTCCGGCAGGTAATTCAATTTGAGCCCTCGGATTATGTGCCCACGTGCGAAGTTTGGTTTGCGCATGGCGAGGAATTGATTGGACGCAAATTCCCGGCCAAAGAAAAACTTGATGCCGATTTTGAGAGCGCCTGTAGGCAATACGCGGAAATATATGCCGAGAGTATGCTGAAGCTTGAACATAGCGTTTTCTCTCTATACCAGACGCCTTTTGACGGTCATCCGCAGCTTGCCCATTTCGTTTCCCTTTTTAAGGATCTCGTGAAAGGAAAATCTCTGGTCCAGGGGATAACCGGCGGAACATTTTCGCTGAACCAGGATATGGCGCCCGGCAAGGATGTCACGGCTTTTGCCGTCGCTCTCTATGATGATCCGAAAGGGCTGCATAGCGAAGCAAAACGTCGCTGTGATCAGGCAAAAGAACGGATAAAGCGAATGGGCGATGGCGGGGTTGATGTTATCGGGTTTTCCAATGACTATGCCTTCAACTCGGGACCCTTTATTTCCCCGGCCCATTTCAGGGAATTCATCATGCCCTATCTTCAGGAACAGATTCAATTTGCCCGGGGACTGGGGATGCTGACTTATATTCATACGGATGGCAACGTCATGGAGATCCTGGCGGATATAGCCCGCACCGGGCCGCATGCGCTTCAGTCTATCGATCCGACCGGCGGGTTGGACCTGGCCGTGGTCAAAGCGATTTTGGCGCCGCATAAAATTGCGGTCATCGGCAACGTCAGTTGCGACATCCTGGAGCGCGGATCTCCCGATGCAATTGCCTCGGAGACGCGCCGGGCATTGAAAGCGGGGAAACCAGGCGGCGGTTTTGTGCTTTCATCCGCCAACTGTATCTATCCGGAAGTCCCTTTGTCTCATTATCAAGTCATGCTGGACGTATGGCGCCGCGAGCGATATTACGGAGACCAATCGGTATGACCGCAACCGGCCAGTCGTCGGTTGTTCTCAAAAAAGGCGAGCGACTCCGTCTGGCGCTGACGCCGACGGTGAAAGGTCCCGCGCGGCTGGCGGCGCTGCATCTGCAAAAGATTTTCCGCGACGAGCTGGGGGGGCATTCCCTCGAAATCGTTGCGCCGGAAGAACGGGCTTGTACCGGCCGGATTGTGGCCTTGTGCCGGCCCTGGGATACTGGGGCGGATAATATTCTCCGGCAGGCAAAGATCGAACGCGGAACAGACGGCCGGATAAGAGCGCTGGGGGATGGCCTCCCGGCGGATCAGGGGTTTATCGCGGTACGTTGGCATGACGGAGAAGACGAGAGCCTGCTTCTGGTTGCGGAAACCGAGACCGGATTAAAGCATGCCTTGCTGACGCTCGCCGACCGTTTATATCGGGACGACCGGGGCAACATTGTGGCGGACTGCCTGGACGGCGTTCATCAGCCGGCATTTATCCGTCGGCACCTCAAGACGGATGCGATGAATTGCGGCCCATTCCGGTCGCGCTTCGGTTATTGGAACCCAACCAGCCGAACCGGCATCGATGAGTTTGCCGACTGGCTCGCCTCATTTCGCATCAGCGATTATAATTTGCTCGCCTTTGTTCGCGGATGGGGACTGACGTATGCCTCGGAGCGATTTCCTTCGCTGGTTGATTCCCAGCACCCCAATCCTGATCTGGATTTCTACCCTCATCTTCTGGATCGTTTTCATGATTGGGGCATCAAGGTGTGGGCATCGGATATTTATATTGCATCGGGCTATTCCATGGAGGCGGGAACTTGTCCGGAAATATTATCCCCCACGGCGAACGCCTCCCGGTTCCGGCCATTTAAAGCAGGCCACGGAAGCTTCGCTGAGATTCTTGACGATCCTGAAGCGATCGTATGTCTTTCCCATCCGGCGGCCGGTAAATTTTACGCTGATATTGTAACCGACATTCTCGGTCATTATCCATCCCTGGACGGGCTCGATTTTCATATCGGCCATACATTTCCAGGCAAGATTTGCCGTTGCTCCCAATGCCAGGGGTTGGCCGGCAATCGCCAAGGGGTTTACCGCTGTTTTGCTCAGGTATACGAGGCAGCGGTAAAACAGCAATCTCATGTCCGGTTAAAAACCGCCGTCAAAATGTTTGGGGACGCAACGCGAAGCATTGTGGAACATTATCAGGAATTTCCCCGGTTGGAGTTTTTCTGCTGGCTGCGCTGGCTGGGTAATTTCCTTATTGAACGAACCGACGCGCCCGTTACCCTGGGGCACGAGGATGGCGGCGGAGGACTGGAGGCAAATCACGACCCCAAGAAGACGCTCGGTATGATTCGGGATTATTATCGCGATTATGAGCCTTGGATATGGACGTATGTCCAGAAGACGCGCGCGGCCGGGGTGCCGTCTATCTCATGGGAACCTGCCCTTCATCGGGAAATGGAACAGATGTTTTTTCTCTATTCCCAACTTACGTGGGAACCGGATTTGAGTTGGACGGAATTTGCGAGACGGTATGTGATTCGCTCCGAAAGGAGGCTCAATGCCAGGCTTCAAGAAGCCTATACTCTTGCCTTGGAAGCCAATGCGGCGATTACCTCATGGGGTTTACAACCGCATGAATTGGGACAATGCCAGCGCGTGACCCAGACCCGCGATCTCCTTCAGACAAAATCCGTACACGCGAAGATTATGGCCTTGCAGCAGATGGTTGATTCGCCGGATATCACCCGGGATAAAGTTCAAGAAGCGCCTCCTTTCTTTGACCTGCGCCGGTCGCTGGCCAAAGCGTCTAGGCGACTGCAGGCGGGAGAGGCGCTTAATCAATGGCATTAGGCAAGGGATGGGGCGGTTTTCCTGAGTGGTCTTACCCCTATGCCATTGAGCACAACGGCCAATTGTATATTATATATTCTGTAAACAAGGAAGATTGTGAAGTGTCTATCATCCCATTACGAGCACTGGCAGTTGAATAAGGAAGTGATATTATGAATGAGCCGAGAGTAGAGGCCGACATTGTGGTGGCCGGCGGGGGACTGGCAGGAACTTTTGCCGCCATCAGTTCAGCCCGGTTGGGGTGTAAAACGATACTTATTCATGACCGGTCGGTGTTGGGAGGGAACGCCTCAAGTGAACTTCTGGTGGATTGAATACGGCGGAGAGAAAAATATCATTGAAGACGCGGAATCCATTCACGATGAACTACTGAGGGTCCTTTTCGGTGTCTGGGATAACATGAAAAACACGGGCGATCATGGCGTTGCGAACTACGCCATCACCGGGATTTCTCCGTTCCCTTCCACTCCCATGAAAATAGCAGGCGTAAAACCTGCTCGACTTTCTGATGTATCATGCTGGTAGGTCTGATTTTATACCGGCTTTGGCTTAATTTTCAATCCATTAAATCCCTCCCCACTGCGGGGACGGGCAATTTTCTTCCTTTGACGAAAGTTGTTCAGCGGGAAGCATTTCCGCTGTTGTCCGACGTGAATATCCCCTGGTTTGCCATCAGGTGGAATCTATTTTCTTGTAGTGCCGCATGCCCTTTGATATAGAAAAAACAAATATGTCGTGCCTATCGAGGAGTATTTCATGGTTCTGTTGATTCTATGCATTATCCTGGTGCTTGGGATATCGTTTCTGTGCTCGCTGACGGAAGCCTGTCTCCTGAGTCTTTCCACGGCGGACGTTGCCGCGCTAGCCGAGAAAAAACCGAACGCGGCGGTTGTCATGCGCCGCCTCAAGGAACGTGTCGAAAAACCGATCGCGGCCATTCTGATCATCAATAACCTGGTGAATATTGTCGGTGCCGCCTTTATGGGCGCGATTTTCAGCGATATGTTCGGACACAAGTGGATTGGCGTTTTTTCGTTTTTCCTGGCGCTGGCCATCATTCAGTGGTCGGAATATCTCCCCAAAACCCTCGGTGTATTATATAAACGTTCGCTGGCCGGCGTGATTGCCCTGCCGTTGGCCTATACCACCCGGGCGCTCAGTCCGCTGGTGTTCGTGCTGGATCGGATCAACTTGCCTTTCTACGCCCGGCGCCGGAATAAATTCACTCCGGATACGCTGACTGACATCGTCTTGCTGACCAGGTCGGCTTCGATCAGCAAGCTGATTTCGCGCGAGCAGGAGGCCATCGTAGCGCGGAGCATCAAGCTATCCAGCGCCGCCGTCCGGGATATCATGGTGGCCCGCGATGAGATTAATTATTTGTCTGTCGGTATGTCCATGATGGATGCCTTGATCGAGGCCCATATCCACCACCATACCCGCTATCTGCTGATCGAAGGTTCGGATCTGGATAAAATCCTTGGGTTCGTTAACGTCAAGGATATCGTCAGCGCCCTGCAGATCAACCCCGCGGATCCTTCCCTGAAGGGGATCGCGCGGCCGGTCCTGGAGGTGAATGACTCCCAGTCGGTTCCGGCGCTGTTAAAAGAATTGACCCGGGGGTACCGGCATATGGCTATTGTCAAAAACAACGCGGGCAAAACCGTCGGCCTGGTGACGCTGGAGGATGTCGTGGAGGCGATTGTCGGCGAAATCGAGGACGAATACGATGTTCTGCCCGCCTACCTGGATCGCATTGCGGAAGGCCGCTTCCTGGCCGGGGGCGGAGTCACATTGCAAGCCTTGAAAGAGAAGACGGGCTTTGGCGTGCCGGAGGGCGCGCTCAGTCTTCACGATTGGCTGTGCGGCCTGATTCCGGCCGCCCCGAAGATTGAGCAAAGAATCCCGTACCAGGAACTCATGTTCACGATCCGTAAAATCCGGAGGTCCAAAATCCACGAGGTCATCGTGGATAAGAAGAAATAGAGTGGTTGCGCATGGAGAAGCCGACCAAAACAGCGATCATGCTTTCGGCGGTCATGGCGCCGGGCGCGGGCCAGTTTGTCCAGCGCCGCTGGGTGGTCGGGGCGTTCTTTCTGATCGCGTTTCTGGTTTGCCTGGTGTTCCTGCTGGTTGAAATCGTTTGGCCCATGGCGGCCAATATCCTGGCCAGTCTTGATTTTGCGGAACGGAAGCCGGATGTTGTCCTGGTGAAATATCGGGTGGCGCCAATCCTGGCCTGGTCCGGACTCTCGCTGGTTGTGTACCTGGCCGGTCTCCTGGACACGGCCGCGGCCTATTATCGCCAATGCCGGGAATGGTCCAGACAGCATTCCCGTTTGTGGACGGAGCCCGCGCCGACGAAGGACTGAAGATCAATCCGGACAAGGGAAGGTGCAGCGCTAACTTAATGTACAGGAATTTCAATCTTGCGGTTCTACCGAACCGCCACTATCCGTCAGCCGACGGATTGTAGCGGCCGTTCGAGAGAACGGCAAAGTTGCCGAAGGCCTTCAGAGCGCAACCATGGACATTATCGATTTTGATTATCTTGTGATCGGAAGCGGCATCGCCGGGCTCATGTCCGCGATTCATCTCTCCGCCCATGGCCGGGTATGTGTGCTTACCAAAAAGGACAGCGCTGAAAGCAACACCAATTATGCCCAGGGCGGAATCGCCTGTGTGGTGACCTCCGATGACAGTTTCGAGGAGCATGTCAAAGATACTCTCATTGCCGGGGACGGGTTATGCGATGAAGCCGTGGTGCGCGCCATCGTCAGTGCCGGGCCGGAGCGTATTGCCGAGTTGGAACAGATTGGATTGAAATTTACCGGGCGGGATCAGGCTCCGGGCTCCGGTTATGATCTGGGAAGGGAAGGGGGGCATTCCCGGCGCCGGGTTCTCCATTGCGGGGATATCACGGGGCGTGAAGTCGAACGGATCCTGGTTGACCAGGTCCGCTCCCGGCCCGGTGTCCGGATCATGGAGCACTGTATGGTCATTGACCTGGTGACTACCGGCTGGATGGGGATGCCCGGATCGAATCGATGCGTGGGCTGTTATTTTTTAAATCAGGCTACCGGCGAAATCGCCGCCGTGCGTGCGCCGTTCACGGTCATGGCGACCGGCGGTGGCGGCAAGGTCTATCTCTACACGAGCAATCCGGATATTGCCACGGGCGACGGCCTTGCGCTGGCATGGCGCGCGGGAGCGTCCATGCGGAACCTGGAATTCATTCAATTTCATCCGACCTGCCTGTATCATCCGCAAGCGAAATCCTTTCTGATCAGCGAAGCCGTGCGCGGGGAAGGCGCCATACTGGTCAACACGAAAGGAGAATCGTTCATGGAGCGCTATGATGTGCGCGGCTCGCTGGCGCCGCGCGATATTGTGGCGCGGGCGATTGATCAGGAAATGAAAATCAGCGGATCACCCTGCGTCTTCCTGGATATCCGTCATCAGCCGGTGGAGTTTCTTCAGCGGCGATTTCCCAATATATATCGGACCTGCCTGCAGTTCGGGGTTGATATGGCCAGAGATCTGGTCCCGGTCGTTCCGGCCGCCCATTTTTTATGCGGCGGTGTCGAGGCCGATGTTGACGGCGCCACAGCGTTGCCGGGTCTCTTTGCCTGCGGCGAGGTTGCCTGTACCGGCCTGCATGGCGCCAATCGCCTGGCCAGCAACTCGCTCCTGGAGGCGTTGGTTTGCGCCCATGCCATGGCCCGGAAGGTAGGAGCGCTTCCTCGGGAAATGCCTGCGGTTTCCATTCCGTCCTGGGAGTCAGGCGCTGCCGTCCCAAGTGACGAGGCCGTGGTTATCGAGCATAACTGGAACGAGGTGCGGACCTGCATGTGGGATTACGTGGGCATTGTGCGGACGAACAAGCGGCTGGAGCGCGCCTTGCGGCGTATCCGGAATCTGCGCCGTGAAATCCAGCAGTATTACTACGAATACCTGGTCACCACCGATCTCCTGGAACTTCGCAATATAGCGGCAGTTGCCGAATTGATCATCCGCTCGGCCCTGCTGCGCCGGGAAAGCCGCGGCCTGCATTATACCCTCGATTATCCGGACAAGGCGGCTGTTCCCCGGGACACGCTCATCCGCGATCCGCCCGGCGGCCGGATCGCGGCCGGAACCCTGGATCATGACCCTTCAACTCTGGGCTGCGCCTTGTGAATCTGCGCGCCATGGGGCGCTGAAACCGCTTGACATCAAAGATTCATCCGGATACGTTGCTTTTCATATCCGTTGACAGAACAAATCTGCCCAAGGATTCTCTTTAACGGGGAATCCTTTTTTTTATCGTGATAGAAGCGAGTGATAGTCATGCAATTATCTGTGCGGGACGTGGCGGAAATCCTCCAAGTTTCTGAAAAAACTATTTATCGCTGGATCAAACAGGATGGCCTTCCTTCCTGCCTGGTTAATGACCAGGTGCGGCTTAATCGCGCCGAATTGTTGGAATGGGCAACTTCGCGCCGGATGAACCTTCCCCTGGACCTGTTTTCCAGGTCTCAAGCGGAACCGGAAATCCTGCCATCCCTGACGGGCGCCTTGGAAGCGGGTGGCATTTTTCATCAGGTCCAGGGTGCGGACAAGCCTGCCCTGTTGCAGGCGATCATCGCCTGCATGCCTCTGCCGGCGGGCGTGGATCGGGAGTTCATGATCCGAATGTTGCTGGCGCGGGAAGCCTTGGCGTCCACGGGCGTCGGGGAAGGCATTGCCATTCCGCATCCCCGCAACCCGATTAGTCTCCATGTGTCCTGCCCCCTCGTGACCCTGTGCTTTCCGGAACACCCTGTTGATTTCGGCGCACTGGACGGACAGCCGGTGTACGCCCTTTTTACGCTGGTCAGTCCGGCGCCCAAGGTGCATCTGCACATGCTGGCGCACTTGTTTTACGCGATCCGTCAGCCTGAGTTTAAAGCCTTGCTTGTCCGCCGCGCGCCGGCGGTTGAAATACATGAGGCGCTCCGTCGTATTGAAGCCACCATTCCTTCCCACACCGCGTCGCCCGGGGTGGGGCCGGCATGACGACGCTGTTCTCGATGGCCTGCGGTCTCCTGTTGTTGACCGGGCTGGGAGCGCTTCTTTCTTTGCTCGGTGTTGTCTAACGTGTCAGAACATCACCAATTATTCGAAGCAGTTGGTCATTTTCTATTGGCTTGCTCAAACGTTCGCTAACATCCAGGTCAGCCATATCCTTAACAGTATCAGGACTGTCAGATTCAGTCAGAAATCCAGACAGGATAATGACCCGCACTTTGCCGTCTTTTTTGCGAATTTGACGCAGGGTTTCCATTCCGTCCATTCCGGGCATATGCAGATCAAGGATAATCAGATCTGGATTTTCTTTCTCGTTGATAATGATGCCATCAGCTCCATTGGTTGCGCCAAAAGTCTGATAGCCTTGGTCCGTGATCAGTTCCACCATAATCTCCACCATGTCAGGCTCATCGTCAATAATCAGTATCTTTTTACGCGTGAATTCTTTCTGCTGATTGATCGAATGGCCCCGCTCTTGCAGCTCAATCACGAGTGCGTTCTGATAAAGTTTTTCGTCAAGACCCGGTTTCAGCTCATTCAGGATAGTCATTGCCGCCCCTATGATTGCCTCGCTTGATTTCTCATGAATCAAACATCCCATATCTGTGCCATCCGTGTCATTAGTGGTAATAAGTTGTCTAAATCCTCGCTGGGAGCCTGACTCGGCTTCGTCGGTCGCGGCGGACTACGCCGCAGTTCCGCCTGATTTCGCCACAGGGAGCTTCACTATAAATGTTGTTCCTTTGCCCTTTTCGCTGGTGACCGATATACTGCCGCCATGTTCCCTTACAATTCCATAAGAAATGGATAGTCCCAAACCCACCCCTTTCCCATCCTTTTTGGTGGTAAAAAATGGGTCAAATAGTTTGGGCAAGTCCTCTTTCCTTATGCCTTCCCCCGTATTACTCATCTCAATCTCAATAGCAGGGTTTACCACGCTTGCTACTCTGCGAAGTGGCGAAGCCCCTTCGCTACGAAACACGAGTCCAGCATGGCTTTCCGTTGCCTTGCCTTTCCTGCCAGCCTCCAGCCTGTTAAGCCTTGTCACAATCCTCAATTCGCCGCCTTCAGGCATGGCATCACAGGCGTTTGTAATTATATTGATGAAGACCTGATTGAGTCGTTGCCCATCTGCTTCTATTATGGGGAGCCGGGGGGTGAAGGCTTTTAGCACCTTTATTTTTTGTCTCTTGAGTTGATATTTCGTAGATGCAAGGGATTCCTTTATTACCTTATTGATAACAGTAGGCCCTAAATTAAGCCTGGTTGGACGAGTGGAAGTCAATAATCCAGCCACAATTGTCTTGCAACGATTGGTCGCATTCCTAACCCTATCGAACATCCTCACTTCAGCATTTAAACCAGGGATTGCAGGTATCTGTTTTTTTGTCATCTCCTCCAAGTACTGCGTGCCCGCCGCAATTATTGCCAGGGGATTATTGATTTCATGGGCAACATCCGCCACGAGCCTGCCCATCGCCGCCAGCTTTTCGGAAGCCAGCATTTGTTCGTACATCAACTTTTGTTCGGTGATGTCGCGAGAGATCGTGGAAAATATTTTAACCTTTCCGGTATGGTCCTTATGCGAAGAGAGGACCATCGAAACTGGTATCTCGCGCCTGTCTCTTATGTTAAGGAAAGTACATTCTCCCTTCCATACGCCGTCACGTACAGCGGTGGGCAATATCTCCTCGGCTAATAATTTATTTGTCCACTCAGGGTGAACATCGCATATCTTCCGTTTCGTCACATCTTCATCGCTGCCGATACCGCACATTTTACGCCCAGCCTCATTAATATATAAAATGCGCTTATCTTCTGCATCGGCAAATCCGATAAAGTCGGGAGTTGCCTCGATAATTTCAACAAGTCGCTTCTGCGATTCCTCCGCCTTCTTGCGTTCGGTAATGTCGCGAGCATATAAATTTACATATCCAGCTTCTATTATCGGCGAGATTGCAACCGAAAATAGTTTACCTTTAACTTCTTCTTCTTCTTGCAATCCTGGTTTTGCAGATTCTAACGTCTCCTTAGTCAAACGGCGCCATTTCTCAGGTGCTTTTTCACCGATTTTAACATTCCAATTTGCAAGCAATTCTAACCCTGGTTTATTGCTGTATAAAATTTCACCGTCTTTGGCTATACGCAAAACAGGGCTTGGGTTTTCTGATGGAAATTTTGAAAGGGCGAATATTTCTTTCCCAGCCTTCTTGAGAACTGAAATATCTTTCGCAATATGAACTGCACCGCAAACTTCTCTTTTTTCATCAAATATTGGTGCGGTAGTAACCAAAAGCGGAATACCGATATTCGGGTCATTCACTTCTTGACTATGAGGTAATTTATCCTTCTTGGTCATCTCATACGGACATTCAGGACAGGGGTTTTTCGTTTTATGAAGCACTTCATAACATTTTTTACCGATCAACTCTTCTGGTTTAAGATTAAGTGCTTCGGCAAAGGCGAAATTAGCTTTAGTAATTGTAAAATCTTTATCCAGAATAAAAACGAAATCTGAAATTGAATTAAAGATATTATCCCAGTCTTTGACTGCTTTTTTTAATTCTTCCTCCAAATTCTTGCGCTCGGTGATGTCTTTAGCAACATGCACACATCCGACTATCATGTCTTCTTCCCTCAAAGGATAGGCTGAAACTTCAACATACAATTCCTTGCCATCATTGTTGTAATGGGTATGGGTATAGGTACGGGGGTTGCCTTTTAGGCATTCGACAACTGGGCACGGGTCTTTAGGAGCCTCACATGGAGTTTCTCTGTGATGAGTGATTTTGTAACAAAACTTACCGATGACATCGCTTTTCTCAAGACCGACCGCATTCAACAACGCTTTATTTGCGTAGAGTATCTCAAAATCCCTTGACAACAGCATGACTTCTTCGGTAACAGCATCCAATATTACATCTGCTGCTGCTGCTGCTGCAAATTTCTGCTCACCCTTGCCTTTATTTTCTTTTTCCATTTAAATCCTGTTTCCTTTTTGCCATGCTTGGGTCAAATGCCCAACCAGACCAGAACAACATCATCATAAAAAAAAGATGTATTAAGTCAATCTCGGATTAACGCCCGCAAAATAGTGGATATTGGATGGTATGGCGAGGATATTTATACCCAAGACAAATCAAAAGGCTTGGATGACCAGAAATATCAGACTCATGGTAGCTCACCCACACGATCATTCCACGATCACAATTTTGAGCATCGGTGAGCAATCTTGAGCATTTTTGAGCACTCTGCAATAACCTGCCCCAAGCAAAAAACGGCTCAAAAATCTCAAGGGGCAGGGGAGAAAGAAAAGCATTCTTACTGCTGAAAACATTGATATTTCTTGGAAAAATGAATAAATTTGACAGGAAGAAAAAACTAGGTATTATTCAGTTCTTTCTTCTTACGGGCGATTAGCTCAGTTGGTTAGAGCACTACCTTGACATGGTAGGGGTCGGAGGTTCGAGCCCTCTATCGCCCATCCCAAAGTTTCGCAAGGCTCGCATTGTGGATGGCAGGCCATTCAAAAAAGAAATCCAAGTCATGTTTTTTTTCTATCCTTATGTGCTCATGTGTGCTGACGGTGATTGGTACCTGAAAATTGCACGGAGGCGTGCAATTTTCACCCTCCGGGCCGTCGTAACCCCGCATTAATGCGGGGTTACAAGGGGTTAACCACTTGCGTTGAGCGGATAACCCATTGGGTTATCC
>Ga0180014_1000248_pt1 | contig 15903 bp, 15 predicted proteins | sample KR13_S1_MetaG_FD_116507 | JGI IMG/M metagenome (GOLD analysis project Ga0180014, IMG submission 116507) | Groundwater microbial communities from the Olkiluoto Island deep subsurface site, Finland - KR13_S1_MetaG | ecosystem: Environmental > Aquatic > Deep subsurface > Groundwater | place... | reverse complement strand
CGGGCGTCCGCTTTGGAAACATGATTTGCCGATCTTCCGCGCGGATGCCCGAGCGGCGCGTGGGACAGTAAAAAACGCCGATGTCCGTGGCGGCCACGGCCTGATTGCCGACGACGCTTTTCGTGAAGTCCCAGCGGTCGAACAGGGCGTTCTGTTCGATAAAGGGGAGTATTTGCAGCATCCAGCTCGTGCCGTGCATCCCGCTCGCGCTGCTGGTCGCCTCCGGCCAGGGATCGTAGTTGGACGTGCCGCCGGCCTGATAGCTCGTGCTCAAGATAGCCCCCGGCGGCAGCGCGCCGTATTGGCCGGCGTAATTATGCAGGGCAAGCCCGATCTGCTTGAGGTTGTTTTGGCACTTCAACCGACGGGCCGCCTCGCGGGCCGCCTGCACCGCCGGCAGCAGCAAGGCGATCAATATGCCGATGATCGTAATGGCCACCAACAGTTCCACGAGGCTGAAGGCGGTTCTTGGATGGGTCCGCATGAGGGCATACCCCGTCAACGAAGCCAACGACATACCGAGAATGATGGTACTGCCCCCCGCCCAGTCTACCGCAGCCCTCCGGCGGGGACAATCGGACCGGGCGTGTTGGCGTGAACACCGCTGGTTACGAATGCTCCGCGCCGAAACGCACGACGTCCGTTCGCGGGGTAAACCATTACAGCAAAACGAGTTGCGTCTCGCGGACGGGGAGCGTCCCGTTCCGTGTGTTCCACGGCGAAGCGTAGGGAACGAGAGCAAAACCCATTTAGCCCCGGGTGAATACACCCGGGATAGGCGGTTCCACGCGGCCAACTCGCCCCGCCGTGTATTCAAGCGGGCAAACGAATAATTCCAGGACACAAATCTCGCCGTTGACAGACCGTGGGCCTTTGCACAAAATACGCCCTTGGCCCTTGTGGCCGATAGGTCAATACCGGGTTTTATCAGCCGGGCTTACGGCCCAACTATCTCCATGACCGAGGACCAAATCATGTTGCGGGAACCTGAACCCATGTGGCAACCATCGACCGAACCCAATTTCGTGCCGGCGTGCGATTTCCAAGCCGTCCAAACCGGCACGTGCGTCGCCGAGGCCATCAGGGATGACGACGACTTCGACGACGACGATTTCGACGACGATTTCGACGACGACTTCGAGGAGGATTTTGACGACGATCTCGACGACGAAGATGACGATCTGGACGAAGAAGACGATTTAGACGACGTGTGCGAGGACAACTACCGAGGATGAATAACTCGGCGCGGACGATCGCTCCGCGGTCCAATCGCCAATAGCCGGGGGCTAACGGCCCCCAGAGAAAGTAGGGTGGGACAAGCGAAGCGCAGTCCCACCATGTTTTTTTCCGGTTTTTGGTGGGACTGCGCTTCGCTTGTCCCACCCTACGCAAAGGAGCCGCCCGTGCCCGAGCTAGCCGACCAGATCGCGCAAGCCACCGAAGTGATTAAAGCCCAATGGGACGAACGGCCGCGCGCCGGCATAGTGCTCGGCACTGGACTGGGAAGCGTCGCCGGCCGGATCGAGACCCAGGCCACGTTGGACTACGCCTCGATCCCGCATTTTCCTCAGTCCACTGTCGTCGGCCACACGGGCCAACTCGTCTGCGGCGTGCTCTGCGGCGTGCCGGTCGTGGCGATGGAAGGGCGGTTCCACGCATACGAGGGCTATTCGCACCGGCAGATCACGTTCCCGATCCGCGTGATGCGCGCCATGGGGGCCGAGATGCTGATCGTCTCTAACGCCTCGGGCGGAATGAATCCGTTCTACTCGCTGGGCGACATCGTGGTGATCGACGACCACATCAACCTGATGGGCGGCAACCCGTTGATCGGACGGAACGACGAGCGGCTCGGCCCTCGGTTTCCCGACATGAGCCGGCCGTACGATCCGGCGCTTGGCCGCCGAGCGTTGGACGTTGCCCGGCGCGAAAACATCGTCGCCCATCGCGGCGTCTACGCGGCCGTGACCGGTCCGAACCTCGAGACCCGGGCTGAATACCGCTTCCTGCGCACCATCGGGGCCGACCTGGTCGGTATGTCCACCGTCCCGGAGGTGATCGTGGCGGTACAGGGCGGAATGCGGGTGCTGGGGTTGTCGATCGTCACCGACCTCTGTTTCCCCGACGCCCTGAGGCCGGCCAACATCGAGGAGATCATCGCCACGGCCGCCGAAGCCGAGCCGAAGCTGCGGAAAATCGTCCTCGGCGTACTGGAACAAGAAGCGTAGGGCGTGAAAAACCGATGGGCTCTCGGTGCGTCGCGGACGCACCCTACATTGCTTTCCTCTATGATGGGGGGATTCTCGCAATCGGCCGCGAACCGGTCAATCCCCGTTGCATCAAACCGGAAGTCTTGGTTTACTAAGGCTTTGCGACATTGTCCCCGTTTGGAGTCCCAAACCGCCCATGTTCCAACCCGTCGATAGTTCGGTTTCCTTTCCCAAACTCGAAGAAGAGATATCCAAGTTCTGGAAGCAGCGCGGGATATACGAGAAATCGCTGGCCGCGCGGGCCGACGGGCCGACGTTCGTCTTCTACGAAGGACCGCCGACCGCCAACGGCCTGCCGCATCCCGGACACTGCTTGACCCGGGCGATTAAAGACCTCTTTCCCCGCTACAAGACGATGCGGGGCTGCCGCTGCCTGCGAAAGGCCGGATGGGACACGCACGGCCTGCCCGTCGAGGTCGAGGTCTGCAAGGAATTGGGCATCCACTCGAAGGAGGAGATCGAGGCGTACGGCGTCGAACCGTTCATCCGCAAGTGCGTCGAGAGCGTCTTCCGCTACACGCGGGAGTGGGAACAGCTTACCGAACGGCTCGGATTCTGGATCCATCTCGACGAGGCTTACGTCACGTACCATCAGAGCTACGTGGAAAGCGTCTGGTGGGCGCTGAAAACGCTGTTCGACCGCGGACTGCTCTATCAGGGGCACAAGATCGTTTGGTGGTGGGCGCAAGGCGGCACGGCGCTTAGCGCCGGCGAGGTCGGCCAGGGCTACCGCGAGGTGGCCGACCCGAGCGTTTTCGTGCGATTTCCGCTGGTGGAAGGGATTAGGGATTGGGGATTAGGGATTGGAGACGAATGTTTAGCCGCCGCGTCCACGCGGCGTGAAGCGGATCAAGAGCCGCTTGCGGTTTCGCAAATCAAGTCCCCTCTCCCACTGGGAGAGGGCCAGGGTGAGGGCTTGCATGACGTTGACCTGCTCGTCTGGACCACCACTCCCTGGACGCTGCCGAGCAACCAGTTTGCCGCCGTCAAACCAGACTTGGAATACTCCGTGGTATCGTTTGAAGGCGAGTCGCGTCGAGTCATCATCGCATCCTCCCTTGTGGAGTCGATTGCCGCAAAAGTTAAAAAATCCTTCATTGTGGAAAGAAAAGTGGCGGGAAACAACTTGGTGGGTAAGCGATACCGGCCGCCCTACAGTTACTTCTACAATCTTCCCCATAGCGCCTCACAACACACTGGACAAGAGATTATGCCCCATTGGGGAGAGATGAAAGGATCGTTGCGATCCGGGGGTGAGGATTACATTGCTTGGCGCGTCATTGAAGGCGATTTTGTCACTACCGATACTGGCACGGGCGTGGTCCATATCGCCCCGGCGTTTGGTGAAGTGGACTACGAGGTTCTGTCGCGTGAAAAGGCGAAGTTCGAGGAGTTTGAAGGGCCCCAGTTGTTCTGCGACGTTGGGTCCGACGGCAAATTCACCAACGAAGGGCCCGACTATTGCCAACTCCGCTGGGTGAAGGACTGCGACCGGGACATCGTCCGCCAATTGAAGGCCGAAGGGACGCTCTTCCACCAAGAGCAGTACGTCCACGACTACCCGTTCTGCTGGCGGGCCGAGGAAGACCCGCTGATCCAGTATCCCCGCCGAAGCTGGTTCATCCGCACGACCGCGATTAAGGACAAGATGCTGGCGAACAACAGCAAGATACACTGGCTGCCGGAACACATCCGTGACGGGCGGTTCGGAAATTTTCTTGAGACGAACGTCGATTGGGCCTTGTCGCGCGAGCGATACTGGGGTACCCCGCTGCCGATCTGGGTCTGCGAAAAAACCGGCCACGCGGAGGCGGTGGCGAGCTACGAAGAGCTGTTGGCCAAGCCGGGCCTCAGTGGCACGGAAGCATGGGAGAAAGCCAAGCGGAAGAACACGGACCTGCCCGATGATCTGCGGGTGCATAAGCCGTACATCGACTCGATCGCTTACGACTCGCCGAAGGCCGCCGGGGCGCGGATGCGTCGGGTTTCCGAGGTGATCGACTGCTGGTTCGACTCCGGCGCGATGCCCTTCGCCCAATGGGGTTATCCGCACAAGACCGGCTCGGCCGAACGGTTCCGCGACCAGTTTCCGGCCGACTTCATCAGCGAGGCGTTGGACCAGACCCGCGGTTGGTTTTACAGCCTGCTGGCGATCAGCACGCTGCTGTTCGGCGAAGGAGAGGAGACGGGGGACGGGGGACGGGGGGCGGAAGAACCAGTGGTCAGTGGTCAGTGGTCAGTGGTCAGTGCGAAGCCGCAAGCGGCGAATTCCGAATCCCAAATCCCAAATCCCAAATCAGCAAATCCCCCGCCCCCCGCCCCCCGCCCCCCATCCCACCCGTTTCCCCATCCGTTCCGCAACTGCATCGTGTTGGGGCTGATGCTCGGCGAGGACGGCGGAAAGATGTCGAAAAGCAAGCGGAACTACCGCGACCCGGAAGACATTTTCAACCTCTACGGGGCCGACGCGCTGCGGTGGTTCTTTTTCGCCAACCAGCCGCCGTGGACCTCGATCCGCTACAGCGAACAGGCCATCAAGGACTGCATCCCCGAATTCTTGCTGCGGTTTTGGAACGTGTATAGTTTCTTCGTGATCTACGCGAACATCGACGGATTCGATCCGGCCGCGGCCCTGGAAAAGGTGTCAGGAACCTTTTGCCGGAACGGCCCGAAGGGTGCTTCGCACAAAAGGTTCCCGACACCTTTTCCGGGGCCTTTTCCGGGGCAGCTTGGCCCCGACGTGTTGGCCACCGCCAACGGCTACCGCCCCATTTGCGAACGCGGCGAATTGGACCGCTGGATACTCGGCGAGTTGAACCGCACGGTCGCGGCGGTCGTCGAACACATGGACGCCTACGAAAACTTCAACGCCTGCGCTCGAGTGACCGAGTTCGTTGACGCGCTGAGCAACTGGTACGTCCGTCGCAGCCGCGACCGATTCTGGAGCAGCGAGCAATCCGTCGACAAGTTGGACGCCTATTGGACGCTTTACGAATGTCTGCTTACGACCAGCAAGCTGATCGCGCCGTTCGTGCCGTTTCTGGCCGAGGCGATGTGGCAAAATCTGGCTGCGACCACCTTCGGCGACCGCTCGGATTCCCGGCGGCCGAAAGAAAGCGTCCACCTTTGCGATTATCCGGCCGCCGACTTGGCGACGATCGACGAGGATTTGTCGCAGCAGATGGCGATGATGCGCGAGATCGTCTCGTTGGGGCGCAGCGCCCGGATGGGCGCGAAGCTCAAAGTCCGCCAGCCATTATCCCGGGTCGAAGTCGTGCTGGCCGACGACGCCCATCAGCCGTGGCTCGAAAAACACGCCGCGCTGATCCGCGACGAGCTGAACGTGAAGCGGGTGGAATTCACGCAAGAATCGCAGCCGTACATCAGCTACAGCGTGTTGCCCGATCTGAAACGGCTCGGCCCCCGGTTGGGCAAGCGTTTGCCGGCACTGCGGAAGAAGCTGGCCGAGATGGACGGCGGCGAGTTGTTGTCGAAGCTGAAAACGGACGGAAGCGTCTCCATTTCGCTGGACGACGGGCCGGTAGAACTCGACGTGGACGACATCCAGGTCCGCCTCCAGGCCAAGGAAGGCTGGGCCGCCGCCCAGGGCCATTCGGTCGTGGTCGTGCTGGCCACGAAGCTGACCGAGGAATTGATCCGCGAGGGGCTTGCCCGCGAGTTGGTCCGCGCAATCCAAGACCGCCGCAAAGAGATGGGTTGCGAGTTCACCGACCGGATAGCGGTGGGCGTAGTGACCGAATCGCAGGAGTTGCAGGCGGCAATCGAGCAGTTCCGCGATTATATCCGCGGCGAAACGCTGGCGGTCGAACTCGATCGCGCCGCATTGACCGGAGCGGAATCGGTCGAAATTAAGGTCGGCGACATTCCGCTGACGTTGTTCGTAAAGGTGGCATGACGGCACGTTGCCTAGGCCGCTTGCTGAAGGTAGACTATAATTTAGTATGTCATCCTAAAAGTTCTTGCTGGCAACCAATAAGCCGCTTGCGGCTTCGCAAAGAAAAACCACCGGCAAAAATTATTCAAAGACGCGCTAGGGGACACATAGGGATGGATAAATACGAGATTATTATCTACTGGAGCAAGGAAGATCAGGCGTTCATTGCCGAGGTTCCCGAGCTTCCCGGTTGCATGGCCCACGGAAGCACTCACGAGGAATCGCTAGCCAATGCAAAGGCGGCCATGCAGCTTTGGATAGACGCGGCGAGGGAAGCCGGAGACCCGATCCCCAAACCACGAGGTCATCGGTTGGTCTTCGCATGACTCCATTCCGCATTGCCGTACTGATTTCCGGCGGGGGGACGACCCTGCGGAACTTGATCGAGAAGATCGAGGCCGGGCGGCTGCCGGTGGAAATCTCGCTGGTCGTCTCCAGCAACCCAAACGCACGCGGTCTGCAAATCGCCGCCGACGCCGAACTGCCGAACGTCGTCGTCCAGCGCAATGCGTTCGCCGATCGGGACGAATTCAGCCGGGCGATCTTCGACCGCTGCCGAGAGGCCGAAGCCGATCTGGTCGTGATGGGCGGGTTTCTCAAACGGGTCACCATCCCCGAGGATTTCACTAACCGCGTGGTGAACATCCATCCGGCGCTGATGCCATCCTTCTGCGGCGAGGGTTTTTATGGACATCGGGTCCACGAAGCGGTGTTGGATTACGGCGCCAAGCTCAGCGGCTGCACGGTCCACTTCGCCGACAACCAGTACGACCACGGCCCGGTGATTCTTCAGCGGTCGGTTCCGGTGCTGGACGACGACGTGCCCGAAACGCTCGCCGCGCGGGTCTTCGCCGCCGAGTGCGAGGCATACCCGGAAGCGATTCGGCTGATCTCCGCCGGCCGGGTGTCGGTCGACGGCCGGCGAGTGCGAATCAAGGCGGAAGTGGAAGACGCGGAAGACTGGGCGGCTTTTGAAGAACGAGCGGGCGAGCCACTTGTCAGCCTTGGGGACATGCTCAAGAGACTGAAGGTCGATGACCGTAAATAGCGTTTTTTCCACCTATCAATCGGCAATGATGCCCGGACGGGTTGACGTCCCTTGGGAGCAGATGTATTCTCGGAGGCGCGGTGCGATTATGCGGCACAATGCCCACATCGAGGAACATCCGGCATGATCGGCAAGATTCAAAGAGTCAAGTTGCGAGAAGTGTGGAAACGCGAGGCAGCGGATTTCACAACTTGGCTGATGGACAATATAGACGTGCTAAGCAACTTGCGGCCGTATTTGAAGAAACTCGCAAGGAATTGACGCAATGGCGACGGATTCATCTTCCGAAGAGCTTCTTTTCGAGGCGACGACGCCGCTGGGTTTCAGAGTGCGAGTCTCTCGTGCGTATTGGGAAGTGATCGTTACGATAAAACATCCTGTCATGGCCGGTTGTGAGGCGGCCGTTCAAGACGTACTGGAGAATCCCGAGGAAGTGCGCGTGAGTCGCAGCGATCAAACCGTTTATCTGTTTTATGGCGCGGAACGAGAACGTCGTTGGGTTTGTGCCGTTGCCAAACGGGTAGACGACGAAGGATTTCTAATCACGGTTTACCCGACCGACGCAATCAAAGAAGGAGTGCGAGTATGGCCAGCGTAAAGGTGTACTACGATCGGCAGGGAAACACCCTGACCGTCTGGTTCGAGGATCCTCGGGGCGAACACGTTTGCGAGGAGACGGGGGAAGAAGTCGTGCTCATGAAGGATCGAACTGGCAAGGTCATTGGGTTCGAGAAACTGAACTTTGCCAAGGAGCAAGCGACTCCGCTCCAAGTTGGATTCGAGGCCGTCGAGGTGTAATCGGCGGAAACGGTTGAAACTAGGTACGCTCACGCCAAATCCCGGTCCTCGAACAGCAGCATCGCGACCAGCATCGCCACGCAACAGTAGAGGAAACAATACAGCGCGGTCCAGCTCAGGTATACCAGCGGCACCGGCTGTCCGGTCGAGATGCCGGCCGATATGTTGAAGTGGTCGAGCACCGGCAGGATCGCGGCCAAGAAATTGGCCACGAAGCGCACGATTTCTATTTTCCCCACCGCCGAGTTCGCGAGTATGGGCACCAGGTGGCCCAGTACGTATATCGCCGCGCAGATGATCAGGTTGGCCATCATCGGCAGCCGGGTGGAAATCGCCACGCTGATGGCCGTCAGCACCACGGCCTCCATGAACGAGAGTACCAAACCGGGGGCGATTTGCCGCATCTCACCGAGGCATTCCGCCGCGGACGCCGCCGGCCGGCCCGTTTCCCGGACGTCGTAGACCACCTTGTAGGAAACGCTGGCCAGGAAGATCGCGCCGAGGACGATGAACATTATCGCCACCGGAACGAGGATGCCGAGGAACTTGCCGAAGATGAATTGCCGCCGGCCGACCGGTTTCGACAGCAACGTCAGCGCCGTGCGGCCCTCGATCTCGTCGGCGATCGACACGCTGGCCGTCCACAGCGCCAAGACGATCGACAGCACCATGATCAGCGTCAGGCCCTCGTCCTTGACCATCTTGAGGTCCTCGCCCAACGTGTTGTAGGGGATAAAGGGGAACAAGACCAGGCCGACCACGCCGACGGCCATCAGCACGTAGAACAACGGCTGAGACATGGATTCCTTGGCGGTGGTCCGGGCGATGGCGGCCACCTTCGGCACGATCTGGCGGGCCAGCGCGCCGAGGGCCGCCAGCACTGCCGCGGCGCCCAAGGCCCCAACGGCCACCACCCACAGCGGCTTCAACCACGTCGACTCCACGGCGAACAGCAACAGGTTACTCGCGTCCACTTTTTTTATCTCCGGGAAGATTTTCGACTCGAAAATAGCGACCAATCCTCACATAATCGAGGGTGTCCGGGAATTGGCCCGCAAAAACAGCTATTTAGCCCCGGGTGAATACACCCGGGGCATACACCCGGGGCACTGTCTGGTGCGTACAAGCACTCTTCCCCGCCGTGTATTCACGGCGGGCTAAATGGCATTCACAGCGGGCTAAATGGCATTCACAGCGGGCTAAATGGTATTCACGGCGGGCTAAATGGAACTATTCCCGGACACCTTCACATAATCTAAAGGGCCTTCCCCCTCTTTACAATAGCTGCCACCTGGGTGGTTTGTCAAAGAAACCCTCGAAATAACGCCCCACGACTGCGGTCGTGGGGCATTATCTCCTGGTTCCCACGCTCCGCGTGGGAACCCACTCGTTCCGACGCTCTGCGTCGTTGGCGGGGGGGCGACGCAGAGCATCGCCAGCGGCGCCGTTCCCACGGAGGACCGTGGGAACGAGGGAAACTCGCTCGAATCCCTACGGCTCGATCAAGTACGCCCGGTCGTCGATGTTCAGCAGGACCGGCTCGTCGAAGACCATGTATTGCGAGAGCCGGCGGCCGTGAGTGTTGGCAAGCTCGAAATACTCGTCGCTGAACTGCTTCACGCACCGGACGCTGGACTCTTGCTCCTTGGTCACCTGGGAATCGACCCATTGTCCGTCGCGGCGGAAGAAGGTCCGATTGCCGATGTTGCGGACGTTTTGGGCGGCCTGCTTCGACTCGCGTTTGGCCTTGCCGGAGAAGGGAATACCGGCCCCGGCGCGGGAGTCGAACCCGAGCATCCCGTCGGCAGGGGCGCTGGGCGCTCGTTGTGCGTTCTGGAGCGCGCCTTTCATTGCCCTCTGGGCGAATCCACCCGCCCCGGACGCCTCGCCGAGGGCCTCGAGCCGCTTGCGTGCGACGCCCACGTTGCCCGACACGTCACGCAGGTTCACCCCCTCGTCGGCCATGAACGAGGTGTAGGGCGTAAGTATGCCGTGCCGGGTGGCCAGTTCGACCAGTTCCTTGACCAACTCGTCGTTTTTGCCCTTCAGGTCCAACTCGTCGATGATTTCGCCCACTCGGCGGACGGCCCAAAGTTTCTCGATGAAGCCGAAGCTCTCGTCGCCGCTCTTTTCGGCCAGTGTGGCGGGGAAGTCGAGTTTTTGCAGGTCTTCGCCCACCTTGCCCTCGACGGTCACCTTCGCCGTGCCGGGTTTCCGGTATCGCCCGACCAAGACCAACTGCTCGCCGGCGAAGAGGTCGAAGGAACCTTTCGGATAGACGCGGTTGATCGGGTTGCCGTACTCGGTCCTCGTCTCGTTGAAGACGAACTGGAGCCGCACGTCGGTCATCACCGGCGACTCGATGCGGTTATAGAGCTTGCTCACGCGGTCCTCGATGTCTTCGTCGGGGCGGACGAACTCGCTCTGTCCGAAGTTTTCGCGGGCGAGCTTGTCCAGCAACCGGCTGTTCACGTCGTAGCCCGCGCCGAAGGCGAACAGCCGGGCGCGGACCTTGTTGTACTGCTTGGCGTCGGCCACGATCTGCATTTCGTTCGTCACGCCGGCGGTGGGCAGCCCGTCGGTGAGAAAGACCACGTAGCTCGGCCGCGTGGAGTCTTGCAACTGGCCGAAGGCGGCGCGGAGCGCGGCGTCGATGTCCGTGCTGCCGCCGGCGTAAAGCCCCTCGACGAAACCCAACGCGGCGGCGCGGGTTTTCTCGTCGAACCGCTGCAACTCGGGCCTGAATGTCTCGATCGCGCTGTCGTAGGCGATGATGTTGAACAGGTCGCCTTGGCGCAGATTGTTCAACACGTACTTCAACGCCTCCCGCACCTGCTCGATCTTCTTGCCGCTCATGCTCCCCGAGCGGTCGATCACCAACAGGACGGTTTTCTCCGTCCGCTTCAGCCGATCCGACTTGATCCGCGGGCTGGCCAGCAGGAGGAAGTATCCGTCTTGCCCGGCGTCGGGTCGATAGCTCAACACCCGCGTGCCTAGCTCTCCTCGGCCAACGTCGTAGAAGAGGCGGAAATCGGCCGTGGGCACCTCGTTCTTGCTGCTGAACGTGACGGTCGCGTGGCGGTCGTCGGGCCGCTTGATCTCGACCGCGTGCGTCGGGCTATAAACGTTCTTGATCGGCTCGCCGCTGGAGATCGTCGCTCGGATCGATACTTTTTCGGGCGCTTCCGACGTGTACTTCGCGGTGCTCAGCGGGAAGAGGAAATCGGTCAGCCCCTCTTGTTTGCGCAGCAGTTGCGAGTAGCGCAACGAGACGGTGCGGCTCGCCCCGGGCGGCACCGGAAAGACGCTGGTGCGGAACAGGCCGGCGCCCATCCATTCCAGCAAGGCCGGGTCCCGGTTGCGGCGCACTATCTCCTCGTACATCCGCCGAGCCTCCTTCGCGTCCAACAGCTTCGCCGGATATTCCTTCCCATCGACCAGCAGAGTCATCTGCTCGATCGCTCCGTCGTAGGGCAACGGAAAGACGAACGACACCTCCATCTGCCGTCTGCCGGTGTTGACGAACGTCTGCGACACCTGGACCTGCGCCACCTGGTCGATCAGCCGCGCCTGAACGTCCAGTTCCTTGATCTTGTAACTGACCGGCGGTGGCGGAACGGGACGGGGTGGATGCGGAGGATGCGGCGGCCAGATGATGATCGGACGCGGTAAACGGACCCGTTCGTTGGAGTTCTCGACCACCAGCAGTCCCTGCGCCCGGGCAAGCGCCGGAGACAAGACCAACAGAAACGCGGCAACTTGGATCAGACGTCGGTTCATGGCGATTTCTCCCGGCGAACGCAAAAGGGAACGGCAACGTATTGTTTACGCAACAATAATGAGACGGTTCGACGCCGGGAATAGTTCCCGATCCCAAACGGCAGACGAATTACCACCACGGCAGGGTGTTGGCTGGAAAAAGCGGGAAACCCGGGCAAAAAGTCCACCGCCAATTTGCCGTATCCCATGCAATTTAATTGACACTTCCCGACGGACTGCTATGATCCTATTAGATGCTTATCATGCCTCTCAAAGCGTCCGTTTTTCGGTCCCCTCCCCCGCTGGGAAGGGTTTTTCTCTCCAGCTCCACGAAAGGATTGGCGAAATGCAGACGGCCAAGCAACTGTCGGTCTCGTTGGTCAACAAACCTGGACGACTTGCTGACGTGCTCGTGGCACTGAACAAAGGAAAGGTGAGCTTTCGGGCGTTGGCGGTCATGGACACCGGCCAGCGAGGGAGCATCCGCTTCGTACCGGACAACTACGAAGCCGCCAAGAAAATTCTGGAAAAGATCAATGTCGGCCATGAAGCCGCGGAAGTGCTGTTGGTGGAAATCTCCGGCCAATCGGGGGGGTTCCGGAAAGTCTGCGAACGACTCGCCGCCGAACACCTAACCATCGACTACGCCTATTGCTCCTACGATCACGGCGGAAAGACCAAGGGAGGCGGGCTGGCCGTGATCAAGGTGAATGATAGGACCAAGGCCAAGCGAGTGCTCGGCTCCAACGGCGCCACGCGAAAGAAGATGCCGTACCGACGTGTGTTGCTGACGCGGTAAAGCGGGCGAATTGCAGAAGCCGGGTGGTTTTTGCGCGATAATGCGCACTCGCATCTGCCCTTGCCACGGCCGGCGGTTTCGAGGAAACTACCGCCCCCTCGTTTAGCCCCCGCGTCACTGGTTTAGCCCCCGCGTCCACGCGGGGGAATAAAACAACGCCGCGTGGACGCGGCGGCTAAACGACTGTCATCCGAACGTGATGTTGCTTGGGACGCGGCTAAACGACCACGATTGCGGTATTTTCCATGCGAAACGCGGTGATATCTTTATTGATCGCGGTTGTTCCGGCTGGTTGCAGTGTGGGACCCGAGTATAACTATGCGCCGGAGTGTCCGATCGGGCAACCCGCTTTGCCCGCCCAGCCGGTGGTTTCTTATTCAAATCCGATCTTCATCCCCGTCGCCGATCCCCACTATGCATGGGAGAACGTCGTTGACGTTGTCGACGACTACTTCCGCATCGAGCGTGAAGAGCCGGTCCGGCTGGTCGGCAACATGCTGACCGAGGGGACCGTCACGACGGCGCCCGAGATCAGTCCGACGATCTTCGAGCCGTGGCGTCACGACACGGTCGACACGGAGCAGCGGATCGAGAACACTTTGCAAACGATGCGTCGCCGCGCGGTGGTCCGAGTGATTCCCGCCCAGGGCGGTCATTGGGTCGACGTGGCGGTGTTCAAGGAACTCGAAGACGTTGTCCGGCCCGAGCACGCAACGGCCGGCGCGGCCACCTTCCGCTACGACAGTACGCTAAGCGGGATCGAGAATCCCGAGATCGGCGGACAGATCACCGAAGGTTGGATCGCCAAGGGCCGCGACGTTTCGATGGAGCAGCACATCATCGCCCACCTGTTGAACCGTTGCGGGCAAAGCGGGACGCCGATGATTGTTCGATAACGGCTCCGAGGCTATAATAGCGGTGGATGATGCAGTGAGGTGAAAAAATGTCGCTGAGCGTGACTCTCGACCTGCCCGCCGAAGTAGAGGAGAAGCTCCGTCGGGAAAATCCGAATCTCGACGCCGAGGTGAAAGAGGTTTTCGCCTTGGAGCTCTTCCGCCGCGGTAAACTTAGCCACCATGAACTCTCTTGCGTGCTGGGGCTCGATCGTTTTGCAACCGACGCCTATCTCAAGCGGCACAAGGTCTTTGAGGACTCGCTGACGATGGAAGACCTTGAAGCCGATCGCAAGACGCTTGATCGGGTGACGAGCGGGCACTAAAATAGGGCGTTGGCGATGCGGCCTAGACGCTGATCCATAGCGATTTGGGAAGGCTGGCCGATATCGCCTTTTCATCCGATCCGAGGGGTATCTCGATGGCATTGCCGGCTTTCAACGAGGAAGGAGACCTTCCACCCGGCGTATATCGTGCAACGTTGTCGGAGGTTCTCGAGCGCTTCGGCAAAGGATCGGTGCAACGTCGGGCCGTGGCTGGTCGGCTGAACCACCTCTATGAGCTTGCGACGTCGACTGGGCAGTTGGCCCGCTTTGTTGTTTTCGGATCGTTCATCACCGCCAAGGCGGAGCCGAACGACGTTGACCTCGTACTGCTGATGGAGGATACGTTCGACTTGGCATCCGTGACGGGCGAGGCGACCTTGATATTTCAGCACATGGAAGCGGAAGCCCGCTTTGGAGCGAGCGTGTTCTGGACGCGCCGCTCCGGGGCAATGGGCGGTGAGCAGGCGATGATAGAATATTGGCAGGTTCGCCGCGAGGGCGGCCAACGCGGCATTGTGGAAATCATCCGGGAGGCAACATGATCGCCAACGATCACCAACTACAAACGACTCTGGAGCGAATCAGTTGGTTTCAGGACCAAGTGGCCCATCTGCGCAGGACGGAGACGAACCCCGTCAATTACCACGCGGCCGTTTCCAGCTTCTTGGCAGAGATCGATCGCATGCAGCTAGAGGTCCGAGAGTATCTCAGTTTCCTTCCCGCCGAGGGCGTGGGGGCAGCCTGACAAGGCGCTCGCGGACAACGATACTCGCCGGATCGCGTTGCATTTTGGGCCAATCATCGCCTTGGAGAGTGGATGAACATCGACACTTGCACGTGTCTGGACTCCAGAGGGCCAAATGATTGTACACTTATTAGGGGCACTCGTCGGCTTGGCGTGTTTTTGGGGTGTATTCCTCTTTATAACAAGTCTCCCGTCCGTTCTAGTGATTTTTCTTGGGCGACATCGGGCACAATGGCGACTCTGGGAGCTTTCCGCTTTTGTTTTGCCCTATTGGACTTGGGCCGTGTGCAACCTCATCGACTGTAGTGGAAAAAGCCTCTCGAACGTCGCCGCAGAATTGGCATGGCTGGCGATTGCAGTGCCGGCAGCCGCAATAATCCGCATAGCCGTCGGTCCTCGCAAATGGCGGTGGCATCTGAGTGCGGTGCTGATCGGCGCGCTTTGCTGTCTGGCAATTTGCCTGTGGGCCTTTGTTCCGCCGCTGCCCGAATGAGCATACGGCGAGAACGCTACCGTAAACAAACTGCAACACTGCCCGTAAGCGTCCGCTATCCACTTCCCACCGGCGGTTGCGCGGTTGCGCCGACGGGCATGGCAATCGACAAGACGGCGGACGGGAGTTTTCGGGCGGGCTTCGAGGCGACGGGGAATTTCAGCGTGAAGGCGGTCCCTTTGCCGATCGTGCTGTCGACGCGAATCCGCCCGCGATGAGCCTCGATGATGTCGCGGCACATCGACAGCCCCAGGCCGGTGCCGCCCTTGCCGCTGGTGTCCGGGCCGTTCTTTGTCGTATAGAACGACTCGAAAATCCGCGGCAGCTTGTCGGCCGGAATACCGCTGCCGTTGTCGCGGACCACCATGTCGATCATGTTGTTCTCGGGGTCGTTAAGCAACTTGATCCAAAGGCGTCCGCCGCCGGGCATCGACTGCCGGGCGTTGATCAGAAGGTTCAACAACACCTGTTGTATCTGGTTGCCGTTGACCATCGCCGGCGGAATTGACTGATAGCTCTTCTCGACCACTATCCGGTACTTGTTCATCTCCCGTTCCAGCAACATCAGCGTGTCGTCCACCAGTTTTACCAGATCGGTCGGTTCCTGGCCGGCGGAGCGGTTCCGCGCCATTCCCAAGACGGTGTTGGTGATCGTCGCCGCACGATTGGCCGAGGCAAAAATTTTATTGAAGCACTTGTCGCGGGTCTTGGCATCTTTGTGGCGCATCCCCATCTTCGCGTAGTTGAGAATGGTCATCAGCACGTTGTTGAACTCGTGGGTGGTGGTGCCTACCAATTCGCCCAACGCGGTCAGCCG
>Ga0180014_1000247_pt1 | contig 15954 bp, 12 predicted proteins | sample KR13_S1_MetaG_FD_116507 | JGI IMG/M metagenome (GOLD analysis project Ga0180014, IMG submission 116507) | Groundwater microbial communities from the Olkiluoto Island deep subsurface site, Finland - KR13_S1_MetaG | ecosystem: Environmental > Aquatic > Deep subsurface > Groundwater | place... | reverse complement strand
TGCAAACCCGCTGACTGGATTCACGGACATAATGATCCGGCGCTACATCGAACAGAACGGGCTCCAGGAACACCCGGCCAAGTCCGCCGGCGCCTGCACCATAGGTTGTCTTTTCTGCGGAGGCGGCGCTCAATTCACGAACAGCGGATTCCCGATACTCCGCCGGCAGGCACCGGACCTATGGCGCTGGTTCATGGTGGAGGCAGGCGCCGGGGAAATCATCCTGGCCGTCAAGCATGATAAACCGCTTGCCGCGATCCGTGACACGCTGGCCCAAATGGGAGGACTTGCGGCTGTTGCGGAAAAGACGCCATGGATTTTTGACTTCCTGGCAATCACGCCACGGCAAGGTTATTTGAAATGATCGAAAAAAGCTTGTCGCTGGGCCTGGTACTTTGCGCGAGAGCAGGTGACGGCCGTCAATGGCTTGTTCCGTGGAACCGTGGAAGCCGCTGGCTGTTCACCGCTCTGATAGGCCAAGACAAGCCCCAGCCGCCCCGCCCCGCCGTGTACACGCATGACCCGCCACCCCAAACCCTGCCCGGTAGAGATCGGCAAGCCGTGGACGCCACAGGCCCAGCTCGCGCGCGGGAAGGAGGCGACCGGCTGGCCCAGCGCCACGATGCCCGGTAACGCTTCAGGCGATAGCCCTGCTGCCGTATATTCGGGTCTATCTCCCCAGATCAATACACGGACACCCCCGGCAGGAGATCGGGCTTTTACGCTGGCATAATCCATGCGCGATGACTTTTGAATGTCAACAAGTGTCACCAGCACCACCAGCCTAAAAAAGTTTGTTGACATTTGTTGACATTTGAACCGCTTAAAACGGCTATAATCTGCCATTATGCGCAAAAACAGGGGAATGAAAAAAAAGCATGGAAGACCAACGAAAACGCTATATTTATCAATGCTTTAAGCTTGGAGCGGGTGAAGGGAATTGAACCCTCGCCACCAGCTTGGAAGGCTGGAGCTCTACCATTGAGCTACACCCGCATCAAGTTTGCTTTAATTCTCCTAAAAATCGCTTTGCGCCTCTAGCCTTAATCCGTTTTTCAAGATTTCTTGCTTCCAACCGCGTTTTACACCATTTAGAAAATACCGTTCGCCAATCAGCCGCTTGAGCCGTCCATGCACCCTGTCCAGCGACATGTTGCTTGAGTCGTTTAACAGGAATCCCTGAAAATCCGGTGTAATATTGGTTCACTTGCTTTGAATAGAGGATATACACATCATAACTCATGCCGCTATTCCACCATCTGATGAACCATCTAGCCACCAGCCCCGCGCAACGCGGGACAAGCTTGGAAGCCTGTGGCGCGTCACGCGCCAGCTGGAGCTCTACCATTGAGCTACACCCGCTTGAACCATGAACCGCGCCTTGTTGGCCACGGAAAGTAGTGTATGCATCCCCAGCCATGGGTCAAGCATTTCTCGCAACCCTGCCGGAAACAGCCGGTGGTCCAGTCGTTCAAAACCAGGGCACGCACTTCGCGGAAGGCCTGACATTCACAGGCCGCTTTGACCTCGTCGTATTGGGATGCCGGATGACAACTGGACGGAAGCCTGTTTTTCCCGGGAATACGGCTTGGAAGTCCCCGCCCCGCCATGGTATAGTAATTTTTAAATTCTGTGTCTTTCATCGCCAAATTCAGATCCAGGAACAGGAGATATTATGCGCAAAACGATTCCCATGCTGATGTCGATCTTATTGATTATCGGTTTCGCCGGATGCGGCGGGAAACGCGAGGCCAAGCCGGCGCCATCCCGAACAACAATCGCCGTGATTCCCAAGGGGACCACTCACGAATTCTGGAAATCGGTCCATGCGGGCGCCAACCAGGCGGCCAAGGAGCTCGACGTGGATATCATCTGGAAAGGCGCACTGAAGGAGGATAACCGCGAGGCCCAGATTGCAGTCGTCGAAGATTTTATCAGCCGCCGGGTTTCCGGAATCGTCATGGCCCCGCTGGACGACACCGCCCTACGCGCGCCGGTGGCCAGCGCCGTCCGCAACGGCATCCCGGTCGTCATTTTCGACTCCGACCTGAAGAGCGACCTGATTGTCAGCTTTGTCGCCACCGATAATTACCTGGGCGGCAAGCTGGCGGGCAAGCGTCTGGCCGAACTGCTCGACGGCAAGGGAAAAGTGGCCATGCTGCGTTACCAGGAAGGCTCTGCCAGTACCATGCGCCGGGAACAGGGCTTCCTGGATGCCATAAAAGACTATCCCGGCATCGAGATTGTCAGAGCCAACCAGTATGGCGGACCGACGACTGAAACCGCCTATCAGGCCAGTGAAAACATGCTGGCACCCTTGAAAAACCCGAAGGGTGGCCTGACTATCCAGGGCGTTTTCGCTCCGAACGAATCCACGACGTTCGGCATGTTGCGCGCGCTCCAGGACGAAAGCCTGGCCGGCAAGGTGCGCTTTGTGGGTTTTGACAGCTCGGTCAAGCTGGTGGAAGCCCTGCGCCTGGGACACATCGACGGCCTGGTGCTCCAGAATCCCATTCGCATGGGCTACCTGGGCGTCAAAACCATGGTCGAACATCTCCGCGGCCAGACGGTAGAAAAGCGGATCGACACCGGCGCCACGCTGGCCACGAAAGAGAACATGGATCAGCCGGAAATTAAGGAACTCCTGGAACCGAAGCTTTGATCGGATCATTTTGACGGGATAGGCAGGATTTGGAGTGCGCAAGCCACGCTTGCGCCTTGGGGCCGGAAGCCATGATTCCGGCGGGGAAAGCGGGGAGCCCAGCTCCCGCACTCCAAAGACAATGCTGATCAGACTGTTAAATTATCATGTCAACGCCATCACAGTCAACCGCGCCGGAACCGCCGCTGCTCGATATGCGGAACATTCGCAAGCAGTTCGGCGCCACGCTGGCCCTGGACGGCGTGGACCTGACCGTGCCGGCCGGTGAAGTCCATGCCGTCGTCGGCGAGAACGGCGCGGGAAAGAGCACGCTGATGAAAATTCTAGCCGGAGTAATTCCGCCCGACCAAGGAACAATTAAAATCGCCGGCCGTGATTTCCGGCCAACTCACCCGCTGGACGCCCGCCGAGCCGGCATCGCCATGATCTACCAGGAACTGTCGCTCGCTCCCCATTTATCGGTCGAGGAGAACATCATGCTGGGTATGGAACAGACCCGCTGGGGTTTGCTTCGCCGGGCCGCTATGCGCGAGCGCGTCCAGGATGCGCTCGCGCTGCTGAATCAGGCGCCATTGAATCCGAACACGCGGGTGGGCAACCTGCCGCCGGCGATCCAACAGCTTGTGGAAATCGCCCGGGCCCTGGCCATCGGATGCCGGGTGCTGGTATTGGATGAACCCACCAGCAGTTTAACACGGGAAGACGCTGAAAAATTGTTCGAGGTCATCCGGCGCCTGAAAGCCCAGAAACACGCTATCATTTATATTTCCCATTTCCTGGAAGAAGTCCAGCAGATCGCCGACCGTTGTTCCGTTCTGCGCGACGGACGGACCGTCGGTTCCGGCCTCGTGGCGGCAACGTCAGTCAACGAAATCATCCGTCTGATGGTTGGCAAGAAAATCGAGCAACTATATCCTCGCTCACCGCGAACACCGGGAGATATCATTCTCAATGTCCGCGATCTGGCCGGTCCCCAGAAGCCGGAATCCGCCGGCTTGATCCTGCGACGCGGCGAAGTGCTGGGCATCGCCGGACTTGTCGGCGCCGGGCGCACCGAGTTTCTCCGAGCCATGTTCGGCCTGGACGCCATCCGGCAAGGAGCCATCACCCTCGGCCTGTATAGCGGACCGGCCTCCCCGTCACGGCGATGGAGCCAAGGCATGGGTCTGGTCAGCGAAGACCGCAAAAACGAAGGCCTGGCGCTTGCACTCAGCATTGCTGACAATATGACGCTGTCAAAACTGGAAGACCTGGGGCCAGGCGGACTGATTCTGCCTTCACGGCAGACAGCCGTCGTCCGGACCCAGATTGACAAACTTGGCATTCACTGTCGGGGTCCGGCTCAGAAGGTTGGGGACCTTTCCGGCGGCAACCAGCAGAAAGTGGCGCTGGCCCGGCTGCTGTACCACGACGTGGATATCCTGCTCCTTGACGAGCCGACCCGCGGTATCGACGTGGCCAGCAAGGCCCAGATTTACGGGCTGATCGACAAACTGGTGTCCCAGGGCCAACCGCCGAAAGCAATCCTCATGGTCAGCAGTTATTTACCGGAACTGCTGGGCGTGTGCGATCGCGTGGCCGTTATGTGCCGGGGACGGCTTGGGCCGGCGCATGCGGTGGGGGCCACCGACGAACACCGCCTGATGCTCGAGGCTGCGACGGGGGAAGCGGCCGCGTGACTATAGTGATACAGATTATTAACCACAAAAGATCGCAAAGGTCGCAGAGAAAAATTAGGATAAACTTTGCGTTTTTTGCGGTTAAGTGTCCCTTCTCTAAGTCCAGATCGCCCGCCGTTTTGGAAGGGTAATCCGCGATGGATAGACATCACAGCCTTATATCAGCTGGACACTGGCTTCGCAGTCACTTGGGAATCAACCGGATCGGACCCGTGCTGGGGCTGCTGGCCGTGTATGGGCTGTTCATGCTCATCGGTCCGGACAGTTTCTGTTCCGGCTACAACCTGGAAACCATCGCCCGTCAATCCACCATCACCGGCATGGCCGCGTTGGGCATGACGATGGTGATTATCCTGGGCGGGATCGACCTGTCCATCGGCTCCGTGATTGCCCTGGGAACGGTAGCCATCGCCGCATTGCTTCAGGCCGGCTGTTCGCCGCTGGTAGCGGCGCTCGGCGGCATCCTGGCCGGCGCGCTCTGCGGCTTGTTTAATGGCCTGTTGATCACGCGCCTGCGCATGGTACCCTTCATCGTGACGCTCGGCACCCTGCTCATGGTGCGGGGCACGGCCAAGGGGCTGGCCCATGAGCAGAAAATCGACGCTCCCATAACCTGGCTCAACAACCTCCTGGCCGCCATCGGACCAAACGATCCGCAGATCCTGGTGCCTTGGGGTGTCTGGCTATTGGTGGTTCTGTCATTGGTGGTCGGCGGGATGCTGAGATACACGCAATTCGGCCGGCATATTTTCGCGGTCGGGTCCAATGAACTCACCGCGCGCCTGTGTGGCGTGGCCGTGGAACGGGTCAAACTTATCGTCTATACCCTGTGCGGTCTGTTTGGCGGACTGGCCAGCCTGATGCAATTTTCACGTCTGACGGTGGGCGATCCCACGGTTGCGGTAGGCCAGGAACTGGATGTCATTGCCGCCGTCGTCATCGGCGGCGGCAGTCTTTCAGGCGGCGAGGGCTCCATCCTGGGCACCCTGATCGGCGCGCTGATCATGACCGTGATCCGCTCGGGCTGTTCCCAGATGGGCCTGCCCAACTGGGTTCAGGAGATCGTTACCGGCTTAATCATCGTCCTGGCCGTCACCCTGGACCGCCTGCGGCACCGGGCAATTCATTAGACCCCGCCGCGGGCGGCTTTTTCTGTAGCGGCGGGCTCTGACCGCCATCGTTCTTTCGGCGACCAGAGGTCGCCGCTACAACAGGATTGAAATTCTTAGGCATTAAATTAGGTCCTGCCGGGGGCTAATTTATCTTCGTGCACTTCACGATCTTCGTGGTTAATCTATTACTCCATGGATCAGATCAAGAAAATTCTGGCGCCGGGAAACATCCGCTCCTGGCGAAAAAAGGTGGCCCGATCCAACGGCACCGTGGCTGTTGTGGCCGGATCGTTCGACATTTTCCAACCAGGCAACCTGCAGGCCATCCGTACGGCGGCCAAACAGGCCTCCCATGTCTGCATTGTGGTTGACGCGGATACGAACCAGCAGAATCGTGGATGGGCATGGAATTCCGCGGAGGTTCGGATGGAACTCGTCTCGCACCTCCGCGATGCCACCGTGGTTCTCCAACTCGCGGCAAATCAAGCGCAAGCCGGATTCCAGGACCTGCGTCCGTATCGCCTGGTGGATTGCATGAGCCGACCGGCCGAGACAACTCTTTACCAGATCGCACGCACCATGGCTGAAAGCGTCATGGACCTGTCACCGATCCTGGGGTGTTTCACGCCGGACATCTCCGCCCGGATCCTCCGCGACGCCACGCCCGTGCCGATCGATCCCGGCATCTGCGCTCCCCTGCCCGGCCCGGCGGACCTCGACCGGCTTCAGCAGAACCGCACGGGACGGGTCCTAGTCACAGTCAACGGCTGTTTCGACATCCTGCACCTGGGACATCTGCGGATGCTGGCCGAGGCTCGGCAAAAAGGCGATGAGCTCATCGTGCTGATCAACGACGACGCCTCGGTGCGCGCATACAAGAATCCGACGCGTCCGGTTTTTCCAGTTCATTTCCGGATTACGGCCTTGCAGGCGCTGACTTCCGTATCTCTGGCCTATCCCTTTTCCGGCGACAATCCGCTGGATCTAATCGCAAAAATCAAGCCGGATATCCATGTCAAGGGCGGCACCTACGAGGAAAACCGGGTCCGGCGGGAACGGGAGCTGCTGGCAAGCTGGGGCGGGCGCCTGGAGTTCTGCCCTCTGGTGGAAGGCTACAGCACGACAGCCATGATCAAGCGGACGGGGGGATGATCAAGCTGAACCAGAACGACAGGCCGGGCCAGAATCCCAAGCGGCACCGGCAATGTAGCGACGGTTCGCCAGAACCGCATCAGGATCTGGCCGGACAATGATTTTTATTCATCCTCATCCCCGTCAACGGATGATTTACTCAGGATCATCCGGACAATCGCGGCAATCACGAGATAGATCAGGGCGGTGATAATACCGTAAAAGAACATTTTTCGCAGGTCATCGTAAGATGACGGCACAACATCATCCTGTCCGGGCAAGGCGCCCGGCCCGTAATACAGCATCACCAGCGCAATCAGCATCGCGGGGATCGGCACGACGATCGCCAGTACCCGCTTGACATAGCCGGGCACCGGCAGAAAACCCAACAGCCGGAGGATGCCGGCCGTGGTACCCGTGCCCACCGCGAATGCCACGGCCATTTTGACAAGATGCTCGTTCATTCAAAGGTAATGGCCGCAAAGATTGGATATTGCTTGATCTTTTCGCGGCCTTTCAAGGATGCCAATTCGATCAGGAAAGCTATTTCCTCGATGCGGGCGCCAAGCTTTTCGATCAGGCCGGCGGAAGCCGCCGCCGTGCCGCCGGTCGCCAGCAGGTCGTCCAAGAGGAGCACGGAATCACCCGGTTTGAGAGCATCAGTGTGCATGGTCAGCGTCGCGGAACCGTATTCCAACTGGTAGGATTCCTCGATCGTGGTGAAGGGCAGTTTGCCTTTCTTGCGGATGGGAATGAATCCGGTTTTCAGGGCGCGAGCTACCGCGCCGCCGAAGATGAATCCGCGGGCATCCACGGCCGCCACGGCGTCTATTTTTTTTCCTTTATGACGCGCACAAAGAACGTCAATCGCGGCTTTAAACAGTTTCGGGTTTGCCAGGATGGGGGTGATATCCCGGAACAGGATGCCCTTGATGGGAAAATCCGGAATATTGCGAATTGCTTTTTTCAGCTTTTTGATTTTGGCTTCGTGCATGGCGCCTCCTGTGATTTGGGTTGACTCGATTAATGCACCGGATACTAGCACCTCCTGCCGTCACAGACAAAATATTTTTGACAGAATTAACAGGATGGGCGGGATTGCCCCGTCTGCGGCAAATGAGCCACTTGCCTGGCGACGTGGCATAATGGAAGACCAGTACTTACCGTACAAAAGGATGCGCCAGTCGGCAGGCGTTGGCATAGGTCTGTTCAGCCAACGCCTCTAGCGAAACGCATCGGAGCCGGGCCACGGCTTCCGCCACCCGAACCAGGTTTTCCGGTTCGTTGATGTCGCTCGCCATGCCCACGGGAACCAGGTCGGGACTGTCGGTCTCGATCAGTAAGCGTTCCGCTGACACTACAGCCACGGAGCGATGCCCCCGCCGGTTACCCGATCGGGTAATGACCCCGCTGAACGACAGGTAAAATCCCAGGGATTCCAGTTCACCCACCAAGTCCGGCGGACCGGAATAGGAATGCAGAATCCCACCGGCAACGAGTCCTCCTTCCACCTTCAGCAGTTCCAGCAGGCGCCCCCAGGCTCTCCGGCAATGAATGGAAACGGGGCGCCGCAGTTTCCGGGCCAGGCGCAGTTGGGCCAGAAAGACTTCCTCCTGTTCGGCATCGTTGCGTTCTGGCAGGGCATGATCCAGCCCGATTTCGCCTACCCCGGACGGCGTGCCAAGCAGAAACTTTTCCAGCGATTCGAGCCAATGCGCGCTCTGCCCTCCCAGATACCAGGGATGCACACCGAAGCAGGGAACAATCTCCGGATGGTGTTCCGCCAAAAGCCGGACAGCCTCCCAATCCTTTTCATGAATGCCGCAGCATAGCAGCCGGCATACGCCGGCGATCCGGGCCTTTTCCAGAACTTGCGGCAGACGAATAGCCAGGCATTCATCCTGGAGATGACAATGAGCGTCGAATAATTGCATCATAACTCTTTTTGTCTTCGTGCCCTTCGTCCTGGTAAATCAGATTATTCAAGCTTCTGATTTTCCATCACCATAGCTGCGTTGCGCTGGAGCCGCTTGAGACCAAGCCGATGGACGGCGGTGCCGGTAAAGCGGAGATCAAAGTCGGCTTCCGTCATCGCCAGGCAGGCTTCCGGTGAAGGCAACGGCGGATCCGACGCGGCGAATTGCGACATGATACCCTCCGCGTCCGTCCGATTGCGAGGACATACCTTTGTGCATCGGTCACATCCAAACAGCGACACTCCCAACAAGGGCCGGAGCGCCACCGGAATTTCGCCCTTATGTTCGATCGTCAGATAGGATACGCACCGCCGGGCGTCCACGAAACCATCGGACTGGATGGCGCCGGTGGGACAGGCCTCCACACAAAGACGGCAAGCGCCGCACCGGTCAGAAATCGGAGGCGATGCTTCCAGCTCCAAGTTGACCAGCAATTCACCCAGGAACAGGCAACAGCCGAACTCCGGATGGACGAGGCTCCCCTGCCGCCCGATCCATCCCAGTCCAGCGCGGCAGGCCCACTCACGCTCAAGCAAGGGGGCGGTATCCACGCAGACCCGCGAAAGCAGGGGAACAGACACTTGTCCACGGATCGATTCCGCCAACTCCTTCAGCTTGCCACACAGTATGTCGTGATAGTCTTTACCCAGGGTATAATTGGACCAAGGGTCCGACCGCGAGGCCGAAGGATAGCGCGCGGCCGCCACTATGACCGATTTGACGTACGGCGCCAGCAGGGACGGATGCGAGCGAAGCACCTCGTTTCGAGCAAGATAGGCCATATCACCCGCATAACCCCGCGCCAGCCATTCCTGAAAACGGTCAAACGTTTGAATGGGCCCTACGGACGCGAATCCGGCGACGGCGAAGCCAAGCCGTTGGGCTTCTTCTTGAATAAATGATTCAAGATGCATGGAACAACCTGCAGTCAGAGGTCAGGAAGAATGTCGGCCAAGGCACTTGCCAAGAGGGCATAAGTTAAAGCGATATATTGTGATTTGCATTTGATTATTCTGTCCTTCTGATCTCTGATCGCTGACCTCTGGCCTCTTTTACGATCCGTTCCGCCACTTCCTCCACGGTCTTCCCGGTGGTATTCACCTGGCAGGGAATCGCGTCATACAGCGGCTGGCGCTGGGCCAGAAGATCACGGATCGCGGCGGCGGGATCAGGCTGATTCAACAGCGGGCGATGAGTGGAATTACCGACCCGGCGCAGAATCTCATCCGGCGCGGCGGAAAGGCAGACTACCAGGCCGGATTGACTGAACTCGCGGATATTATCCGGATTCAGCACAATGCCGCCGCCGGTGGCGACGACAAGGTTTTCCTTCCCGGCAAGCTCCTGTACCATGGCTCTTTCCATTGTCCGGAAGCGGGGTTCGCCGTCCTCGGCAAAGATGCGTGTAATCGGCTTGCCGACGCGGGCTGCGATCCGTTCATCCATATCCACAAAACGATAATGAAGCGCTTGGGCCAGCCGCTTCCCCACAGCGCTCTTGCCCGTGCCCATGAAGCCGATGAGGATGATGTTGGTCTTTTTCACAGTTTTTTGTGTCCAGCCTTCGTAGCCAAGGGCTTTACTACGACGGAGTCGACCCTTTTTGTGGCAATAGGCTTAAAATACTCCATCAGAATCCCACCGGCGGGCGGGTCAGCCATGACAAATAGAAGAACCACAACACCTTCCCGCCCAAAATCCAGAGGAGGGCCGCCAGCGCCAGGTAGGGACCGAAAGGAATGCGACTGCCAAATGATTTCCGCCGCGCCAGCACAAAGCTCACGCCCACCGCGGCCCCGAACAGGGAAGCGATCATGACCACAAACAGGACGGCCTGCCAGCCCAGGAAGGCGCCGATGGCGCCCAGCAGTTTGACGTCCCCCATGCCCATGGCTTCTTTGCGAAAGGCCAGGGTGCCGAGTGTCGCGACGCTCCAGAGCAACAGGCCGCCGGCCACCAGGCCGATCATCGACATCTTGAAACCGGCATAGGCGGTTTCCTGGCCATGGATGGATGGGAATAACAGGCTGAGCACTGGGCCGATCAGCATGCCGCCGACGGTGATCCGGTCGGGAATGATCATGTGGTCGAAATCGACAAAACTGCCGATAACCAGGCCCGTTGCCATGAGCCAATAAATCGGAGTTCGCCAGTCCCATCCATAAACTCGCCAGATCAGCAGAAAACACATGGCCAGCACCAGTTCGACCAGGAAATACCGGCCGGAAATGGCACCGGCGCATTGGCGACATTTCAGACGCAGGAGGAACCAGCTCACCAGCGGAATATTATCGTACCAGGCGATCATCTGGCCGCAATGCGGACAATGAGATCGAGGCGTAACAACAGACTCATCCCGCGGGATGCGGAAGATGCAGACATTTGCAAAACTGCCGATACACGCCCCCCAGAGAAAGGAAAGGATGGATAAATACCAATCAACATACACGAAGGGAATCATTTGCATGCCGACACTATAGCGGAAGACCGGAGGGATGAAAACGACTTTTTATCAGCATAGATTCTATTACCTGAAAATTGCACGGAGGCGTGCAATTTTCACCCTCCGGGCCGTCGTAACCCCGCATTAATGCGGGGTTACAAGGGGTTAGATTAGGCGGTTCTACCGCAACTTTGCCGTTCTAGCGAACGGCCGCTACAACAATTTGACACGCCTGCAATCCGTCAACCGACGGATAGCATTGCAGGCAAGTGTAGAGCCGGTTCGATCCCGACGCTTCGAAAGGTCGGGAGAGAACTGCAACGGATTGAAATTCCTATACGTCAAGTCGGCGGAACAGATCGGGTTGCGGCTATAAAATACAACCTCTTCTACAGAACTTGCTTAACAGCAAATGACCCCGCGGAAGCCGCCTGCGTCCGTCAGCCGACGGACTACGAAGGCCAAGAGCCGCGAGGTCATTCACTTCTGAATAAACTGTAATTCGGTCTTTCTTCGCGTCACACCCGGTCATTACGGCGCGCCGAGCGGATAGGGACCGCCCATTGAATAGCCCGAGCCCGAGAACCAAACGTACCAGTTCCCGGACGCCACCATGGCGGGATCGACCTTGCGGTCACCGTCAAGATCACCCGCCACCGGCGACCCGCCGGTCACGGCCAATTGATACGGTCCGCCCTGGGAATAGCCCGAGCCCGAGAACCAGATGTACCATTGCCCGGCGGCTACCATGGCCGGGTCAGCCTTGCCGTCGCCGTCGAAATCACCGGCCAGCGGCGACCCGCCGGGAACCGCAAACATTGCGGTCACGACAGAATAGCCCGAGCCCGAAAGTAAGATATACCAGTTGCCCGAAGCATACACCATGGTTGGATCCACCTTGCGGTCGCCGTCGAAATCGCCGACCACCGGCGTGGTTCCAGAGCCGCCCAGCATATACGGTCCGCCCTGGGAATAGCCCGAGCCCGAGAACCAGACGTACCAGTTCCCGTACCCATCCATCATTGCCGGATCGGCCTTGCCATCGCCATCGAAGTCGCCGGCCACCGGCGACCCGTTAAGCCCGCTCCCCAACGGATAGGGACCGCCCATTTGATAGCCGCTTTGCGAGAACCAGACGTACCAGTTCCCTTCGCTGTCCATCGTGGCCGGGTCGGCCTTGCCGTCCCCGTCGAAGTCGGCCGCCATATTATTGGAATCCGGGCTCGCCCAGCCCGTGCCCGAGGCGCTGAATTCGCTGGTCCCGATCGCGTTCACGGCCTTGGCCCAGTAATAATAGACGACGCCCAATTCCGCCGTCGTGTCGTCATAACCGACGGTGGTCGCATCGCCGAGCTTGGTCGCCGACCCTGAACTGCCGCTCGTGTTCCGATACACCTCATAAGACGTCGCGCCGGTCGCGGTGCGCCAGGTCACCTGAACCTTGTCGGAATAAGTTCCCTGACTGGCTTTGAGGGCGGTCGGCGCGCTGGGCACCGTGTCCGGCGTGACCACCGAACCAATCGTGGAAGCCAACACGCCGACGAAAGCGCTGGGCTTGTCCCCCAACGTCACTTCTGTGAAAGTGCTCTTGGGTGACTTAGGCGCCCGCACGCTGGCCTTGCCGTCGGCGTCGTACACGATTTCCATTGTGAACCGACCGGCGATATACGAGTTGTTGGCGAATTTCAACCCGTCGAACCAGATGTGGCCGGTGTACATGGTCTGCAGGTGAAAGATTTCAATATCCTCTTCCAGCAGATACAGCTCGTCGCCGGTGTCCGGGTCGTACAGAATCAGCGTGTTTTCACCCGAGGCCGTCGTGCCGGCGATCACCAGCTTGTCACCCAACGCCTCAATGAGCGTCACCGTCGAAATTTTCTCCAACTCAATGATCTCTACCGTCGGGTAATATTGAAGGAGCGTCTTCTCCCCGCTCCAGTTCCCGGACGTCACAAACACCTTGTCGGCAATACCGTTCTTCGATGTCGTGACATATTGACGGATCAGGGCGCCGTTGCATTGGCTGAATCCGCTGGACCAGGTGTCGCCATGTCCTGCCATCACCTCATTCACGTCATATTCCGGCGTGAAGATTTGTTCATATTGGTAGTCTGGGGGGGGCAGTTCTATGTAGCCGGGTGGTGGTGGTGGTGGTGGTGGTGGTGGCGGCGGAGTTGGGCCGCCTGAATAATAATTGGAATTCCCGATATACGGGAATGAAAACTGCGGACTGCTTATATCCGGAGGCAGACGATACACGCCCGGAAACCAGTATTCGGTACTGTTATAGGTCCAGTTCTGAATCCCCACATACACCATGTCGTCCGGGAAGGTGGTAATAAACGACGGTGTGACTGGCGGAGCAATGATATTTTTTAAAGCCCCCGCGGGCGACAGTTTCCGGAACCAATCGGACTCCGTGGACTCCGTTCGGCCGGCCATGAGCACCGTCCCATCCGCGCGGACATACCAGCTCTTGATCAGGATATTATCGGAGGGAATCAGGTCCAGGACATTGGTGGTGCCGTTGACATATTTCCGCAGTTTGATCTTCGGACCTTCTGGTCCTGGCTGTGCGGAGAATTCCACGCCGAAATAGTAGGCATTGCCGGCGGCGTCCACCTGGATATTGGGACTGCAAATCTCGCTCCACCATGATAGTTGCGAAATTTCATGATCAACGCCAATCAGGGCGTTGTTGCTCGGCGTGGCTTTCGCGATAATATTGGTATAGTTGTCATTCAACACTACGCCGCCGGAGCCGCCTGGGCCGAAGCTTGGTGGGAAGGCGATGAACAGGTCGCCCTGCTGATTGAAAAGAATTTGATCAATCACCGGGTTGGTGCCCGTGAATACAGAGGAAATTATTCCGTTCGTATCAATTTTTTTCAAGTATTTGTTCCCGTCCAGGTACACGACCTGGGCGCCATCGAAATTGACGCCATACAGCGAAACATACCCCCGGTCGCCGGCGCTCAGCGCGCTCCGGCCATTCGCGTCACGGGCCGCCACCCAGTAACAGTAATTCGTGCCGGGCGCGGCGTTGGTGTCGTTATAGGGCGAGGCGGCCACCGCCATGGAGGCCGAGAAATCCACGTTACTGCTGTCGCTTCCCCGGTACACGACATAACCGGTGGCGTCCGCGACCGGGCTCCACGTCACCCGCACCTTGTCGCCATAGAGGCCGTCACTGGCGGCGACGTTGGCGGGCGCGGCAATCCGGGTGGCCAGCGCGCCGGCATATTCGTAGGCACCCATATCCACCGTTGTATAAATAATCCGGCTGTTCCCGTCCAGGTCTTTGGCCAAATCCATCCAGGCCACATTCATGCCGGCATTGATGCAGGGTGAATACGCCCCCAGTTGGTAATCGCCAGCGACGAAGCTGGAACCGGAACCGGAGCCGGGATCGACGAATTGCGGGTCCTGCATGATGTTGTTCGTGCCGGACACGATCGGCGTCGTGCAGGAATAGGTGCATTTGATGCCATAATTCCCGAAGCCGGGTGAATTGTTGACGACGATGCAATTCTTCAGCGTGCCGTTGTTGTTATACACAGAATACCATTGGGTTTGGTCCCAGGGACCCTGTGACACGTAAGTCGGGCCGTAGTTACCGACGATGGTGCAGTTTTCCATCGTACCCTGATTGTGCACCACACTGCCGCTCTGCCAGCCACCCTGGCTAGACGTCGAATAATTGCCCATAATCAGGCAATTACGAAAAGTGCCACTTTCGATGTACGCGCCGGCGCCCCACGCTTGTTCACCCCAGTTTCCGCTGATCGTGCAATTCAAAATTGTTCCGCCATTGGCAGCTATGCCGCCGCCATTTTGGAAGGCGCTGTTACCGGAGATCACGCAATCTCGCAGTGTGCCGCCGCTGATTCTTACACCACCGCCGCCACCGTATACCCCCGAGCAACTGTTGTCGCTGATCGTGCAGTCACACACGGTCCCAGCCTCCATGCTAACGCCGCCGCCATAGCCCGCCGATGTATTGCCCACAATTGTGCAATTGGAGACCAGCCCCGCCCACATAGAGATCCCGCCGCCGCCTTCAGTAGCCTTTTCGAGTATATTGCCGCTGATCGTGCAGTTCTTAACAATGCCGTTTTGGATCATCACCCCGGCGCCGCGCCAGTCGGCATTATAGCCATTGGTGATCGTGAAGCCGTCAACCACCGCAGAAGCGTGGTTGATACTAAAACAGCGGGTGACCCCGCCGCCGTTGACAATCGTGAGTGCTTTTCCGCTTGCACTGACGACGGTGATTCCTTTGTTGTTGATGGAAATCTCATTCGTCAGGGTGTATGTGCCGGCCACTACCAGCACGGTGTCGCCACCCACCGCCGCATTAACGGCCGCCTGGATGGTTAGCATCGGCGATCCCGAAGTGCCTGGGTTGCCGTCATCCCCCGTTGTGCTGACATAATACGTCACGGCCCAGCCGGTCACGCCGCCCATAATTCCCAACGCCAGGATTCCAACCGTCAGAACCTTCGCCAATCTATGTTTTGAACTCAGCATGACACGCCCCTCCTTGTTGTTGGACTTTCTATAAAGACGCAAAGTTTCTCCCCTAACTGCAATTAATACAAATGCATCAATAATCTCGATGCATTTTATTCAATAATATAATACAAGAAGAACCCAGTCCCCCAATAAATGAGAACGTCTGAAAAAAACAAATTGACACGATAAAACGTGCCCTTCCAATTACAACACTATCCATTATTCCCAACAAAATGGAGGGGCACGCTTTTTCGCGACCAGGCATTGAAGTTCATAGATAGATTTTTTCACATGTTCGGACACATTAAAGTTTTGTTGAACGGAACCGCTTCGCGGATTGAAACGCGGAGCGGTTTTTTATTTCCCATGCGCTAAGCTGACTCCAACGAGTTCCGGAATAAACCGGACTCGAAAAGGAGTCAGCCATGAGTCCCCT
>Ga0180014_1000246_pt1 | contig 15997 bp, 12 predicted proteins | sample KR13_S1_MetaG_FD_116507 | JGI IMG/M metagenome (GOLD analysis project Ga0180014, IMG submission 116507) | Groundwater microbial communities from the Olkiluoto Island deep subsurface site, Finland - KR13_S1_MetaG | ecosystem: Environmental > Aquatic > Deep subsurface > Groundwater | place... | reverse complement strand
GCAGAAGTTCGTCACCAAGGCCGACCTGCTCAAGCACAAGTGCACCATCGAGGAGATGGAGGAATATGAACCCCACATTGAGAACGGCGTCATCGTCTTTGCCGGCGTTGATTACGGCGCCATCCTGCGCGAAGCCGAAAAAGTCGCCGATGTCATCCTCTGGGACGGCGGCAACAACGACTTCCCCTTTTATAAGTCCGACCTGGAGATCGTGGTGGTCGACCCGCACCGGGCCGGGCACGAGCGCGAATATTACCCGGGTGAAGTCAATTTCCGCCGCGCCGACGTCATCGTCATCAACAAGATCGACACCGCCGACCTGGAAAACATCCTGGAAGTGCGGGACAATATCCGCGAGCTCAATCCCGGCGCCATCGTGGTCGATGCCGCTTCGCCTCTGCAGGTAAAGGACAGCGAGAAGATCCGCGGTAAGCGGGTGCTGGTCATCGAAGACGGTCCCACCCTGACCCACGGTGAAATGCAGTACGGGGCCGGTGTCATGGCGGCCGCGAAATACGGCGCCGCCGAATTGGTCGATCCCCGCGAATTCGCTGTGGGCACCATCGCCGAAACCTTCAAGAAATATCCCGATATCGGCGTGCTGCTTCCGGCCATGGGTTACGGCGCCAAGCAGATGAAGGACCTGGAAGCGACCATCAACAAAGTGCCCTGCGACCTGATCGTCATCGCCACTCCCATCGACCTGGGCCGCATCGTCAAGTTCAAAAAACCCACGGTCCGCGTCGGCTACGAGCTTCAGGTGATCGGCAAGCCGACCCTGGAAGACATCCTGAAAAAGAAGTTCAAGAAATAGCGCCATAACCATTCGGTATGGGGTGGCCGTTATGATGGGAGCTGCGGCCCCGCTTAATTTTGGGTTGGGAGAAAATGAGAAATAAACTTGCTTTGATCGCCTTCGGGGGCAATGCCATGCTGGAAGCCGGACAAAAGGGAACGGCCCGGGAACAGTACCGCAACGCCCAGAAAGCTGCCCAACTTATGGTCGAAATTATCCGTAAGGGCTATGAACTGATCATCGTCCACGGCAACGGCCCCCAGGTAGGCAACATCCTGCTACAGATGGAGGCGGCGGCCAATACCATCCCCGCTTTCCCCCTGGATGTTTGCGACGCCATGACCGAAGGCAGCATGGGCTATATGCTGGAACGGGCCATCCTCAACGAACTGCGCAAGCGCTCCATTGACAAGGAAGTGGCCACGGTACTGACCCAGGTGGTGGTGGACCGCGAGGACAAGGCTTTCCTGAAACCCACTAAGCCCATCGGCCCGTTTTACAACAGTTTCCGGGCCGCTCAATTGAAGAAAGAGAACAAGTGGCAGATGGTCGAGGACGCCGGACGCGGTTTCCGCCGCGTGGTGCCGTCGCCCCTGCCCATCGACATCATACCCAAGCGGGCCATCCGCTCCATGGTGGAAAGGGGGATTATCGTCATCGCCGCCGGCGGCGGCGGCATCCCGGTCTTTATCAATTCTTCTGGACTGATCGAAGGAGTCGAAGCGGTCATTGATAAGGACCATGCCTCGGCGCTGATCGCTAGGGAAGCCAAGGCCGAATTGTTTATCATCCTGACCGGGGTGGAGCGGGTAGTAGAGAATTTCGGCATGGAGAACGCCCGTCCCATCGCGCGCATGGATGTGGACCAGGCACGGCGCCTGTTGGACCAAGGACAATTTCCACCCGGTTCCATGGGTCCAAAGATCATCGCCGCCATCGATTACATCAACGGCGACGGCAGCGAAGTGCTGATCACCTCGGCCGAAAAGCTGAAGGCCGCCCTGGCCAACCGCTCCGGTACCATGATCGTCCGTAACCGGGCGGACATGAAAATTATGGGCGTGACCGCGGGCACAAAAATTTTAGAGGGGGAATAAACAGAGTGGACAAAAAAATAGAAACCAGTCTGGATATCGGCGCCAATGACATCGAATTTATCCGGAACTATCTCAAGGGCAAAACTCAGCCGCAGGACTTTGCGGACATCGTTTACCAGGTGGCTCTTTTCAAGACGCGGGAAGACCGCAAAAGCCGGGTCAAGATCTACGATCCCGACTGCGAATACAAGGCAGGCGACCTGATCTTCAAGGAGTATCCCGGCCAATTACCGGTAGGCAACAAGAAATATGTCGCCGTGGACCAAGGTGTGATTCTCACGGTCGAGGAGGCCCGCAACCAGGGCGGCCGCGATGAAATTCGCCTCAGTTATGATGGCACTTCGGAGTTTCGTAAATACACCGAATACCTGGTCAGGCAGAAGATAGATCTGCTTCTGCCGCACAAGCAGGGAAGACCCTGCCGTGATGCCGGATACATCTCTATTGATAACGACCCGCGCCAGACCCAGACGCCGCTCATCATGCGTGATTTTAACATTTTGCGCAAGAAGCTTACCACGGCACTGAACAGGGAAGCCGGCATCGCCTTCATCAACGGCAAGGCATTGCTCATGGAAAACCTCAAAGCCATCGCCCCCGATGTTTTCAATGCCATCCGTGAATTCCTGAAAGATAGGCAGGCTTCGGAAAGTACAGAGTTCTTCGTCGAGAATTTTTGCAAGGTTGACCCGGCTGCGCCTGACTTTGCCGCTACCTGCTTCGCCTTGAATTACATCATGACCAGCCAATACAAGATCGACTTGCTGCAGACCTGCGGCGGTGGCTGGGGAAAATGGCACCTGATATCGGTACTCTACCACATCAAGAAAAATGTCCTGGTCAGCGAAGCCAATCCTTTTTTGGCTAAGCTCAGCTTTGCTGACAGGAAGAACCTGCTGCAGAAAAGGAAAAAATTCGAAGAACAGATCTTCAGCGAAGGCGAAACGCGCTATTTCCTAACCCAAAGGGAAATTTCCTCAGGGGCCATGCGCTTGAAACCCGGACTCTACAATTTTGGCGACGCCATTGAGATCGAAGCCGCTGATATCTTCACCCATAAGAAGCACACCCTCTATTTTTACCAAGACGAGAACCTGCTGCTGGGTTTCGAAAAGATATTTGAAAGCTACAAGGCCTTGCAGGGGACGACTATTGTTTTTGAGCAGACCTCGGATGGGGAATTCCAGTTCATGGTCAAAACCACTAGGAAAGGAGCCATCTCCGACAAGATTGTCTACGATACCGATAACAAGGTGTTCGTGGCCTGTGGTGAAAAGCTAGCCTCGCTGGTCGCGGTCAACAAGCAGATCTTCCTGGAAACCGAGGTTTTCAACTCCCTGGCGGCGCGCATAGAAGAATTCCGCAAGGTAGAGACCGGAAACAAATTGTTTCATAAGATATTCCTGGAATTCGGCGGCCGGGAAAAAAATTACGAAATCCACATCCTGCGTCTCTACCACATCCTCGACCTGATCGCTCCCATCGATCTCAAGCTGGTTGAAGAGGTCATCCTGAGCAATCCGGAGTTCATCCTTTCCGAAAAGCTGGCGGGCGTCTTCTATTTGGATTCGGACGCCGTGGTGGAGATCGAGGAAGAGGAGCAGCAGCGCCGCCAGGGGCTGATCGAGGACCAGAAGCGTCGGCGTGAAGAATCACGCAAATTGCAACTTGACGAAGAACTTAAGGTCAAGGAAGAGATCCGCCTGTTGCGCGAGGAGCATCGCAAGAAGCGCGAAGAGGAGATGTGGCAGAAGGAGAAGTTGCGTCAGGAAAAGGAATCGCAGCGTCGCGCCGAAGCCACTTTTGCCGCGCAGGAAAATGCCCCGGCCACGGATGGGCGCGTCCGCAGCACCGCCCGAAAATCTTTCGGCAAGGATAAGGAAAGCTTCGCCAAACCGGATGTCGCGTTCGCCGACGTGCCCGTCAAGCCCGATGCGATCAAGAAGCAGAAGAAAAAGATTTCAATTGAAAAATCTGTCAAGACCATCAAGAAAGGGCAGAAAAAGATTTTGGAAGAAAAAATAGAGCTTGACGAGATCAAGAAACAGATCCGCCAGGACGACCTGACCGACAAAATGATCGATAAGGAAAAGGAAGTGAGAAAGGAGCCGGTCAAGGAGGTCAAGGTGGCCTATAAGGACGAGGGCGGCTTCGGCGGCATTTTCGCCAGCCAGCTCGACCAGATCGTCAAGAAAGAGACCGAAGCACCCAAGAAGCAGAATGTGAAAAAGGAAAAGAAAGGGAAAAAGAAATCCGGGAAGTGATGAATATCCTGCTCAAGGCCTCGATGCGGGCGGTGGACAGCGCCGCCATTGATAGATACGGCATCCCGTCCATTGTTTTGATGGAGAACGCCGCCAAGGCTTGCGTCGCTTTTTTCGCCACGGAATTCCCCCGCAACCGCTTCCCCGATTGCCTGGTGCTGGTCGGCAAAGGCAACAACGGCGGCGACGGGCTGGCCATTGGTCGCCTGCTGCTGGAACGGGGCTATGGCGTGCGCTTCCTCCTCTTGGCCTCTCCCGATCAGATCAGCCCTGACGCCAGGACCAATTACGATATCATCCGCGCCCTGGACTGTGATATTGAGATCATTACTTCTTCCCTAAAATTTAAAAAAATCCTGGCGACCTGCGATGCGAATGAAACCTTCCTGGTCGACGCCGTCTTCGGCACCGGACTGGACAGGCCCCTGGCCCCGGGATTGTACGCCGAAATCATCGAAGCGGTCAACCACTCGGGCCTTGCCGTCGCTGCCGTGGACATCCCCTCGGGCCTGGGCGAGGGCTTCGCCCCCGAAGCCGGCATCCACGTCCGGGCCCGGATTACGGCCGCCCTACACAGTTTGAAATGGGCTCACCTCAATGCCGACGGCAGCCCCGCCTGCGGCAGGATCCGCGTCCTGGACATCGGCATTCCCCAAGATTTGGATAACGTCGAAAAACACTTTATCCGCCTGACCGAGCCCGCCGATTTCAAGGTCTTGTTGGCCAGGCGCAAAGCGGCGGCGCATAAGGGGGCCTTCGGCCACGCGCTGGTCGTCGCGGGTTCGGGGGAAAAGCCGGGGGCCGGCATCTTGGCTTCTTACGCCGCCTTGAGGGCCGGGGCGGGACTCTGTACTGCCGCCGTCTCAATGCGCAACCGCGACCTCTATGTCCTGGCCCATCCTGAGGTCATGACCCTTGCTTTCGAAAAGCCTGAAGAACTCTCCGGGAAATTGAGCGGTTTTTCCTGCATCCTGGCCGGCCCGGGAATGGGCGCGCGGCTTTCTACCCTAAAGACCGTCTCGCTGCTCCTGAAGGAATCGCGTCAGCCGCTCATCCTGGACGCCGACGCCCTCAATGTGCTGCAGGACCAGACCGCTCTGTTGCAAACAAGCGGTTTGCGGCCGCTGGTGCTGACTCCGCACCCCGGCGAATTCGCTCGGTTGACCGGAAAAACCATAAAGGAAATTCAGGGAGATCGATTGGCCTTGGCCCGCGAATTCGCCATGAAGCACAGCGTGTTCCTTGTTTTGAAAGGGCACCACACCTTGATGGTGACTCCCGCAGGTCGGGTCTGGGTCAACCAGACCGGCAATCCGGGCATGGCCACTGCCGGCAGCGGCGACGTCCTTGGCGGCATGATCGCCGGCTTTGTGGCACAATTTCATCCGAAACATCCCATGGAAACGATCCTGGCCGCCGCCGTTTTCCTGCACGGCTTTGCCGGCGATCTGGCTGCGCGCCAGATCGGTGAGATGGGGCTGACCGCCAGCGACATTATCGCTTTCATCCCGAAAAGCGTCCTGAAAATAAATGAATTCCACTCTCCTTTCCTCGGGTCCTGAAAAAACCCTGGCCCTGGGCCGGCGCCTGGGCCGCCTGCTGCGCGGCGACGAGGTCGTACTGGTCAGCGGCGAGCTTGGAGCCGGCAAGACAGTCTTCATTAAGGGATTGGCCGCGGCCCTGGATATCCCCGTTGAGGAAGTGGTCAGTCCCTCCTATGTCCTGATGAACCTTTACAATGGCAAGGTTGACCTGTACCATTTTGACCTTTACCGCCTGGGCCTGATGCCGGCGGAGGTGGAAAACCCGGTCGATGAGTACATCGGCGCCGGCATTGTGGTCGTGGAGTGGGCCCAGTACCTGGGGCCCGACTATTTCGCCCTGCCCACAGCCGTGGCCATCGGCATCGAAGCCGATGTAGACGGTCGCCGCATCAGTGTGCGCACGGAACTGCCTTATATTGCCCTGTAAATGAAGATGATCTACCTGATCCGCCACGGCGAGATCCAGGCCAACCGCGAGGGGATCTTCCGCGGCCGCGGCGAAGTCCCATTGAGCCCCGCCGGGCTGAAACAAGCCGGAGAGCTGCGCGCCTATTTTTCGGGCCTGAAGGTTGAGCGCGTTTTCTCATCGCCCCTGAAACGGGCGGCCGAGACCGCGGCCATCAGTTTTCCCGGCCAGGCCATCGAACTCCAGGAGCTGGTCAACAATCTCGATCTGGGGCGCTGGGCTGGCCGGAAAAAAAAGGAGCTCGCCCTTGAGGAGCCGGAGCTCTGGCAGAGCTGGCGCGAAGAGCCGGAAAAGATGTCTTTCCCGGGCGGTGAATCGCTGGCCGCTGTGAAAGCGCGGACCCGCCACTTCAACAGTTTGCTGGCGGCCGGATGCGAAGAGCGCATGGCCGTGGTCTCGCACCGTTCGGTCTTTAAAGCCCTGCTGGCCGAGGCCCTGGGACTGGGGGAGAAGTGGTTCTGGAAATTCCATTTGGACAACGCATCGGTCACGGTTTTGCTGCACGAACCGCTGCGCGGCTTCGTGTTGGCCAAGCTGAACCGGACAGAGCACTTGTCCAGTTACATGTTCGAGTGGGATTAGTTCGTTTAGATGAACTCCGTAATTTGTAATTTGTGATTCGTGATTAGAAAGAGGAAGAGAAATTGAAATACTTCTCGAAATTGCGGCTTCGAATTACGAATTACATTTTACGAATCACGTATCTCATTGATCGAGTATATAACGCACAACGATGGGGGTGATTGAAATGGTGAATTTATTAAAGAGCATAAACCTGGTGCTTCTGCTGCTTGTCCTGCTCATGTTCCTGGGGCAGCTCTGGAACGCGCTCAGGAAAAAGATCAACCTGTTCGGCCGGCCGCCCGTCCACCGCGCAGTCTTCATCGTCGGCAAACTGGCCAATTTCAATTGCTGGGGCATTTTCTACTACCAGGTGATCGCGGGATGGTTCAAACCACGAGTGATCTCCGTTCCGTTGCTCGCCGCCTCCACGCTGGCTCTTTTTTTCTCGGCGCTGCTGGTCTTTCTTTCGTTCCGCCGCCTCGGCGACCTGAACAAATTCGGCCTGCCGGAGGAAAAGACGCGCATCGTTCAAACCGGAGTCTATTCCTTCAGCCGCAACCCCATGTACCTGGGTTTCTATCTGCTCAACCTGGCCTCGGTTTTGTATTTTCCCCATCCGCTCAACCTCGCCCTCGGCGTGGTCGGCGTCGCCATCCACCACCTGATCGTCCTGGGCGAAGAGAGCTTCATGGCAGCCACCTTCGGCGCCGAGTGGGACGAGTACAGAAAAAAAGTGGGAAGATATTTTTAGGTGGAGACAACATTCGTAGTTCTTAATTTGTGATTTGTAGTTTCCCAGGAACAGATATGCCTGCCTGGGGATATCTTGGATCGATTGCACAGAACAATCCGCATGTTTTCAACAATACAAACTTTAAACTGCCGTCCCTAAAATCTTATATTTGAAGCAATCGACACCGCAGCGCGCATCATCTGATCCTTCAAGCCGTAATCGCGGCAATCTTTCAATACTTCATACATTCGCATTGCAGACTGCAAGCCCGCTTCCAAACCTCCAACTTCTCATACGAGGAAAAGTCAAAGGGGATTACAATCTCCGATTGGAGACGGCCGCCATCCTTTTTAATCCAACCCTTTATGGCATTTTTTTCCCGATTTCCTCCGAGACTTATTTTCCTTCCTCAGATCCATTAAATATCGAATCTTACAGGATAATGAAACGCATTCAGAGGTGATAAAGAAGAATAGCAAAAGTTATAATAAGCTTTTTGTTAACCGTTTATCGAAGAAGAATGATCCCGCTTCTTGGTGGAAGCGTAACCTGAGTCACCGCCTCACCGTTGTTGAATGAAGGGTCCATTATTCCCTTGATCTTTTTAAACGTAGCGCCAAGCTTTATAGTTTTCTCAGAGGCGGACGGATTCACAAGCACCATTCCGTGTTCGAAATTACGCTCCCAGACCTTATTCTGCGCCGCGGTTCCGCCTGACAGCAGAGTATTCTTGAGAATTTCATTCGGACTAAGCGTGTTGTGCGCATCTCCTAATGGATTGCCAAGATAGCCCTTCGCTGTTAGCGATTTCACCGATTCGCCGGTCGTCAGGTTCACTGAATATTCATCGAACCACCAGTTTGACGCGTATGATCCCTTATTCGTGAAGCAGAAATAGCCGTTGAACATAAGTACTGACGCAAGAGCGAAGCGCTGGAATTGGAAGGAAGAGCTGTCGTCGTTTGCCATAATAAAGCTCAGGTTCGGACTCAGTCCCTGCGTATGTTGATAATAGGTCAGCATCAATCCGCACCAGCCGTAATCGGCGCCCATCCATTCTCCGTCGAGGAAATTCTCGATCATCATGCCGTTGATGTAGGAATCATAGACATTGGAACATCTCCATCCGCCGTTTCCGATAATGATGGAACCGGATGGAAAGGTTGACCTGGAATTTTGAAGCAGGGTGATCGTGCCTTGCCGCCATAGATTGTCGAGTAGCGTGTTCGTCTCCTTGATCGAATCGTTATTGATATCGAGCGGGCCGCTGGGAGAATTGGTCCGGTTATTAAGCCAATGGATTTCATCGTTTATCCAGTCATAAAAGATTCCGTCCGTCAAATTACCCGCCAGGACATTACTATTCAGATAGCTTGGCAAAAAAGAGTTCACTCCGGTTGTAAGGTTCAGCATTTCACTCCAAAAGCCCGGCGTCAGCTCGAACAGCTTCACCTTGTTTCCCGATGTGTCTTTCATATACCAACCGTCCTGAAGTCCGCTGATAAAGCCTGCATTTATCGGTGCGGTGTTGCCGGGGATGATATCGGCGGCAGAAAAATATGAAACAATTACCAGGTTCGGGTTCACACTTCGGAGCGTCCCGAAAGGGCCGAGGTCCGATGGATTATAATGAACCAATTCCGCATCGAGCGCGAGCAGGTCATAATAAGCGGCATCCTGAAGAAATGCAGATGATGGAGTATATCTCTGTATCTGATTCGCAAGCTTGGGATAGGAATGGGCGGCTATACGCGCAGAGAGTGTTAAACTTACTTTAACGATTCCCGTTGTTGTTGCGGTGAAATTTTTATCGTCGGTTACAGTAAGAATGACCGTATAGCTTCCGGAAGAAGAAAATGTGTGCGAAGCCGTAATACCCGAGCCGGTTATTCCATCTCCGAATGCCCATTGATATGCAACGATTGAGCCGTCAGAGTCGTGCGATCCCGATGCGTCAAAAGATACTGCTAGAGGTGCGTCACCGGAGGCAGGATTATAAATGAATGCAGCTACTGGCGCAGAATTTCCCTTGTTCTCACATGCAGCAAATTGAAGTAATAAAACACTTAATAAAAAAGAAAAGAATAATTTCCCCATGCTTCCATTTTAAGTATAATTATTTGGAATGTCAATAGCCGTTCAGATAGATTTTTAATGAGGCAATATGTAGTCGGCAGCGATTTTTTTGAGGTAAAGTATTGAAAGAAAGAATTTTTATCAAAAGTGAGTGCGTTTTTTGAAATCCGGATAAGGAGTGGCCGAACTATAAGGAGACGGTGGATTAGTATTTGTGTTTTATTTTTTCATACATTTTGGCATTCTTGGTGATGAACCCCCAGGGAACGGATACGTAAGGATTGGGAATCTAATGGATTGATTATATAGAACAATCCGCATGTTTTCAAAAATACAAACTTTAATCCACTGTCTCCGAAATCTTCGGATATAGCTTCTTTATGCATGCCGGGCAAATGCCGTGGCTGAACTCCGCTTCGGAATGATCTTTGATGTACATCTCGATCTCTTTCCAGTAGCCTTTGTCGTCGCGGATGTTCTTGCAGGAAGCACATATGGGAAGCAGTCCGCGGAGCATTCGGATCTTCGCCAGGGCGTCGTCGACGCGCCGAGTCAATTTCCTCTCTCGTTCCAGCAACCGCCGCACACGGAGGCCGTGGATGCCCAGGGCCAACATAAAGGCGGCGCCGATGCAGATAGCGTAGAACCAGACCGTCCGGTAGAAATGCGGGTAGAGGTCGAACTCCAACGAGTCGCCCGTTTCGTTCCACACTCCGTCCTCGTTACTGGCTATCACCCTGAAACGATAGTGTCCCGGCGGAATGCGGGTGTAGTAGGCAACGCGACGCGTCCCCGCGGCCACCCAATCCTTGTCGAATCCCTCCATCAGATACTTGAAGTTCACACGCTCGGCGGCACCCAGGTTGACAGCCGTGTACTCAATTTCAAACCGCTCACTGCCAGGAGAGAACTCACGCACTCCGGCACCAGGCCGCACCCCATCGATGGCGAAACCCGTGATGTACACGGGTGGTGCGCTCTGGTTCGTCTTCATGTGCGCCGGATCCACCACAACGGCTCCCCTGATTGTCGGGAACCAAAGCCTGCCGTCGCGGGTCTTGCAAGCTGCTCCGCTGTTGCATTCGGCGCTCCTCATGCCGTCCGCCTTTCCGAAGGAAGTGCAGATGATCGACGTCATCTTCCCGGCGGCGAAGAGGTCGAGCTGCTTCTTGCTCACTCGATACAGACCTTTATTGCAGCTCATCCACAGGTTGCCGGAGGCGTCTCCCAATATGGCAAATACAACATCGTCGAACAGCCCGTTCTTTTTCCTATAGGCCGTGAAGCGGCCGTCCTTGAGGCGCATCAATCCGCCTCCGAACGTGCCGATCCAAAGAGTCCCCTCCGCATCCTCGTGAATGGATGTCAACGTGTCGCTCGCAAGACCGTCCTTGGTTCTGTAAACAATGAACCGTCCGTCCTGCAACAGGTTCAATCCCCCGCCGAAGGTGCCTACCCAAAGCCGGCCCTGGCGATCCTCGTGCACGAAGATCACGTCCGCGTTCGAAAGACCTTGGTCCTTCCCCAGCACCGTGACCTTGCCATCCTGCAACCGGTTCAACCCCCCGCCGAACGTTCCCACCCAAAGCGCACCGGAACGATCTTGGCACAACGACATGACATTGTCGCTGGATAATCCGTCTTTCTTCGTGAGGGTCCTGAACCTGCCGTTCTGGAGACACGAGAGCCCGCCACCGTGGGTTCCGATCCACAGCCTCCCCTCACGATCGGCCAGCACCGCCCAGATCCTATCGCTCGCCAGGCCATCTTTCTGGGTGTACGTGCGGACGGCACCACCACGCAGTTGATTCAGCCCACCGCCCCAGGTGCCCACCCACAGAGCTCCTTCACGATCTTCCTCGATGGCCCAGATCATGTCGTTCGCTAATCCCTCCTGAGTTCCGTAGGGCGTCACCTTGCCCTCCTTCAAGCGGTTCAGTCCTCCGCCGTCCGTGCCCACCCACAGGTTCTGCTCACGGTCCTCGAATATCGACACAACGTTTTCATGCGACAGACCTTCGCCGGTGGAGTAGACGTCCAGCCGGGCGCCGGTGATACGTTTCAGCCCACCCCCGGTCGTCCCGATCCAGAGACTGCCAGTACGGTCCTCGTAGATGCATCTGATGATGTCGCCAGCTAGCGCACCCTTGGCCTGGTAGTCAGTGAAGACGCCGTTTTGGAAGCGATGCAGTCCGCCGCCGCGGGTCCCGACCCACAGGATGCCGGCCCGGTCGCAATGGAGGGCCATCACCATATTGCTGCCCAGTCCGTCGGCGGTGGAATACGTTCGGAACTTCCCATCCTTCATCCTGCCCAGACCGCGTATCGTTCCGATCCAGAGACTGCCCTCACGATCCTTGCAGATAGCAGTGATCTTGTCGCTGGGCAGACCATCCTTTTCCCGGTAAGCAGCGGCAACGCGTCCCTGGTCGAGACGATTGAGTCCGTCTTCATCCGTCCCTATCCAAAGATGACCACTATCATCCTCGTATATCGACCATATGATGCTTTCCGAAAATCCCTCATCCAGCGAGACCGCGGTGAAGCTGCCCTGAGCATAACGGATCAGCCCGCCTTTGTGAGTCCCTATCCACAACGACCCTGCCTGATCTTCGCATAGCGCCAGAATGCTGCTGCTGGTCATGGCCGCGGTGTTCTCCTCGTCGAACACCGTGAACGCCATGCCGTCGAAGCGGACGAGCCCTTCCTCGGTGCCGATCCATAGATAGCCGTCACGCGTTTGCGTGATGGCGCGCACGGAATTCTGTGGCAGCCCATCCTCGATCTGCCAGACGTTGTGGATGAACTGCGTTGGGGCTTTCGTTGGATCAAGGGCGAGCGCCAGTCCAGTTGCTCCGAACAGCAGCCAGCCGAGCCATGCTGTCCGGAAAACCGTCAGGCCGCGTCGTCGCAATGCACCTGGGCTCGGATCTGCCTTAATCATTCTTGAACCTCCAACAGGAGATCCCACGATAGAAAAATCAATTTCCCCTATGATGGGATCTTAAAGGGAATATATTGAAATTGCAATAAGTGGCCGTGATTTTTTTGGAAATTTAGTGAAAAAAGATTTTTTGGCAAAAAAGATGCTTTTTAGTTGGGGACTGTCTCTTTTTCTTCTACAATGGTTATTACTACTTTCTACCTGCTAAAAGGTAAATCGTCACGGCTGTGGAGATCACGGTCACAATCGTCATTATCCTATGGATAGTCAATACTATGTTATTGACCGGCTTGCCAAGGCTCAGTAAAACGCCTGAAATAAACAATGCGAGAGCAGACAATCCCACGACCACAATCAAGGTTAATATAATTACTTTGGCTTCAACATTCTTGAGCAAATTGTGAATCATAATAACCGTGAATACCACTGCCGCAAGGGCTGTTAGCTTGTGGATGGTAAAAATTAAGGTGTTTAACGGCTTCCCGGAATTACTCAGCCAAACACCAAAAACAATCGTGAAGAGAAAAAGTAATCCAGTGAGTACCATTCTTAATGCAATAGTGCCCATTTCAACCTCCTGGTTTGCTGGGGGAATTTGGGTCTGGTCTTTCATTGTTACTTTTACCTTTTGCTTTTGAGGTGGTCTTGACAAGCAAGACCACATCAGACACCGAGAATAATGTTTGATAGCGGCTAGTCCTAACCCATGCCGAATGCTGAGGCCACTATTTTTTTCCCCTTTGGGTTGCAATTATTCTGATTGCGTTCCTGACGCCGAGACCTTTTCCTTCAGCACATCGGCGATAGCCGTGGCCCAGGAAGTGATGGCATTCCAATCACGAAAGTCCCCAACAGGAGCTTCGACCTTTTTGATCATGAATTTTTGAATGAAATTCAATTTTTTTGTGTCTACATTGCCATGAAAAAGTTTAATGTCACGAGGCTTTATATTCTTGGCAATGGATTGTAAGTTCTTGGGGAACCGCCAACCTTCAGTTAATTTAACCGGATCACCTTTGCCCGTAGGTCCGCTCGAAAAGAGCCACAACGGCTGCTCAGCCAGCGCTTTCTCGTTGGTCTTTAAGAATTTCGCCGCCTCCTTTCGCCAGCGGCCGATGTAAACCGCGCTGCCTAATATGACTGCCGTGTATTGAGTCGGATCACTGACGCGATTTGCAGGTAGCACATCGGTACGCAGACCTGCTTGACGAAGCACTTGCCCGATTTTCTCGGCAATCTCTGCCGTTGCGCCGTACTTAGTGGCATAAGTCACTAAAACTTGAGTTTTCATTTTATCCTCCATTTTGTTCGGGTAGCGACTGTAGTCGCCACGTCTGATTTTAATAAAATAATTTTGCACAAACAATTGTAGATAACATTTCCAAAATAGTTGTTGAACTACATTTTACCCTTAACAATCACTTTAGCCCAATTGGCAGCACGCTCTAGCTCTCCCTCTTTCAGCGGACCTTCTTTGCCTGTTACGAAAAAACCTTCTGGTGACCCTAAAAGAGTCCCGCCATTTTTTTTCAGACTGTCAGCGATCCTTGCCGCGGCATAACCAAAGATTTTTACCAGTTTCGTCGAAAATCTGGTGTCGAACGCCGCTACATTGATGCCCCTGATGGTAGGCTTCGCAATTTTATCAAGAAAATCTTGAATCGCCGGCGTAGGTCTGCCCCCTTGGGTAGGGGAGCCAACTATTAATAATCCCAATTCAGTTAAGTGTTCAGGCTTTATTTCGCTTACCCGAAGTGTTACTACATTCTCTTTAAAACCAAGAGCATCACCTATTGCTAGAGCTATTTGCTCTGTGTTACCAAATACTGAATCATAAACAATCAAAGTTTTCATCTTGATATATTACCTCCTTTAAACGGTCTAAAATCATCGATCACAATGGTTGAGAAACCGGCTTTTTTTCAAGACGCCCAAGTTGAAACAGCCTTCGACCAAGAAGTATGCACCATATTATATCGATTCCAAGATATTTTATTTCATTTTAGCGCGTCGGTCAATGACCAAGCACGCATAAATTGTGTCATATCGCGCATAAAGGAAATATGCCGCCTCAAAATTGACAATATCTGGTTAAATGCTATCCTAGTCTGATGCTGAAAGGAATTAACAGATCCCCCTTCAACGTTTCCGTGACAGTGCTGTCACAGTTGGTTCGCTATCTTTCTTTTCTGAAAGTCGATACGGACAAGCTTTTTTGGTCAGTGGGAGTTGATCCGGTCATCCTAAAATCCCCGGATGCGAGAATAGCGGTTGAAACTTATATTGCCATCGAGGATGAAGCCGCCCGGGTTACGGGCGACCCCTATTTCGGCTTGCATATGGGAGAGTTTTACGAAATCGGCAGCTGGTCCATTCTCGGCTATATGATGATGAACTGCCGGACCCTTGGCGAGGCCTTTGAAAAGTCAGCAAGGTACTCGAATATAATAGGAAACCTGATTCAAGCCAGTGGACATCTCAGATATAAAAAAATTAAAGTTGTGCTTTCAACACCGAAAAATGCACCTTATATTTCACGTCATCGTTTTGAAGCTACTTTTTCGAGCATAGTCCGCATGATCAGAACCCTTACCGGTCAAAAATTGCATCCCTTGCAAGTCGGATTCGCATTTCCGCCCCCCGCATCGATCACGGAGTATAAAAGAATTTTCTGTTCACCGGTATGGTTTGAACAAAAACATAATTATATTACTTTTGATTCAAATATCGGCAATATTCCCGTCCTGCTTCCCAACCCGGGTTTGTTGGAGCATTTCGAAAACTATGCCAGGGATTTTCTTTCTGAAATCGAGGGATTAAACAGTACTACCCGAACAGTGATAAAGCTAATACTCGAACGTTTGGACAAAAAGACGCTTACCATCGGAAGCATAGCCAGGGAAATGTCGCTAAGCGTCAGAACCCTTCAAAACCGTCTAAAAAGTGAAGGCAGGGTATTCAGCGAATTGCTTGAGGAAACAAGAGAGAGGCTGGCTAAAAAATATTTACGTGAGAAATACACCGTGGAAGACATAACCTATCTGCTTGGTTTTGCCGAGCCAAGTGTTTTCAGGAAGGCCTTTAAGAAATGGTCAGGAAGTACCCCCAAAGAGTACAGGGAAATTTCGCTCGCTAGAAATGATCATCTATAAAATGACCAATCTTTTTTAAGCATATTTGTCCCCTCCTTTGGTCAACTGCCTCCATATTTTGAAATTAAACCGAAAAAAATAGGCGATGGGGCAACCCTGATTCCCCATCAATAAAAATAAAAAAACCTCGTTGGCCTTGATATAACAAGGTATAATGGGTTTTGAGATCAAGCAAAATCCATAACCAACGAGGTGAAGATATTATGCCACAAGGACTGCTTCCATACAAGTACGAGACAGAGAAGAGAGAAGGTGGACTGACAGCGCTAGGCGGGGTTGGGTTATATTTGGATTTGTTTCGGGCCCTCAAGCTTGGGCATATTTTGGATAGCAGCATCGGGATTCGTGATTCAGATCAAGG
>Ga0180014_1000245_pt1 | contig 16090 bp, 13 predicted proteins | sample KR13_S1_MetaG_FD_116507 | JGI IMG/M metagenome (GOLD analysis project Ga0180014, IMG submission 116507) | Groundwater microbial communities from the Olkiluoto Island deep subsurface site, Finland - KR13_S1_MetaG | ecosystem: Environmental > Aquatic > Deep subsurface > Groundwater | place... | reverse complement strand
TGGCCGACCTAACCAATCTTCATTTTCGTCACCCGGAAACAAACGCGCGGATGATCTATGAGCTTGTCTAAACCGGCAAAAGGTGCCATCTTATTTTCCGCCCGGATCAGGAAATCTGAAATTGTAAACGGTATTGCGAAACTCAGGAGGATGACATGGTTTTGTTGTTTTTCTTCTGGATTCCGGCTCCTGACTTCTGAATACTATCCCTCTATGGAGCGATGGACTTATTTCGCGCGACGGCTGTTGCTGGTGATTCCCACGTTTATCGGGATCACGCTTGTCAGTTTCGGTCTGTGCCAGTTTGTGCCCGGCGGACCCGTGGAACAGATGCTGTTGCAGATGCGTGGGGTCGGTTCCGGCGGCGATGCCCGCCTGTCGTCGGCGGTCGGCGCGATTTCAGAGGACCAGCGTAAGGCGCTGGAAAAGCATTTCGGGTTCGATCAGCCGGTGCTCCAGCGCTACTGGACCTGGTTGATTACCAACCGGATCGGCCTGGCGGTCGAGTCCTACAAGTTCCCCAACAAGACGGTCTGGCAGTTAATCAAGGAGCGGTTTCCCGTCTCCCTGATATTCGGGATCACCGGGTTTGTTCTGACCTACCTCATCTGCATTCCCCTCGGCATTGCCAAGGCCCTGCGGAACGGGAGTGCTTTCGACTGGATCTCCAGCGTGATTGTGTTCGTGGGCTATGCTATTCCCGCTTTTGCCTTTGGCATGGTGCTGAAAATGATGTTCTGCGGGACCACGGAAACGCTGTGGAGCGTGTTTCCCGTGTCCGGGTTCCATTCCGACGCGTTTGAACTCCTTTCGTTTCCCCGTCAGGTCAAGGATATTGTCGCGCACATGGCGCTCCCCGTGCTGTGTTATATGATCGGGAATTTTGCCGTGTTGACCCTGCTTATGAAAAACTCGCTCCTGGAGCAGATTGGCCAGGATTACATCCGCCTGGTGCTGGCCAAGGGCGCCGGCTTGCGCCGGGCAATCTGGGTCCACGCGTTCCGAAACGCGCTGGTTCCCATCGCCACCGGTTTCGGCGGTGTCCTGACCGTAATGTTCGCCGGGTCTGTCCTCATTGAGCGGGTGTTCGAAATTCCGGGCATGGGCCGCCTGAGCCTGGAGGCGATTGTCAGCCGGGATTACATGGTGTTTATGGGTATTTTGTCGGTGACGGCGCTCCTTGGTCTGCTGGGTCGGATCGTTTCCGATCTGGCCTACGTGGTGATCGATCCCCGGATCCATTTTCAATCGCAATGAGCATGAATCCGCTGACCTTACAACGCCTGCGCCGGTTCCGGAGCCTGAAACGGGCCTACGTGTCGTTCTGGATCCTGGTGGGGCTTTATGCCCTCAGCCTCGGCGCCGAGCTGATCTGCAACGGCAATCCCTTGTGGATCCGGTGCAACGGGAAATCCTATTTCCCCGTGGTCCGGTTCTATCCCGATGACGTATTCACCGCCAGCGGCAAGTTCACCCGGCCCGATTACAGGCAACTGGCCCGAAGCGATCCGTTCCGGCAGAATCCCGCCAACCGGATGCTGTTGGCGCCGATCCCCTATGGACCGCTGGAAAGCGTTCCGTTCGAGTCCATTGAACTGCCGGATCAGGTCAATATCATACTGGCACCGGAGCCGATGATCGGCACACTGGCTCTGCGCCCGGATTTCACGATTGCCCAGGCGTCCGCCTGCGGCGGTTTTTTCAGCGCGGAAGATGCGCAGCTGGCGAACCGGAACCTGGCGGAATTTCTGGCGTTGCCGGAGTCTTTCCGAAAGGCCGTCGCCGAACGGTTTTCAAATCGAGAGACGCCATCGCTTTCGATGGTCGGTGTGTTGAAGAATGGAGAGCAGATCCGATTTTCCGTGGCGACCTATACCCCGCGCCGCGCCGCGCCTGAAACCGTCCGGATGACGTTCCGGGAGCGGGATGATTCCAACCTGCGGCGCGAAACGGTCAGGATCAATCGGTCGCAAGGCGTAGACAGCCGGAGCACGTTCTGGCAGACCCTGTCTCCGGCGGATCGGCAGACCTTGGCAGACATGGCCCAGCGCCGGTTTGAAGAACCGGTTCCGGACACGATCGTCATGGCGGCTGGCCGGTCCGTCACGGTTCGGTTCAGCAAGGAGGAAGTGCGTTATCCAATGCGGCCCGTCCGGGGGCATCCGTTGGGGATCGACAGCGCGGGGCGCGACGTGCTGGCGCGCATTTTGTACGGGTTGCGGATTTCGCTGTCGTTCGGATTTTTACTCGTGGTGGTCACCATGGGCGTTGGGATCCTGGTCGGCGCGTTTCAGGGTTACTACGGCGGCGCGGTGGACATTGTCGGCCAACGGCTGATCGAGATCTGGGACGCGTTGCCGTTTCTTTACATCCTGATTCTGATGGGATCGGTTTTCGGGAGCAGTTTTGGCCTGCTGTTGGTGTGCTACGGCTTATTCAACTGGGTCGGGATTTCCTACTATCAGCGCGCGGAATTCCTGCGTTTGCGCCGGATGGCGTTCGTGGAAGCCGCCCGGTGTATGGGAATTTCCCCGCTGAAAATCATGTTCCAGCACATTCTGCCCAACGCGCTGGTTCCGGTGATCACGTTTTTCCCGTTTTCACTGGTTGGCGCCATCGGGTTGCTGGCCGCCCTGGATTACCTGGGGTTCGGCCTGCCGCCGCCGACGCCCAGTTGGGGGGAGTTGCTGACCCAGGCCCAGGAATACAGCTGGGCCTGGTGGCTGGCGCTGTATCCCTCGCTGGCTTTGTTTCTCGTGATGCTGTTGGGCGTGTTTGTCGGGGAAGGCGTCCGCGCTGCGTTCGATCCCCGGCCGGTGAGCCGGATGGAGTAGGGGGGAGGCGAGCCACGCTCCGTCGTGGCCGAGGTTGAAGAGAGGACGGACGCGATAAAACGCGTCCCTCCATGGAAATGTTAACATGGAACCATTACTCAAAGTCGAAAACCTGACCGTAAGCTTTCAGGCCGACGAGGGCCGGTTGCAAGCCGTGGATGGAGTGTCGTTCCATATTAACCGCGGCGAGGTGCTGGGCCTGGTTGGCGAGTCCGGGTGCGGGAAGAGCGTTACCGCGCACAGCCTGGTGCGGCTGATCCCGTCGCCGCCGGGCCGCATTGAAGCGGGATCCGTGCGATTCGATGGCCGCGATCTCCTTGCTCTGCCGATTGAAGAACTCCGTCAGATCCGGGGTCGCGCCATCAGTATGATTTTTCAGGACCCGTTGACGGCGCTTTCTCCCTTGCATCGGATCGGCGCCCAGTTGGCGGAAACACTCCAATTGCATCGGCCGATTGGGCGGCGCGAAGCCTGGGCGATTGGCGAGGACTGGTTGCAGCGGGTCGGCATTCCCGATCCCGCCGAGCGCCTGTTCGCGTATCCGCATCAATGTTCCGGCGGGATGCGCCAGCGGGTTATGATTGCCATGGCCCTGATGCTGAATCCCGACCTGGTAATCGCGGATGAACCGACCACGGCGCTTGACGTCACCATTCAAGCCCAGATTTTCGAACTCATGCTGGCGCTGAAGAGACGGGACTCATCCATTCTCCTGATTACGCATGACATGGGCGTGGTCTGGGAGCTGTGCTCCCGCATGATTGTCATGTACGCCTCCCGGATCGTTGAGGAGGGATCGGTGCCGGATGTGTTTTCAGCGCCGTTGCATCCCTATACCCGGGGACTGCTCAGTTCCATGCCGTCGCGGCAACAGCGTGGCCGGCGGCTGGAAGCTATTCCCGGCCAGGTGCCTTCCCCCATGCAATATCCGCGTGGCTGCCATTTCTGTGACCGTTGCCCGCTGGCCTTTGACCGGTGCCGGGTGGAAAAGCCTGAATTGGCCGGGCTGGGGGAGGGGCGCCGGGTGGCCTGTTTCCGGGCGGGGACGGATAGATGCAAGTAGAATAACAAATTACCCGCGAAATCCGAAACAATTTTCACAACATGATGTCATGAATAATCCTGGGTCACAAACAGCGCCCTTGCTGGAAATCCGGAACCTGAAAACCTGGTTCCCGGTCCGGCGCGGTATTTTCTCCTCTGTGACGAGGCATGTCCGGGCCGTGGACGGTGTGTCGCTCTCGATCGGCAGGCAGGAGACCCTGGGGTTGGTCGGGGAATCCGGATGCGGCAAGACCACGCTGGGCCGCACTCTCCTGGGTCTCGATCGCGCCACGAGTGGACAGGTGTTGTTCGACGGTAAAGACCTGCTGACGCTTCCGTCGCGCGCGCGGCAGATACTCCGCCCGCGCCTCCAGATGATTTTCCAGGACCCGTATTCCTCATTGAACCCGCGCATGACGATCAAGGGTATTGTCACGGAAGGGCTGGTGGAGCATCGTTTGTTACGCGGGACTCGGGAACAGGAAGCGATCCGGCTCCTGGGCGAGGTTGGGTTGCCGCCCGATGCAAACTATCGCTACCCGTTCGAGTTTTCCGGGGGACAGCGTCAGCGGATCAGCCTGGCCCGCGTCCTGTCGCTCCGTCCGGAATTCATCGTCTGCGACGAAGCCGTCAGCGCGCTGGACGTGTCCGTCCAGGCCCAGATGCTCAACCTGCTGATGGATCTAAAGGAGCGCCACGCGCTGTCGTATCTGTTCATCTCACACGACCTGGGGGTGGTCAAGCATATCTCCGATCGGGTGGCGGTCATGTACCTGGGGCATATCGTGGAGGAGGGACGGACTGAGGAGATCATGGATCATCCCGGGCATCCGTACACGCAGGCGCTTATCGACGCGGTCTGCATTCCGGGACGTCCGCGCAGGCGGAAAATCATCCTGTCCGGTGAGATTCCATCGCCAATCAATCCGCCGCCCGGCTGTCCGTTCCACCCGCGCTGTCCCCGGGTCATGGACGTCTGCCGGCGGGAGTATCCGGCGGAGTGCCGGCAAGGCACGCGAAGGGTTTATTGCCATCTGTGCGGGCCGAAGCAGGAGTGAGCCGAAAGGCGTTTTGCCAATAGAGTAGAGAGGGAAGCCTTTGTCCCCCTCTCTCCTCCAACGCGGGCTGTGCCCGCAACCCAGTCAGCAATTCCCCGGGTCAGGTCTTGGAGCCGATTCCAGTTGAATATCCAAAACCACTCGTGGCGCGTGGCGAGCCAACACTCAATATCCAATATCCAAGTGCGGAGGGTGCCAGTGAAATGTCCCTAACGCTCCTCTTTCCTTCATGATTGGATATTTCTTCTTGTTTATTGCGGTTCCCAACGTTTAAGGTACTTTTGTGCTCTGGCGCCCAATCGGCAAGGTCTTGATTTCCCGTGCCCCCGTCGTCTTGCGGATGACGTTCAGATTTCACACCCGGGACAGGACAACTCCTTGATCCTCGTCCTCCTCATCCAGAATAAGAATCAAATCCTGGCCCCGCTTTTCTGCTTTCACAAACTCGTTGTCGCGAACGCCCCAACCATGATACAAACCTGGTTCGTCATCTTCGGGAGTTGTCGAGGCAGAGCAATCCGAAGGCACCGGCAACCAAGCTGCTGGGCCGGGTTGTCAGGGTGACCTGCATGGAAAAGGATCGGAACGATCAATAATCTCAGGTTGAAGAGGTGTTGATGAATTACATTACATTCAAATCACTCGTGACCCGGAACCGGTCATTCCGCCGGTTTGATCAGAAAGCCCGCGTTCGCCGGTCCGTCCTGCGCAAGCTGGTGGACTTGGGGCGCCTCTCGGCATCCGGGGGCAATCGTCAGCCGTTGAAGTACATGTTATCCGGCGAGCCGAAACGGAATGCCCGGATTTTTCCCTGCCTGGGATGGGCCGGTTATCTTCGGCCCTGGCAGGGCCCGGCGGAAGGTGAGCGCCCGGCGGCCTATATTGTCATCCTGGGCGACAACACCCTCCGCCGGGATTGTCAATATGATGCGGGGATTGCGGCGCAGAGTATCATGCTGGGCGCCGCCGCCCGGGGCTTGGGCGGATGCATGATCGGATCGATCCAGCGCGAGAGATTGCGGCAGATCCTTAAAATACCCGGGCGCTATGAAGTTTTACTGGTCCTGGCCCTGGGCAAGCCGGCGGAAAAAGTGGTCCTTGAGAAAGCCAAAGACGGGAACATCAAGTACTGGCGGGATTCGAAAGATGTGCATCATGTGCCCAAACGGTCGCTGAAGGAAATTATCCTGAGATGAGCAATAAAAAATCCGCGTGATATTGCACCCGGTTGTGATAGCATTGCCCAAATGGAAACCCCTTGGAAAAGGAGCCGCTATGCGAATCGGAAGAAAAGGCGTGAAGATTTTCAAGATCAGGAACCGCAAAGGTTATGCCGCCATCTGCGACGGCAACCTGACGGAAGGTCGTTCCATTCCCGAGGTATATAGCCGCATGGTCAAGGCGGTTTGCCGTTCCTCGAAAAAACGCCGGTGATCCGCAGGCTAAGGAATATCGATCCCCATCACCAGGCGTTGAAGCCAGTAAGCCAGAATAGCGGTTATGGGAATCGTCAGAATCCAGGCCCAGACCATACGGCCGACAATCCCCCATTTGACGGCGCTTAATCGTTTAGTCATTCCGACGCCCATAATGGATGTCGAGATGACATGGGTCGTGGAGAGGGGAATGCCCCAGTGGCTGGCGATCTGAATGATCGTCGCGGCGGTGGTTTCCGCGGCAAAGCCGTGAATCGGTTGCAGGCGCACCATTTTATGGCCCAAAGTCCGAATGATGCGCCACCCACCAGCCGCCGTTCCCGCCGCCATGGTCAGGGCACAAATGATCTTGATCCATACGGCAATTTCAAACCGGGGAGTCCTCAAAAAGCACAGCCAGGAGGGGAGGGTGTCTAGCGTCCCGCTTTGGGTAGCCGTGAAAAGAACAAGGGCGATGATGCCCATTGTTTTTTGCGCGTCATTGGTGCCATGGCTGAATCCCATCCAGGAGGCGCTCAGGAGCTGAAGTTTCCCGAAAATCAGGTTGATAAGCCGCGGGGTCAGTTTGCGCAGAACAATCTGCAGCAGGCCCATGAGGAGAAAGCCGACCACGATTCCCAGGACAGGCGAAAGCACCATGGGTAACACGACCTTGGGCAGAAGCCCTTCCATCCGGCCCGTATCCGGATTTGCTATTGCCCAGTGAATCACACTCCATTTGCCGTCGGCGTTCGCGACCGCGGCGCCGCATAACCCGCCGATCAGCGCGTGGCTCGAACTCGAAGGCAATCCCAGCCACCAGGTCAGGAGATTCCAGAGGATGGCGCCGATCAGCGCGCAGAAAATGGCGGGAAGGGTGATGCACTGGGTGTCCACCAGTCCCCGGCCGATGGTGGTCGCCACCGCCACCCCTGTCATGGCGCCGATAAGGTTAAACGTGGCGGCCAGGATAATTGCCTGGCGGGGAGTTAAAACCTTGGTGGAAACCGTGGTGGCAATCGAGTTGGCAGTGTCGTGAAAGCCGTTGATATACTCGAATACCAGGGCAATCAGGATGACAATGAAGATAAAAAACATAAAAGAAATCATCCCTGAGATAATTTCAAGACACGGTAGCGCTACTCAGGTTCATGGCGTAACGGTTAGAGGGCGGAATCAGGCTGACGCCTTGTCATCCGGAGTCCAGTGAAGAGCCTGCCCTGAGCTTGTCGAAGGGATCTCGGCGCAGGGACTGAAGAGCGAAGATTCCTCGCTGTGCTCGGAATGACACCCCTTTCGTCCCGTATTTTCCTTCATGGTCTGCTCCGATAACCGTGAACCGCTGAACTGTTCCGCCGAAGGCGGATCCGCCCATGGCGGAGAACCCAACAATCTGGGCAGTTACGAATATTTCAGCACGACTTGGAAAATGATGTTGCCCGCATCCCGGCAACGGTCGATTATTTTTTCCAGCGTTTCATAGAGATCCATGATCACGATTACTTTCAAGGGCTCATAGCGGCCGCTATAGAGGCCCTTGCTTAACGCGAGCATCAGCTTGTCGGCCTCGCCTTCCATGTCATGCAGGCGAATATTCTGTTCCTTGACACTACGCAGGGAAGGGCGGTGCCGGAGGGTCTGGATCATTCGGGTTACTGTGGCCGTGGCCTGGGACAGGATGTCCACCTGCGGAAAAAAATCAATGTCCACCAGGAATTCGCGGCAAATGAGATATTTTTCGCTGAACTTCTTGATGGTTTTGGGAATCTTGTAAAGCGCCACCGACAGGGCTTCAATATCTTCCCGTTCCAGGGGGGTGACAAAGGTCTTGCATAACTGTTCCGTGATTTCTTCGGTGATATGCTTGTCCTTGCGGCGGGTCTTGATGAACTCGTCCAGCGTCTGGCCATCATCTTGTTTCTGAAGCATGTTACCAGCAGTTGAACGCTGGTCTGGGCTTCTTGCGAGCTGGACTCCAGCAAATTAAAGAATTTATCGTCGTACCCCAATAGTTTTCGTAGCGATTTCATAACACGTGCGAATTGTATTTCGTTGCCGGAAAAGTTCAAGATCCATCTTATAAGTTGGCCAGGGCGGCTTCGGCGGTGTCGAAGACCTGGAAAATGGACGCAAAACCGGAAATATCGAACACTTCCTTGACCACACCGCCCAGTCCGCACAGCAGGAGTTTGCCGCTGGTGCCTTTGATCTTTTTATAGGTGGCAAGAACACTGCGCAAGCCGGCGCTGCTCACATAGTTCAGTTCGCTCATATCCAACACAAAGTTTTTCCCGCCTTCCTGGATCAGTTTATCAAAGGCGCGGTCGAATTCCACGGCCATGAGCGCGTCCATGCGCCCCTTGATATTGACGAGCAGGCCGTTATCTTTACGAATGATTTCAATATCCATGATGCTGATCTCCCTTAAAAATAGCAGGTGTAAAGCCTGCTCTACCGCCTTATGCAGATACTGGTAGAGCCGGTTTTATACCGGCTATGGCTTTATTTTTAACCCATTTCCGCCGTAGGCGGATATGCCAATGGTATGAAAATTCCTAGCCGCTGCGGGTCGGGCTAAATTGCTCCTATATAAGATTAGAGTGCGGCAAGGAATTCATCCATGCCCGCGATCTTAAACAACTGGGTTACCGCCGGTTGGGCGTTGGTAATTCTGAAATTGCCTTGCCGTACCTGCTTGGCCGTGCCCAGGCAAATACGGAAAAAGGCGGAACTGACATAATTGACATCCTTCAGGTCAAAAACCGCGCGCAAAGGATTATCCGGCGCCGCTGTTTTCGCCGCGGCCTTGTCCAGTGCTGCCGACACGGCGCCGGCATGGGCGGCGCTTTGAATAGTATCCATACTGCCGGAGAATAAGAAGGTCAACGTATGACTTGTGGAATCATAGTTCGATGTTACCATAATAAAATCCCTTCATGTATTTGCAACGTTGGGTTGAAGCTCATCATAGAATCTATTCCTCCTCGCCGCTCAGGCGGGCCAGGACATTGAAATCCTCCAGGGTCGTCATGTCGCCGGTGACTTCGGTGCCTGACGCCACCTGCTTGAGCAGGCGGCGCATGATTTTGCCCGACCGGGTCTTAGGCAGGCTCTGGGTGAAACGGATTTCGTCCGGCTTGGCGACTGCGCCCAGTTCGTTGCCGACATGCTTCCGGAGTTCGTCCCGTAACGCGGGACTGGATTGCATCCCCGACCGGAGCGTCACGAAGACCACCAGTGCAAAGCCCTTGATGTCATCCGGTCGGCCTACCACGGCGGCTTCCGCGACCGCCGGATGGCTGACCAGGGCGCTTTCTACCTCGGCGGTACCGATCCGGTGGCCGGACACGTTGAGCACATCATCAATGCGGCCGACGATCCAGAAGTAACCGTCCGCATCCTGTCGGGCGCCGTCGCCGGTCAGGTAACTGCCGGGCACGTCCTTCCAATAGGTCCAGGTAAACCGTTCGGGATCGCCCCATACGCCCCGCAGCATGCTGGGCCAGGGCCGGCGGATTACAAGCTTACCGCCCGCGTTACAGGGGACCGGTTTGCCCTGGTCATCCAGGATTTCCGGATGCACTCCCGGAAGGGGCAGACCGGCGGAACCCGGCTTCGCGGATACGGCGCCGGGGAACGTGGAAATCATGATACTACCTGTTTCCGTCTGCCACCACGTATCCACGATCGGGCAGAGCTTGCCGCCAATGTGTTCGTGGTACCAGATCCAGGCCTGTGGGTTGATCGGTTCGCCCACGGTGCCCAGCAGGCGTAGGGACGAGAGATCATGCTTTTTTGGCCATTCGTCACCCCACTGCATAAACGCACGGATGGCGGTGGGTGCGGTGTAGAAGATGGTGATGCCGTATTTGGCGATCATCTTCCAGTACCGGTCCTTGTCGGGGAAATTCGGTGCGCCTTCATATAAGAATACAGTGGCGCCGTTGGCGAGGGGGCCGTACACGACATAACTGTGGCCCGTGATCCAGCCGATATCTGCCGTGCACCAGAAGATATCGGTATCCCGGACGTCGAAGATGTTCTGATGCGACATTTTGACGCCGAGCAGGTAGCCCGCCGTGCTGTGGAAAATGCCCTTGGGCTTGCCCGTGGATCCGCTGGTGTACAGGATGAACAGCACGTCCTCGCTGTCCATGGACTCGGGTGGGCAGTTCGCGTCAACATGGTCCAGTTCGCTGTGCCACCAGACGTCACGCCCGCTTTCCATGGTAATATCGTTGCCGGCGCGCCGGGCTACGATCACCTTTTTTACGGATGCGCCCAGCGCGCAGCCCTGCACGTCTTTGAGTGCCAGGGCTTCATCGACGCTTTGTTTCAACTGGACAATGGCCCCGCGGCGATAGCCGCTGTCGGCCGTGATCACGATTTTAGCCTCGCAGTCTTTGATACGCTCGGCGACGGCCTGCGCGCTGAATCCGCCGAAGACCACCGAGTGGATGGCCCCGATCCGCGCACAGGCGAGCATGGCAACGACCGCCTCGGGGATCATCGGCATATAGATGATGGCGCGGTCACCCTTGCCGACTCCGTTGCGCTTCAGCACGTTGGCGAACCGGCATACTTCCCGGTGAAGCTGACGGTAGGTGAGGACGCGTTCCTCGCCGGGACGTCCCGGCGAGTATGGCTCGCCTTCCCAGATCAGGGCGGCTTTATTCGCCACGGGGGTGTTCAGATGCTTGTCGAGGCAATTAACACTGGCGTTCAACTGGCCCCCGGAGAACCACTTGGCATTCGGCAAGTTCCATTCACAGACGGCATTCCAGGGCTTGGCCCAGACGAGGTGCTGTTGCGCCTGCTCAGACCAAAAGGCGTCCGGATTGTCCATGGACGCGCGGTAGAGAGCCTGGTAAGCATCCGGAGAATTCACGAGGGCCGACGATGCAAAGGCCGGGGGGACGGGAAAAACCCGTGTTTCATGCAGGCTGCATTCGATGTTCGACGTGGAATCCATCAACATCTGTTCCAAACCGGAGGTGCGGATCAGTTCCTTGACGAAGGGATTGGATTTCACAATGTGAAAATGATCCTTCTTGACCTTCTTGGCTGTGGTCAGTACGACCCGGATGAACACCGAGGAGAGAAAATTCACATTTTCCAGGTCGAATACGATCTTGAAGGAATCCGGCAGTTTGGCGCCGCCGGCGATGGCGCCTAGTTTGGCATCAAGCGTTTTTGCCAAGTCCGCACAGTTGCCGCTGTTCAAGTCGCCGCTGAACCGGCAGGTGAGTTGCTGAGCCGAGGTGTCATGGGTGCATTCAAACATAATATCCAACGCGAGCTGGTCGCCCTCCCGAATAAGATTCAACATTCAAAATAAAAAATTGCCCCTGATCCGGATCGGGGGCCCGATTGATATTCCAGTGACGCCAGACCCTAACGCGGGCCATGCCCGCCACCCAAAGCTGCATCTGTCGGCCCGCATAGCATGCGGGCACCAAGAGCCGCCATATCCCGCCTGCAATCCGTCAGCCGACGGATAGCATTGCGGGCAGGTATGGCGGCCTACAGGTTGATTTTCTTGTTATTTATCGCGGCACCTGATGGATCAGGCACTAGTAATTCCGATTATATTCCTCCAACACGGTATTGAGCGTGCGGTGTTCGTCGAGAAAGTTATCTTTGGGAAAGTTCTTCCAGCGCTCGTTGTCGCGCCGCCGGTAAACGCGTTTGAGATTCAACAAATGGCGGGCCGTGATATTGTCACTGGTGATCGCCTTGCCACTGGCACCGCAGCTCATGAGTAAGGAAGTTTTTAAACGGTTGAAGATACCGCCGATGGCGCCGAGCGACGCCGGCATGTTGACCATTACATAGCCGACCTTCATGAGGTCGGAGAAGGTTTGAATCACCAGTTCATTATTGGCGTAAATGGCGGCGACATGGCAGGCGTCGCCGTGGGAATTCAGTTCAATACACAGGTTGGAGGCGCCTTCAAAGTTCGGCCGGACGTAGAAAGCCAGGACAGGCGCCAGCTTGGCGCCGGAGAGCGGATACTCGTCGCCGATCTTTTCTTGGCGCGCGATCAGGAGCCGCGTGCCGGCCGGCACGGTGATTCCAGCCATCTTGGCCAGCGTTTCCACCGGCTGACCGATGCACGCCGGTTTCAAAACCGGTCCGCCGTCCGGCTCGAACAGGGTGGCTTCCAGTTGCTTGATCTCCGGAGGCTTCAGAAAATAAGCGTTGCATTTCTCGAATTCCCGGACTATAGCGGCGGCATTTTTTTCCTCCACGACCACAGCCTGTTCGCTGGCAAACAGCGTGCCGTTATCAAAGGTTTTGGAGGCGACAATATTCTGGACCGCGAATGGAATATCAGCGCTGGAATCAATCAGCACGGGCACGTGGCCCGGCATGGATGCGATGGCGGGTGTGCCGGAACGGAGCGCCGCCTGGATCAGTTCCGGTCGGCCCATGGCCACGATGAGGGCGAGGTCGGGATGGGCCATGATGGCGTGATCCATTTCGCGGGAGGATTCATCCAGCCATTGAATGCAGTCTTCGGGGGCGCCGGCTTCAAGGGCTGCTTGATAACAAACGCGGGCCGTTTCGGCACAGCATTGAAGCGTTCGGGACGAAGGGCTGATCAGGAGCGGGTTCCGGGATTTCAGGGCAACGAGGATCATGAACAGCACGGTGGCGGTCGGGCTCGAGAGCGGGACTTTGATGAAAAGCGGTCCCATGGGTTCGGCAATTTCCGTAATGCCATGTGCTTCATCGTGGGCCACGACGCCGACCGTGATTTCGTTCCGGATGCTCTCGTGGACAAACTGGGTAGCGAACACGTTTTTCATGGCTTTATCCTGCCAGATGCCCAGGCCGGTTTCCTCTTGGGCCATTTTGGCCAGTCGGACGCGGTGTTGGAACCCGGCGTGGCAGGTTCGCTCCACAATCCGGTCGACCTGCTGCTGATTGAACTGGTGAAAAACGGCGGCGGCCATGGACGCTTTCTTCAGGAGTTCCTGGGCCTTGAAATGCTCCTTGGAGAGCACGGTGCTTTCGCCGTAGGAACCCATCCTGTTTGCTGAGGGGGTCATATAGTCTCCTTCTTGCCGGTCTGCTGCGCGGGACACAAATCCATCAGCCTGCGCCATACAGAAAAACGCGTTAAATTTTAGGAAGAAGTATGGTCTGAACGCCGTGGCGCCGTCAATAGAAAAAATACGACCGGTAACTGGTCGGTAATTTTTGGGATGTACCGGCGGTTCGTGAAAATCGCAATGGTATGCCGTTCGAACGAACTGCCCTAATAACTGATCCATTACTGCCCAATGGTTTCCCGCCGAATTACATGTCGCTATTGCCGGGCCTGATCAATTTGTCGTTTCCCTATCCGGCCCATCCTGTTATCCTGTAAAATACGGGTTTGTGCCCGCAACCCAGTCAGAAATTCCCCGGGTCATGTCTTGGGGTTTTCGCAAGGCCGATCCCTGTTCGGTTCAGGAAGATCCGGCGGTTCGACGGTAGGCCAGCGGTGATATCCCAAACCGCTTCTTGAACAGGCGGGAAAAATAATAGCGATCCGGATAGCCTGTCTTCTCGGCCACATCCACAATCCGGAGATTGTGATCGCGCAATAGATAAGCGGCCTGCCGCATCCGCAGGCGAATCAGCCATTCGATCGGCGCAACGCCGAAATAACGTTTGAATTCGGCGCAGAAATGGGGTGCCGAAAGACATGCTTGGCGGGCCAGCAGGATCAGCGTCAGCCGTTCTGCAAAGTGCATTTCCATATACCAGCGAACGTTCAGCAGCTGCGGCGGGGTTGCGGGCTGGTTCTCCCGCGGCTGCATCCGCCGGCGGATTTCCCGGAACCAGTTGTGAAAAATATTGCGAATAATCACCGCATCCGGAGGATTACCGCCCGTCAGTTCCAGGTGGAGATCCATCAGGTAATGTTCCACGCCGACCGCGTTGATGTTCGGAATAGCGACGTTTACGGGTAATCGCTCCCGCGCCAGCAGATGACGAATGGCGGTTCCATCGCAATGAGTCCAGGAATGGGTCCAGGCCTTGTCGGGGTTGCCGTAATAATGGCCTGCCGCCCGTGGCCAGATCATCAGGCTGTCGGGCGGATGGCGCCGTGTGCCGCGCGCGGTACGGATGATCGTTTCGTCGTAAAAAAACATGATCAGGATATCGCCTGTTCCTGCCGGCCGGTCCACGATGCCGGGCCGCATGGGTTCCCGAATCCCGATCCCCCGGACACACAGGGCCGGGGTGTGGATGGGCGGATGCTCGAAAAAATAGCGGATGGTCTTCGCCATATCCTCTTCTCGATATCTCCAACGCGGGCTGTGCCCGCAACCCAAATGCATATTTGTAGTCCCGCATAGCATGCGGGCGCCAAGAGCCGCCATGCTATGGCGGCCTACAGTTTAATGTTTCCTTGTTTTTTATCGCTTTACCTGATGTGTGTAGTGAGTCTAACGCTTCTTTACATTTGAAAGGGAAAGGTAGAGTCGGCTTTATGCCGACTATTCGCAGGCATCAAGCATGCGCTACCCTTAAAACAGTACGGCTATATGTAAAATTATTTATGACTCATTACACTGGCAGGCTGGTGGGTTCAGCCCAATAGACTGCCGAGACCATAATGCAAAATGATATCATCATTTACTCCATTGCCAATATTCCGTCAATGATTTATGATTGATAAGTTAAATCAACAGTTTTTCCACGAGATCATTCATGGTCGGCAAAGCACGGGTAGTGTAATTGTTTCAAAACTGGCCAGGCTCCGCCGAAGCGCTGCGCCCAGGCGAGGGTTATTGTTCTAAAAACAAAGCGATCGAAAGGGGAGAGTATGCACTTTGCACGTTTCATGATGTCAGCGGGGTTGCTGGCGGCGGTCTTGATGGGTCAATCTGTCGTCTCGGTTGGCCGGGTGCAGGCGGCGGGCGCCGCTTCCAAGGTCCAGGCGCCGGCGGTCGTCCCCGACCTGTACGACGATTTCTCCGACGGGAAGTATGAAAAGCGGACCGGCAAGGACCCTTGGGGGAGACCGTTGCCGGAGTGGAAGGTCGAACAGGGGGAGATTGACGCCTCCGAGGGTTACCTGAAACCCAAGTCATTGAAAAAAGTTTACGTCGTGTTTTCGACACCGATCGACATCACGAAAGGGACCTGGGTCTTCAGATACAGATGGCCCAACGGCACGCCGAGCTTCAAAGGGAACTTCTATGGCATATCAATGATAGTGCAGTTCATCACTCCGCCGGACACGAAAGCCGGCTACAGCGGTGTATTTAATGGTCTATACCTCGACAATCCGCCTGACGGCCATTGGTGGGTGTCATCGGGGGCAGGTGTCACCAAAATCAGAGGGAGGGTGAACCATGCCGGCTACATTGCCAACATGACCGGTGCCCAGATTCAACCCAAGGATTTCGCTTCCGAGAAGAGCTACGTGGGCGGCAAGGACTGGCATGATGTCACGCTCATAAGAGACGAAGATGGTTTCGTGTACTCCTGGTTGGACGGAGACTACGTGGGCTGGTCCACGGACAAGACGCCGGACATTCCCGCATCGGAGAGGTTCTTCGTTGCCGTGTACGATCAAACTAAGACGCCCCTCCAGCACCCCATGGTCCTGGACGACGTTCGGATATACAAGAATAAGTACATTCCGCCCGTCAATTCCATCGCCTACGATTCCGCATCGGGCAGTATTGTCATCAAGGGCTGGGGCGCGACGCTGGAGAAAATCGCGGCGGCAGTG
>Ga0180014_1000241_pt1 | contig 16192 bp, 11 predicted proteins | sample KR13_S1_MetaG_FD_116507 | JGI IMG/M metagenome (GOLD analysis project Ga0180014, IMG submission 116507) | Groundwater microbial communities from the Olkiluoto Island deep subsurface site, Finland - KR13_S1_MetaG | ecosystem: Environmental > Aquatic > Deep subsurface > Groundwater | place... | reverse complement strand
TCCATGCCCCACTCCCTGGCGGCGTTCAGGAAAACAAGATATTGCCTGAAAATGCTTTCCGCCGCGGCCGCCGATTGTCCTCGTAGGATTTCGGTACTGCAGGGAGTGAAAGGCTGCGTCAGGATGTTGATCTGGAAGATGCCCGGAATGAAGGCAATGATATTCTGCATGAAATTGGATTGGAAAGCGAAAATATTGTGAAGACAGGCCAAATTTTCCGGTGAGTTCGCAACGGTGATCAGGCTGAGTTCTTCGTCATGCCATTGGTCGAGGGCCTGGCGGCCCTGGATTGTGAAGCGCCGGGTAAAGCTGGCTGATTTCAATTTCGGCTTTGTGAAAAGTTTCCCGACTGGAAAAAATTATTTGTCTTTGAGTTCTGCAAAGACTTCCTTGATGTTCCGGTAGTTGGGATCATTTTTCAGGATCTCGAAGGCCAGCTTTTTGGCGTATAAATAGTCGTCTTTCAGCTTGGCGGTCTGGACCAGTTCGTATTTGACGGCGTTATATTCATCGTCCTTGCGGTCAGGCGTTTGCAGCGCTTTCTCGAACCAACTGATGGATTCATCCATCATGCCCTTTTCCCGGAAGCAGATCCCCAGCAGCCCGGTCGAATCGAAGAATTTCAAGGGGTGCTTTGAAGAAATCAGGAATTCGTGGATGGCTTCTTCGATCAGTCCCATTTCCTTGTAGGCGATGCCCAGGTTGTAGCGGGTATCGTAATCTTCGGTGCCGATCTTTTCGTCCACCCCCTTTTTAAATTCCTTGAAGATCTCCATCATATTCTTTTCGATAGTTGAAGTCCGTTGTTTCTGAAGTTCCTCGACCCAGTATTTGATGGCGCTCAATTCGCCCGGAACGGATTTTTCGGTTTCGTAGAAGTCCTCTTCTTCGATAAAAAGGCTCTCGCTTTTTAATATGTCCATCTCGCTTTCGGCCAGTTCGTTTTCATCGATATCCTTGAACGGGGATTCACTGCTGGCCGGAGCTTCATCGCTTGTAAAAATATTGTCGATGTCCAAAAAATCGGCGCTGGAACCAAGGTAATTCGGGTCGGCCGTGCTGCTTTTCGGGCTGCCGCTGGGAGCTTGAATGATATCTTCCTGATCGACTTCGATCATGTGGACCGACTCCTTGCTTTCCGGTTCCTCCATTTCAATTTCAAAATGGAGGTTATCTATTTCAGCGAAACCAGCGGAGTTGATTTTTTCGTCGGATTTGTTAAATATATTGTCTAGTTTGATTTCAATTTTGGAATCTTCGAATTGTTGCAGGAGATCGCTTTCCTGTGCGATCGATGATTCGATTTCGATTTTTTCAGTTTCCCCGGGCTTGACTTTGATGGAGTCGGTTTTGCTGGGTTGGATTTCCTTGGCTTTTTTTATCCGGGCCAGGCGGGAAACGATTTCTTTGCTTTCCGGATACTCTTTCCTGAGTTTTTCCAGAATTTTTTCAGCGTTGCTGAAATATCCTTCACTGATGTAAAAATCGAGTTCCGCCAGGTGGGATGACAATCCTTTTTTGCTTTCGGCATCGGTTTTAATCTGCAGGCTGTCTTCGCCCTTGAGCAGGAATATGTCTTCCTCTTCCGACTTGATATCGGCGATTTCCATCTCACCCATGCTTGGTTGCTGCAGTTCCTCTATTTGTTCGATCATTTCGGCGTGATCAAAATCAATTTCGATATTGGTTCGCTCGTGACCGCTCAGATCCAGCAGTCGTTCATCGTTGGGTTTGAGTTTGGTCAGCTTGTCCAGCATGACCTTGTATTCTTCGTCTTTGTTCTCTTTCTTGTAGATCTTCAGGAGTTCAATACCCTCGCTTAGCAAAGCTTCGATATCGTTGCTCATCTGGTAGACGTCGAACAATTTGAACCTGATATCAGTATTGTTGGGAAAAGCGTTCTGGGCCGTTTTCAGAAGATCGATCGCCTTTTTAAAATTGTTTTTTTTCAATGCCTGATCGGCATTGTTCAATTGAAAGGAAATGAACTCCCGCTCCTGCTGGTCGTCTTCTTCGTCGGCCGTGGATTCTCCGGTCAGTTTGCCGAGCTGCTCCTGGTATGCGAAAGGCGAATCCGACAATTCGATCAGTTCCTTCAGCACGGAGATCAATTCGCTTTTCATGTTTTTCTGCTCATAGATCGGCAGCAGGGATTCATACATGGCGATCAGGCTGCTTGTTTTTTTGGTCGCCTTGAATATCGAGGCCAACTTGTTCAGGGCGGGCAAATAAGCATTGTTCGAAGTTATGATGAAGCGCAGCAGCGAATTGGCTTCGTCGAATTTTTCCTTTTCAATGAAGTGATCAATGGTGGGAAGAAACAACTGGTAGGCCTTGTCGATCTCTTCCCTTTGCAGGTAAACCTTGCCGAGTTTCATGATCACTTCGGTTTCATTGGAATCGATCTCGGCGATTTTTTTATAGATCTGCTCGGCGTCATCAATGAGATTGTTCTTGAAATAAAGTTCACCGAGGATCTTCAGCAGACTCAGGTGCTTGAATATCTCGTCGCCCAGGTTCCTGAGCATTTGAATGGCTTTGCCGCTGTTGCCCTGGGTGATGTAGCAGGAAATCAATTTTTCAAAGACCTTCAGGTGCTTGACCTTGTTGTAGGTCTGCAGCAAGAGTTCTTCGGCCGGCGCAAATTCCTTTTTCTTCATCAGGATGTCGCTGGCCATGAGATATTCGCTGACCGCTTCATCCTTCATTCCCTCGCGCAGATAATTGTCAGCCAGAAGAATGCGCATCTTGATGTTGCTGCGATCGAATTCAAGGATTTTTTTGTAGATGCCCAGGGCTTTTTTCTGATTGTTCTGCCGTTTGTATCCCTCAGCCAGTTCCAGGTATATTTGCTTGGCTTCGATCGTCAGGCCCTGCTTGGAGTAAAGATCGGCCAGCTTGAACGAAACCCCTTCATTCTGCGGATCGAGGCGGGTGATCCTTTTGTACATGGCGATGGCTTTGGTGAAAAAGCCTTCCTTTAAATAAAAATCAGAGATCCATTCAAATTGCTTGAAAGCTGCGGGAAGCCGGTTCAACTTGAGATTCAAATCACCGATGATCCTGCGTACCTCCAGGTCGTCGGGTTTCATTGCGATTATTTTTTGATATTCTATGATTGCAGCCTCGACCTTTCCCTGCTTGAACAGCTTGTCTGCCAGATGCAAAATTTTTAAGCGATTTTCAGCAGCCATTTTTTAATTTAAAGCTCTTTCTATGAAAAATAGTTACCTCTTTGAATAATAGCATATTTTTGTGTTTTTGGGTAGGATAGCCTTTGTTTTGGGCCAGGCCGTAATCAGGGAAAAATACAGCGAATTTTTCGAGCAAAAAGTCACGGAAAACCTTGGCGATGATCGACGCGGCGGCGATGGACAGGCTCTTGTCGTCTCCCTTGATGACGGACCGGCCATTGACGGGCAGAAAATCGGGGGCCATGGCGTCGATCAGGACATAATCCGGTTTGACCTGCAGATGCTGGACGGCCTGGCGCATGGATTGTTTGGTGGCCTCCAGTATATTGCTGCGGTCGATCTCATCGTTCCAGCACCAGCCGATAGAATATGCCAGCGCTTTTTCATAAATATCGTGTGCCAGTCGCAGCCTTTGTGCGGGAGTGAGTTTTTTTGAATCCCGATATTGATAGTTAAGGCGTCCGGGATGTAAAATTACCGCCCCGGCGACCACGGGGCCAAACAGGCATCCCCGTCCTACTTCATCCACACCGCATATGCGGCGATAATTTGTTTTGAGTAATTCTGCTTCTATGGCAAAATCAGCCATTACCTGAGTTCTTTCAGGCGGGACGCTTTGCCTTTCAGTTTTCTCAGGTAGAACAATTTCGCTCTTCTGACTTTGGTATGTTTCTTGATCTCAATTTTCTGGACCAGCTTGGAATTCAAGGGGAATATCCTTTCCACGGCGATACCGAACGAATTTTTTCGCACGGTGATGGTTTTGGAAATTCCCGAATTTTTGATGGCGATCACCGTGCCTTCATAAGTCTGGGTCCTTTCCTTGCCGGCTTCGATGACCCGGTAAAATACCTTCAGTTCGTCTCCAGGCCTGATTTCTGGAATATCGCTGCGCAATTCCTGGAAATTTTTAATGTCCTTTTTTTCTGTGGGCTCTTTTGGCAGGGTTTCCTGGGCTTGCTTATCTGCGGCGGCGGCTTGCGGTTTTTGTTTGGCTTTAGCTTTTTCAACCGGGTGCTTTTTGCTTTTTTTCTTTTCTTCTGTCATTTTTGGTCTCCTAAATTGGCAGTGAGTTGATTGGTTGTTTATTATACTATTTTTGGGGGGATTTTTCAATATGTCTTTATGGGCAGCCCCGGATCGATGTCATGAGATAAAAAAGAATGGCAGGACCGCCGCTCGCGGCGGCCCTGCCAAGTTAGAACGAGAAAAGGTTAGTTGAAATGATACGCGATGGTGATGCTGGGCACTATGATGTTCATGTTGTGCACGCCCGGCATCTTGGAGGTGAGTGCCAAGGGCACGGTTTGCTCCTGGCCGCGGAGGATCTCCAGCGCGGCGTTGACGCTGAACTTGGCGCCCGTGTAGCCGGCGCCTAAGGTGAACATATTGTAGGGGATCTGCGGCAGCAGGATGTTCATCGTCGCTAGCGGCGCGGGTGACGGGTCCCTCATGTAGCCAAGGCGCACCGCCCACTGCTCACAGAGCATGTACTCGGCGCCGATGCGGTACTGGATGCAATCCTTCCAATCCAGCTCGAGATTCTGGTCAAAGGCGCCCTTGTAGAGCGGATGGCTCATGAGCTGCGTCCACAGGGTCTCGGAGAATTCGACCGGGATCTTGTCCAGCTTTTTCCAGTTGGTCCAGTTGACGTCAAGGGCCAGCCGCAGCTTGTCTATGGGCTTGAAGCTGACGCCGGCGCCCAGCCACATGGGCAGCGTGGTCTTGCGTGTGATCTCGCTATCGATGGCCGCGCCCAGCAGGTTGGCCGAGGCCATCGTGGCGTCGCCTTTGAGGGTGACATTGACCGGGAGTTTGTAGCTGAGGCCGAAAGCCAGCGTATCGCTGGGGGTGAACTGCATGCCGAAAGTGGCGCCGAAGCCGATGCCGGTCAGGCTCTCCTCGTACTGGCCGACGCCAGGGCGCTTGATGTGCATCATGCCGTAGTTGAAGTTGATCGTGGCGCCGACGGCCAGCTGATCGCTGATCTTGTAGGCCACGAGCGGGGAGATGGTTACCACGCCAAGAAAGCTCTCCCAGGTGTAAACCTTGCCGCCGGCTAGATTCTTCAGTTGGTCACCGTCCCAGGTGGCGCCGGTTCCCGAGGGCGTGTAGATGCCGAGGCCGATGGTCAGCTTGTCCGACAGCGGCTTGATAAAGCCGAGCGCGCCGGCGGGGTAGAGCTTGCTGTTCGTCTTGGCGTCGACGCCAAAGGCGGCGGCGGTGTAGGTACCGCTGGGCAGCAGATTGGTCTCGAAGAGCGAGATCCATGTGCCCTTGGCGTTGGCCGCTCCGGCGGGATTGAAGTAGAAGAGGCTGACGTCGTTGGTCCAGGCGATCACCGCCCCGGCCATGCCCATGGCGCGCGAGCCCGAACCGTTGAGGTTCAGGCCGTTGGCAGAAAGAGCAATGCCGGTAAACGTAATCAAGGCGACAGTCAAAAGAAGCCGTACACTGTTTCCTCTTTGTTTCATTTTTCCTCCCAAAATTTAGTTGAAAAAAAACAATAATATATTCCGTTAAAAAAGTCAACCTTTTATCGCGTATGGGAAATCCAAAATGATTTTCCCGTAAACGCCGTCGTAACCCGGGATGCGGCGGACGCGGTTTTCTCGCATGGCCTGAACGGCCGCGGCCAGCCGTTCATCGGTCTTGGAAATTTCCTCGACCGGCAGGCGCTGCAAAATATGGAATTCCGGACCCAGGCAATCGATCAGTGAAAAGTAATACCGCTCAACCTTTTTGGAGGTCTCTCCGCATTTCAAAATCTGGGCCAAAATCTGCTTCAAAGGGATTTGATAAACAAATGGAACACGGGGTTCTTGCGCCTGATCGGCCAGCTCCTTAACGCGGTACAGGACTCCCAGGGTCAGAGGCTTGCCGCAGACCGGACATATTCCGCCCAGTTTCCGGGTTTCGGCCGGGGGCAGGGATATCCCGCAAAGGCGGTGGCCGTCATGGTGGTATTTGCCCTGCTCTGGGAAGAATTCAATGGTGCGGACAATGTTGCCGCTTTGTATGGCCTGGGCGATGCCGTTATAGCTTATCGGGCAGTCGAACTCGTTGGCTTCACGGCCCAGGTTCTGGGCAGAATGGGCGTCGGAATTGGATAAGATCGTGTAGCGCCGCAGCGATGATACCTGGGCCAGCATGGGGGGATCGGCTGATAATCCCGTTTCCACAGCATGGATAAAAGGCGCAACATCTTCGAAACATTCTTCCAGACTGTCGAATCCAGATTTGGATCCCAGCAGGGAAAACCAGGGGGTCCAGATATGGGCGGGAATGATCATAACCCGGTCATCGATGTCCAGGATTTCGGCGCTCAGGTCGCGGACCGCTGCGCCCAGTATGGGGCGGCCGTCAGAGCGCAGATTGAAGCGCCGGCTTAAGGAGGCATTGATTTTTTCCACCGTAGCCAAAGAGGGTGCCAGGACGAGAAGGTGAACCTTGCGGACCCGGTTGTTCTTTTTGTAGATCAGGGAAATTTCCGAACTCAGGATGAAATACACGCGGGATAGATTTTTTTTCAGGCAGAACAACCCGGGAGCGTCTTCGTTCAGTGATGATTTCAGGCTGTGGAACCAGAGGGGGTGGGTGAAATCGCCGCTGCCCACGACAGTGAGACCTTTGATCCCGGCCCAGCGGGCCAGTTCGGGCAGTTCGAGTGCCGGCGAGGTGCTGCGCGAATGGCGTGAATGGATATGAAAGTCGGCATAAAAACCCATTTAGTGGATTTTCTTGAATTTTTGAATATCCTCTTTCAAGTAAAATTCCAGCAAGTCGTGTGGGGTCATTCTGCTGATCATGGTCAGATTTTTATCAACCAGCAAGGTCAAGGGGGCAAGTGGGGTATCAAGGTATTCGCTTTTTAAAATTCCGATCAAATCTTTGCTTTTGCGGTATAGGCCTTCGGGGAGAGGCCGATTCATATCGATCCAGCCGTTTTCAGAAAGCAGCGTTAGTGCTTCTTCCAATATTCCCCTGCTCAGTTTGAAAACTCGGGAATCGGCCAGGGCGATTTTCTGGAATTCTTCGTTCAGATCGTAATACATATCCACGGTTTTTTGAGCGCTGGCCGAATAGCCCTGCAAAAAATCACTGGTTTGGCGCATTTTTTGCAGCGCCGGGTTCTGGGCAGCGGCAGCCCCATTGTTCACGGTCTGTTCGGCGTAGCATTTGTTGTTGATTTTTCCTTCGTCGGGATTGCCCGGGTCGGGAATGAGTCCGGCGATATAATCTTTGTACGTGTTGTAAGCGGGTTTGTGCTCCAGGTTCCTGCGCAGGATGCCCCAGGGCAGAACGGCGGAGTTGGGGTCGTCGATGATCGCATAAAAAAACACTTTTTGCGGGTAGTTCTTGCGGGCCCGGGCGTGCAGCATGTCCAAGTAACGGTTGGACTGCATGATTTCCGAATATTTGCTTGTGTTCCAGCCGGTTTCGGTGATCCAGAAAGGCTTGTTGCCCTGCCCCGACTCCTCAATGATCGTCTTCACTGCCGGAATGAACTTGTCACCCTCTTCCAACAGTTCGTACATATAATATACTCCGTGATCTTCGTAAATATGGTGGGAAATTATATCGAAATAACCACCGGCGTTATCCAGGATGTATTTCATCCAGAAATACCATTCCGTCCCGGTTTCGGTTTTATGGCTCAGGTCGGGTCCGACGATGAAAGCCGCCGGGTCGGCGCCACGGATGGTTTGCGCGGCCGGAAGCAATATCTGTTGAACGAATTTGTCCTTGCCCAGGGCAAAGAAAAATTTAAGATTGGGTTCATTCCATATGCCCCAATACTTGATCTGGTTTTTATAGCGCCCGACTGTGCGGGACACGAAATTTTTCCAATCCGCGACATTGGTGGCAGGATAGGTATGTCCCTTTTTGCCGTTGGCCCAGCCGGGTGTGAAGCCGATGGAAGCGTAAATGGATAGTCCGTTGGCAGTGGCGTAATTGACCACGCGGTCCACTTCACTGTAGTAAAACTCTCCTTTGCTGGTTTCGATGGCGCTCCAGTTGATGTCGATGCGGATCCAGGCGATCCCGGCCGCCTTGACTTTGGCCAGGGTATCGTTTTGGGCCAGGTGGACGTTGATGCCGTAAGGCAGCGGTGAAATGGTGATCGCCGCTAGCTGGATCGCCCCCAGCAGGACAATTGCGGTGCTAAGCTGCGATTTTTTCATGGCTCCATTATACATGGTAAGTAAGACCTATTGCAACTTCCCGCCATCAGGCGTTGACCGCCTTTTGTGCTCTCGGGGAATCTGCGGTCCTCAGGATGCCTGCGGTGGCTGCGGAGCGTGGGTTTTGGCTGCGGTTTCCCTGGTGAAGGTGAAGGAAAAAGCAAACAGCAGCAGCCCTACCACGCACACAATCCCGGCCACGGCGATGACCGGAGAAATGAAATGGCGTGAAACCACCAGGGCCAAGCCGCCTGTATGGTCAGAGAAAACATCCTGCCAATGCGTCCAGGAAGAGGAATAATTGACCGGCCCGATGCGCATGGCCCAGGGGATGACCCCTTTGACCAGTGAGGACATCGCCAAAACCAATCCCCCGCCGATCATGGTCGCGGCGCCGCTCCAACGTAAGAAATGGGATTTGCTGCGGGCGGCGACCAGTGCCCCCAAAACGATGAAGACGACCGGGATCAGGAATAAAAGATACGTGAACGACATCACGGTTTTGGCGATGTTGTAGCGGTGGTGTGGAAAACGGGTATTTTCCGATAAATTGATCTGGTCGGGGATGTCCCGGGTGATGTGGCTGCGGATAAGGGCGATGGCGGTCGTTTGCTGGCCGGCCATGGGGCGGCAGGGAGGCAGTGGATCATAGCGATTTTCCTTGAGCAGGAACCTTTCCCAGTCCCCTGCTTGGCTTGCAGAGCAGGGGGGGAGTTTTTCCATGACCTGGGACAGCCAGCGTTCCATGGTCGGGTGGTTGAAGACCGCCTTGAGCGGCCGCATGTCGAGCCAGATATCCCGGGCCGCGGTTTTGCCGTTCAGAATATCCCCCAGAGTGCGTAAGGATCCGGAAAGCTCTTTTTCCAACCAGTCATTCAGTCCGGTTTCTTTCATTAGTTCCCCGGGGGTCGGGCTCGCCCCGTCCATGGCCGTCAGCCAGGTCCGGGAATCGTAATCGAGGTCGGAGTTTTCATCGCGGGCGGCCAGCACCATCCCGTCCAAAAGATCGGGAATCTCGGCGATGATCTCTCCCGGGAGTTCGGACAGCGTCTTCTGCGAGACCACGGCCTGAGTCAAGCCCACGGCCCAGATAATACCGAAAAGAACCGGGATGGCGAAAAAAATCATGATTATAAGACCGAGAATAGTTCGTGTTTGATTCATGGGCATCTCCTTTTTTTTAAAACGAAAAAAAATCCAAAAAGTTCCGGCCCGGGACGCACATCCTGCCCGTATTGGGCTATCGCGCAAACCGTCAAAACCAGAAAAATCAGTTTTTTCATGCCAGTATTTTAACATTTCACAAAAATATGGGAAACATCAGGCTGGGAATCTTTTTTTCCCGTAAGGGTAGCAAAAATCATCCGTTTATCTTGGCGGAAATGATTCGTCTGTCACTGTAGGGCACGGCGTGCCGTGCCCATTTGCCATGTTTGGCCCAAATCCGGGGCACAGCACGCTGTGCCCCTACGTGGGTATTTCGTCTTGCGTTTCATGGGCACGACTTTTTGTTGGCCTCAAAAGACTTCCGTTTACACAAATTGTCAATAGAATTCTCAATTTGTATAAAATGCCCTAGCCCAGCAATTGCTGCGGAATTTCAATTAAGGATATTGGGATAAGGGGTTAGGATTGGCCCTTATTTCAGAATGGCTCCGATTGGGGTGTCGTCGGGCAGGATGGGAATATAGGGGCGGTCGTCGGCATCGGACGCGGCCAGGATCATGCCCTGGGAAAGGATGCCGCGCAGCTTGGCCGGTTTTAGGTTCTTGACAACGATGATTTTCCTGCCTACCAGATCTTCGGGTTTGTAGTAAAGGGCGATGCCGGCCACCAGGGTGCGGGTATCGCTGCCGGTATCAATTTTCAACTGCAACAGCTTATCGGCTTTTTCAACTTTCTGCGCTTCCAGCACCCGGGCCACGACCATCTGCACTTTCTTGAAATCCTGGATCTCGATCAGGCCCTGGTCGGAAACTTCCGGGGCGGCGGTTGGCGGCGGGGACGTTTCCGCTTCGCCGAAAAAAACCTTGCTATCCACACGCGGGAACAGCTGAGCGCCCTGGTTGATGACGAAGGTTTCCGGCAGTTTTTTCCAGCCGAGCGCAACGTCCGAGGCGTTGAATATGGCGCGCACTTTGGCGGCGGTGTCCGCAAGCACCGGGGAAAGCAGGGTGTTGACGCTCAGGATGGCCCGGGCCAGGGTTTTTAAAACTCCGGCCAGGCGCGGCAGGTTGGCCTGGTCTTTGGCCAGGTTCCAGGGCTGGGCGTCGACGATATAGCGGTTCAAGCGGTTGATGAATTCAAAGATGTCTTCCAGGCCGCGGTTGAACTGGTATTGGTCGAAATTGTCCAGCACTTTCTTTTCCAGCTCGAGGTAACCGTTTTGGATGTCTTCCTCTTTTTCCGTGTACAGCCCCTGGTCCTGGAAGCTTTTGTTGAAATATTTTTCGATCATGGCGGTAGTCCTGGAAACCAGGTTAGCCCAGTCATTGGTCAGATCGGTGTTGATGCGGTTGATGAACCCCTCGTGGGAAAAATTGCCGTCGGCGCCGATGGAGGCCTCGCGCATCAGGAAATAGCGGATGGCGTCGGCGCTGAAATGTTTGAGTAAGATATGGGGGTCCAGGACGTTGCCGCTGGACTTGGACATTTTCTTTTCGTCCTGCAGCCACCAGCCGTGGATCAATTCTTTTTTGGGCAGGGGCAGTCCGGCGGCCAATAAAAAAGCCGGCCAGTAAATGGCGTGGTACTTGAGAATGTCCTTGGCCATGATATGCAGGTCGGCCGGCCACAAAGCGGTGAAACGTTCGCTTTCGTTCAGGTAATCGATGGCGGTGATGTAATTGGAGAGGGCGTCGAACCAGACATATATGGTCTGCTGCGGATCACCCGGAACCGGCACGCCCCACTTGACGGTGGAACGCGTGACGCTCAGGTCGCGCAGCCCCATTTTTACGAAGGAAACCACTTCGTTCATGCGCGAGCGCGGGGTGACAAAATCGGGGTTTTCCTCGTAGAATCTCAGCAGTTTGTCGCCGTAAGCCGAAAGGCGGAAAAAATAGCATTTCTCCTTGACCCGGTTAGCGGTCGGCCGTCCACATTCAGGGCAGGTTCTTTTGCCGTCGGCCGTTTCTTCGGCGCTGTCCTGGATGAAGTTTTCGCAGGAGATGCAGTAATGGCCGGCATATTCCCCCAGGTAGATGTCGCCTTTTTCCTTGACCCTGGCAAAAATCTTCTGCACGCCCTTGATATGCTCTTCGTCGGTGGTGCGGATAAAATGGTCGTAATCGATGTTCAATATCTGCCACAGCTGCTTGAAGCGCTCCACCATGGAATCGGCGAGTTGTTTGGGGGCCAGGCCCTGCTTGGTGGCGCTCCTCTCGATTTTCTGGCCGTGTTCGTCGGTTCCGGTCAAAAACATGACCTGAAAGCCCCGCAGCCGCTTGTAGCGCTTGATGACATCAGCCAGGACGGTGGTATAAGCATGGCCGATGTGCGGCACGTCGTTCACATAATAGATCGGAGTGGTCAGGTAAAATTTCGGCATGGCGCTCTCCTGTTGCCTGAAAAAGAAGGATTGAATTATAACATAAAACAAGCGGACCAAAAACAGGGCGCCCTTGGCAAGGAAGCGCCGGTTATTTGAAACTGATTTTCAGCGGTTTGGTGTCTTCTTTTTTTTTCTTGCCTGAACTGCTTTCCGTTTTCAGGTCGACATCCATGGCCGGGTCAATCTTGCTTGGCAATGGTTCGCTGCCGCCGCTCAAAGCGCTCGCTTTTTGCCAAAGTGCGAGCATTTGTTTTTCGATATTTTCCAGGGTGGGGATATTTTCTTTTTCAATTTCCCTTTCGGCTTCGCGGATCAGGGTGGCGATTTCGCCTTTGATCTCTCCTGGCAGGCCGCTGCCGCGGCTCAGCTGGTTGAGTGAATAAATCTGGTTGATGACTTTGTTCTTTTTAAGGATCACTTCTCTTTTTTTCAGGTCCAATTCGGACAATTTCTTTGCTTCTTCCCGCAGCTTTTCAACCTCTTCCTTGCTCAGCAGGCCTGACTGGGTGATCAATATTTCTTTTTTATTTTTACTGGAAAGATCCATGGCCGAGACATTCATGATGCCGTTTATATTGATGCTGAACGTCACCTCGATGCGGGCAACTCCTCGAGGGGCGCGTTTGATGTCGAGCAGGGTGAATTTCCCAAGCAGCTTGTTTTCCTCGGCGATCTCCCTTTCGCCCTGGAAAATCTGGATGTCCACCTCGGCCTGGTTGTCTTCCACGGTCGAAAAGATCAGACTGCGGCTGACCGGGATGGTTGTGTTGGCGTTGATGACGCGAGTGAACGCCCCGCCGAAGGTCTTGACGCCCATGCCCAGCGGCGTGACGTCGAGCAGCAATATGTCCTTGCTGTCCCCCTTGATGATGGACCCCTGCATTGCGGCGCCCATGGCTACGATCTCATCGGGGTTGACCTTGCGGTTAGGTTCGCGCTTGAAAAATTCCTTGACTTTTTGCTGGACGTAGGGGATGCGCGTCGATCCTCCGACCAGGAGGAATTCGTCGATGTCGTTGATCTTCAAATTGGCGTTGTGCAAGGCCCGCGAGCAGATCTCCAGAGTTTGATCGACATCATTTTTTATCAGGTTTTCGAATTCGGTTTTTTGCATGTATTTGATCAGGTGAACGGGACCGTCTTCGGATTCGGCGATGAAGGGCAGGTTGATCTCGCATTCGTCTACCGCCGATAATTCGATCTTGGCATTTTCTGCGGCTTCACGGATGCGCTGCAGGGCCGCTTTGTCCTTGGTAAGATCGATATGGTTCTCGTTGGCGAATTCGCTGGTAAGTTTTTGAGTCAGAGCGATGTCGAAATTGTTGCCGCCCAAATGGGTATTGCCGGCCGTGGCCAGCACTTTGATAATGCCGTTCTGGACATCCAGGACCGAGATGTCGATCGTGCCGCCGCCGAAATCGTAGACAATGATTTTGGCTTTTTTCTTTAGGTCGATGGAATAAGCCAGCGAAGCCGCCGTGGGTTCATTGATGATGCGTTTGACGTTGAGCCCGGCGATGCTCCCGGCATCCTTTGTGGCCTGGCGTTGGGAATCGTTGAAATAGGCCGGGACGGTGATGATCACGCTGTCGATGGGATCGCTCAGATAACGGTCGGCCGCATCCTTGAGTTTGAGGAGGATCATGGCCGAGATTTCTTCCGGAGAAAAGATCTGGTTGTTGATCTCAATCCTAAGCAGATCGTCGCCGTGCTTGATGATGTGAAAAGGAAACTCCTGCAGATAGGGCTCGACTTCCGAATATTTTTTCCCCATCAGGGTCTTGACCGATGAGATGGTGTTAAGCGGATTGGTGATCATCTGGCTTTTGGCCGGCTGGCCGACAAGCCTTTCGCCGGTCGGGGTAAAGGCGACGATAGATGGCAGTAGCCGGTGTCCTTCCGGGCTCAGGATGATCTCCGGGGTGGTTCCTTCCAGGTAAGCGATTGCGGACTTGGTCGTACCAAGATCAATTCCCAATATTTTGCCCATCTCATTTTTTTTAACATACAAAACTTGGAAAGTCAATTGCTTTTTTATCATAAAATTCTATCCCCGGCCCTGAAGAATAACAAAAAGTCCAATATGTTATGGACTCTTACGACCCTTGACTATTTGTGCTTTTTGGGTTATGATTTTTTTCAATGCCGGGATAGCTCAGTTGGTAGAGCGGTAGACTGAAAATCTGCGCGTCCGTGGTTCAATTCCGCGTCCCGGCACTTAACCCACATTTCCCACAAATATCTGCTGCAATTGCGGATATGGGTATGTCTACGGCGTCAGGCCCTGACTGCGAGCGTCCTCGCTTCTGCCTGTGCGGCACGCAGACAGGCAGGCAGTTCGGTCGGATACCTCCATCGTACCAACAGTACGTCTCCGGTCTCCTCGGTCGCCTTCCTTAATATCCACACTCATCTGCGCAATTTCGCGACAATATCTGTGAGAAATGCGGGCTAACTTGACTCCATCCCGTCGATTTGCTAATATTTTTTCATGCAGCCCACGCTAAAATCCGTTGTTTCCCGGTTTAAAAACAAGAAGATCGTTGTTTGGGGCGATCTAATCCTTGACCAGTATGTGTTCACTTCTGCCGGCAGGGTGTCGCGAGAAGCACCGGTGTTGGTGACCGAATTCGAGAAAAGCGAATACCTGCTTGGCGGCGCCGGCAATGTGGTGATGAATCTGCTGACCCTGGGGGCCGTGCCATTGCCGGTGGGCTTCGTGGGCAAGGACGCATCGGGAGAAATATTACTGAAGCAGCTCAGCGAAAAAGGGATCAGCATAGACAATCTGGTGGTGACCGATTGCTTTCAGACCCCGTTGAAAAGCCGGATCCTTTCCGGAGGCGCCAACACCAAAAAGCAGCAGATACTGCGCATAGACACCCTGCCCCCGGATGCCATCAGTGAGCGGGCGCAGAAAAAACTCGCCAAGGCGCTTTTTTACGTGCTGGCGGATAGCGATTTGCTGATCATGTCCGACTATCTCGCCAAAACGGTCACTGCAAAGATTTTTAAAAACATCAGGGAAACGTTTCCCGATAAAGTCATTGCTTTGGATTCGCGGCACAATTTGCTGGATTTTCCAGGTGTGACCCTGGCCACACCAAACGAGCCGGAAATAAAAAATATTTTTCCAGAAAAAAAATTTCTCAGCGATGGTGATTTTTTAAAAGCCGGAACTGAATTATTGGACAAACTGGACGCAACCGGAATTGTCTTGAAAAGGGGACACAAGGGGATGCTTGTTTTCAATCGTGGTAAAAAACCGAGTGAATTGGATATATACGGAACTTCGCAGATCGTGGATGTTACGGGTGCCGGAGACACAGTTCTGGCTGTTTTGGGATTGGGGCTGGCCGCTGGTGCTGATTTGCGCGCTTCGGCGCGCCTGGCCACTATCGCCGGGGGCATTGTGGTCATGCACGAAGGGGCTTACCCGCTGCGCCTCCGGGAACTTCAGGATGCCTTGCCGTAAAAAATATTTCCGCTTGCCGCAGTTGGCCGTAAAAATCGCCCGGGAAAAGAAAATGGGAAAAACCATTGTTCTGGCCAATGGCGGCTTTGATCTCATCCATATTGGCCATATTCGCTACCTTCAGCAAGCCAAGGCCAAGGGCGACATCCTGGTGGTCGCCTTGAATTCCGATTCCTCGCTGAAGCAGCTGAAAGGCGCCGGACGCGCCCTGATCGACGAGCGCGGACGGGTCCTGATCATTTCCGCCCTAACTTGCGTTGATTATGTGACCCTTTTTGCTGAAACGACGGTCGCAAACGTGCTGCTGGCCATTACCCCGCATTTTCATTGCAAGGGTTCCGATTACACGATCGATTCCATCCCGGAAAGAGATATCGTCCGTAGTTATGGCGGCGAAATGGCCATTGTCGGCGGAGACAAGGTCCGCTCCACTTCGCTGGTGATTGAAAAGATCAAGGAATTGCACGGCTAAATATCAGATTCTCGAAAAAATGCATTTGATATTGCATTATCCATTATGAGTATTCTCGAAGGTAAATCATCACCGATTGAGGAAGCGAATAAATTAAACATATCGAAAGAAGATATATCTGTCTTTCACAAAACATTCATGGATGGTGGGATGAAGGCGACTGCCGAAAAGATGAAAACTTATTTATTAAACATAGATTTTCACGGAAAGGAATAAGCCATAAATTTACGAGTGAGATAAGCCGGAAAAGATTAAACTTTTATTTTTTAGCCAAGGGATTTTAACATTTTCGAATTGAGACATAGAAGTAAG
>Ga0180014_1000238_pt1 | contig 16294 bp, 17 predicted proteins | sample KR13_S1_MetaG_FD_116507 | JGI IMG/M metagenome (GOLD analysis project Ga0180014, IMG submission 116507) | Groundwater microbial communities from the Olkiluoto Island deep subsurface site, Finland - KR13_S1_MetaG | ecosystem: Environmental > Aquatic > Deep subsurface > Groundwater | place... | reverse complement strand
TATCTGCCACGAAAAGAGCAAAACCATCCAATGTAGGGGCGACCCTTGCGGTCGCCCGCTTTGGAAAAAACAAAGATTTCTCTGCCATCATCAAAAATATCAAAAAAATAGATAAAATTATCAAAGACAGTGCACCCAAATGGCCACTGGAGCAAATTAACAAGGTCGATCTGGCAATTCTAAGAACCGCCTGTTGGGAATTACTTCACAAACCCAAAACACCAACCAAAGTTATTATTGATGAAGCCATCGAGCTGGCTAAAGAATTCAGTGCTCAAACCTCTGCTTCTTTTATAAATGGCGTCCTTGGCACCGGCTTGTCAAAAATTAGACCTAATAACAAGCGAACGCGCAGTCCGCCTCTGGAGGAACATGAAAAAAATAAAACAACTAGAAAAAAAACTAAAAACTAAATTTAAAAGCATTGACAAATTACAAAAAGCTCTCATTCATCGCTCCTATTTAAACGAATATAAAAATATCAAACTGGAATCAAATGAACGATACGAATTCTTGGGCGATGCAGTTCTTGAACTATGGGCATCCAAAAAATTATTCGATCTCTTTCCTGATTACCCAGAAGGCAAACTTACCAATTTAAGAGCTCTCGTAGTTTGTACCAATAATCTGGCTGATATAGCAAAAAAACTGAAAATAGGAGATTATCTGTTTTTAAGCAATGGAGAACAAAAAAACAATGGCCAATCGAACAAATCAATATTGGCAGATAGTCTTGAAGCCATAATAGGTGCTATTTATCTCGACAAAGGATCCAAAGCCGTTGAAAAATTTTTAGACAAATTTCTATTACCAACAATCAAAACTTTCGCCCAACGAAAAGTTTACAAAGATCCAAAAAGTCTTTTTCAAGAATTGGCTCAGGAAAAGAAAAACATAACACCTCACTACAAAACTCTCAAAGAAACAGGTCCAGATCACCAAAAAATTTTCAATGTAGCAGTTTATTTAAACAAAAAACTAATAGCCAAAGGAAAAGGTCGATCAAAACAACTAGCCCAAGAGGCAGCATCCCGCGCTGCTATTGAAAAAATATAAAAACCTTTGCTCAACAATTTTAGAAATTAAAAATTAGAAATTAAAAATTTCAAATGATATAATACCTACCATGCTAAGAATAAGATTATTTCCAAAAGGAAAAAAACACCAACGAACTTTCAGAATTGTGGTTACTGAAAAACAAAAGAAAGCAAACGGAAAATTTTTAGAAGACCTGGGCTTCTATACACCACAAACAAAAACACTCAAAATAGACAAAGAAGCAATGGAAAGTTGGGTTAAAAAAGGTGCTCAAATATCAGAAGGCGTAGACAAACTTCTCCATCCAGAAAAGTATCCCATCAAGAAAAAAAAGAATGTAGGGGCGACCCTTGCGGTCGCCCACAAAAACAAGGAAACAATCATTCCCAAAACCACAGAAGCCAAAAAAGAGGAAACAAAATAATATGAATTCTCCACAAAAAACCCTTTTTTATTTACTAGACGCTATTTTAGAAAATTCAAAAAAACTTACAATAAAAAAAACCAACGACACTCCAATACCCGGCATTACAACTTTTGAAATCATAGCTCCAAGCGAACTTTTGGGTCAAATAATCGGTAAAGAAGGCAAAATAATAAAATCAATAAGAACACTGATGACATCATCTTATCCTCAACAAAAATTCAACATTCAAGTTAAGGACGAAACGGATCCCTCTTCTCATACCTAACATACTGTTCTTCTTCTGATTGCCAACTTTCCCTGTTCAAAAACAATTCCAATCCTTCAAAACTGTTCAACTCAGTAAACAACTCCTCCTCTTCTTTACTCAGCTTAAAATCTTTTAATGCTAAAGAATCAATATCATTGCCCCCTTCATTTACAAAAAAAGTAGAAACACTCAATTCTATTTTAACCACGTTATTTGTAGTCGTCATTTCAAACTGATTAATAACCAAAACAGGTAAAGATTCCTCTATTCCTTTAAGAAAATCCAAATACTTGTCTTCGGGTCCATACAAAACAACATCCACGGGAATATTGGCCAGTTTGGGTCCAGATACAACATTTTCATCACTATTCAGTTCCCCGGGGGAAACAGAAAAACTATCCGTACTAAAACGATATTTTTTGGCGATACTATCAATCACATTTACCAAAAAATAAACATCCTTTTTCTTAGGTAAAGCAATATCCAGCAATAATAATCTTTTATTAAGACTATCTTCGTCAAGCCCCTCCAAATACAACAACTTCTCTTCCAATCCAACGACTTCGTTTTTCATTCTGGAAACTTTTTTATTCAAATCACTTATCTCATCGATTTTTGGTAATATAAAAACCTTCAAACTAAGGAAAAAAACAATCCCAACCAAAGCAATGGGCCAAAAAAGTTTATACATTTTTAGTTCTAATCCAAATATTTTGTTGTCAAAAATTTTCATCTTAAAAACACCTCCATCCTAAAACTCCAATGGTCATCAACCACCAATAAACTGCTAAGATTCACCGACCTAAAATTTTTATCCTTACCTTCCTTAATCCTTTCAATTATATCTTCAATCTCATCCAAAGATTCAAAACCAAAAGTACTTCCTTCCAATACAAAACTCTTTTTACCTTTTAATTCAAAAGACACAAGATCAACTCCGGGTGGAAACAATTCATCAATCTTGTCAAAAACATCAGAATATTTAAATCTGGTATCAAAAATACCACTCAATATTCCAATGCCTTGTTTCAGTTTATAACTCAAAACTAGTTTATTTGACAAAGACTCATAAACTGCCACAGATTCTTTATATCTTTTTGTATTTCTCGTTACAAAATCCTTAACAATCAAGTTCCACACAAAAACCGTCAATAAAAGTAAAACCTGTAAAGATAAAATTATTATCACAATCAAACCAACTCTTTTCTTAACTTTAATTTTATCGTTTTGAAATTTTGCCGCATTTGGCAATAAATTTAAAGACATTTTAAACTAACCCCCTCATTGCCAAACCAACTGCTAAAGCAAAACGGCATCCTTCACTATTAATATCAACCGGTAATACCAATTTTGTGGTATCAACTCTCAAAAAAGGTTGCATTACTTGAACTTCAATCCCCAAAACCTTAGTCAACTCCTCCGCAAAACCAGGCATATTCGCCCCTCCTCCACTTAAAATCAACAATCCAATCGAATTTTGCCATTCTTCCCGATAGGAAACTATAGTTTTTCTCAATTCTTCGGCTATACTGTTAAAAACCGGTAAAACAGCGTTCTTTATCTTCCCCTCCAATTCCAAAGGATTCATTCCATATGCCTTTTTGTATTCTTCGGCAGAGACCATATCTAAACCCAAATTGACAGAAATGGACCTAGTTAAAGATTCTCCTCCGGCAGGAATAGTTCTGGTGTAATAAATTTGTCCTTTGTTCAAACAAACCACCGAAGAGTATTTCTCCCCTATATCCATCAACAAAACATGACTTTCAGTTCCAACAACTTGGTTTGCCACTCTCTTTATTGCTAGAGAAGAAGATTCTAAAGACAATAATTCAACCCCAACTGACTTAAATAATTTTAAGTAATATTGAATCAAATTGTTTTTTGCCGCAATGGCAAAAACCAAAAGCCTTCCGGCTTCATCTTCCTCAACCACGTCATAGTCTATCGATACCTCATCCAAAGGATAAGGAACAAATGTCTCCGCCTCAAAACGCAAGGCTTCTTTTATTTCGTTCTTTTTGAGAGGTGGCAACTTAACCAATCTACTAATCACCTCATTTTCCGGTAAAGAAACTGCTGCAAAACTATCTTTCAATTTCATATCCCGCAATAAAAGTTTTATATCACTGGCTAATTCCTTTATTTGTTTATTATCTCCACTAGTCCAATCAGTGTTGTTCGTTTGTGTTTCACCAATACCTCTTAATTCTAAACTCTCAGCTTCTTTTGACAAAGCCACTATCTTAATACTTCCTCTACCAACATCTATACCTAAAAAATCTTTCATAAATTAGTATAACCTCCTGTGGTGGACTATTCAGAACTAAGATCTCTTTCAACCACCAAACCATCCACCATAAAATCCAAAATACTTCCACCCCATATTCTTGATACTGATACTCTTCTGTCAACAGCCTCTCCCATAGCTTCAACTTTTCCGGCCCTACCAACAGAACTAATCACTATTCCTTGGCCGGGAAAAGAAAAAGCGCCTCCATTAAGACTAATCCGAACTGAATTAAACAATGGCCTCACAGACAACAACAGGGGAGTATCACCCAAACTACTCAAATCCAAATCCGCCCCTACCCAACCACTTCCACACACACCACTATCTATCGAAGACAAAGCACCGTTAACCATCCCACCATTGGTACCAAATTCATAAATCCATCTCTCTACCCCATAGTCTATCCCATCTCTATAAAAATAACTGACCTCAATAGTACTATTAAATGAATCGTTCAAACAAACAGTAAGCCCATTACCGGTAAAATTTTCACCCATACTGTTATCGTAATCCAAGCTTCCGTCACTTTCGTGGCTCACTAGCCAAAAATTTGCCATATCATTAACCACTGTATATTCATCAAAGTCTAAAACAGTTTCTCCGCCACCGCCAATATCATCAATACTAACATCAGCCTTCGATTGACCATCAGGAGCTTCATAGTTAGTTTCTCCCGTTCCCAGATAAAACTCAATTCCAGATTCAGCCGCATTAAAAGCTTGTTTTAACAATTCCTCGTCTTTATCAATTTTAGTTTCTGTTACAACTTCACTTGAAACGGACAAACCCAAAGCCAAGGACACCGCCACCAACACTAACACCACCAAAGCCACCTGCCCGCTGGATTGACATCCTAAATTTTTAATTTTAAATTTCAAATTTTTAAACACCTTTTTTTGCTGAATTAATAATTTTAGAAAATATCAATATCAATTCCTGCACTTCTTTCAAATATTTTAAACAAGTTTCTTGAACTTTATCATCTGCCTTACTAAGCATTCTTAACCAATACTTGGTCTCATTTGCTTCTTTTTTTGAAATATAAACCTTACTCACAAAGTCCTTTTTGGAACTAGCCTGATTCGCTTCATAATAATTGGCACCAATACTGGTTGCCGATCTAACTAACTGCTGAATTAATGGTAAAACAACAACAGTTTTTTTTATGTTCTTAACAAAAACAATAATATTTTCACCAAACTTTGCCGTTCTTTCCTCTAAATCATACTTTATCATTTTTGTTTAGAAATTAAAAATTAAAAATTAAAAATTTTCAGTCCTCCCTCCACTCAATTAATCCACCAAATAACTCACTTGGCATTGTAAATATAAAATCTGGACGATAAGAAAATATCACGGCAGGACTGGTATTATTGTTAACATGGTCAACATAACTTCGAGTAAAAATTGCATCCACCCCGGCCATCACCACACCCTCAATAGTAAGCTGATTATCCGATTCTCCGCCTGCTATTACACTTCCATCGCTGACAAAAACACCTTCTGTATTAGAAACACTTTCGTTAATACTTATATCTCCACTGACGATCACCATCAAAAATTCACCCACAGGAATATTGTTATTAACATCAACAACCAAATTTCCATTTACAAATACTATTCCTCTTCCTCCAACATCTGATTCTATATCACTCATTGTAGTATTTGAAACATAAGTAACACCAAGTCCCAAATTAACAAAATATTCACTATACAAATCTTGATAAGTGCCCAGGTTTACACTAGTGTCAATCTGGGCATACCAATCATTTGGATCAGAAAAACTACAATTGTCTCCACAACCACTATTATTTCTCACAACCGGAGCTACCACTAAACCATTTGCCATTCTAGTTGAATTTATTGACAAAGATTCAATACAATCTACATCCACTGCGCAAGTGTTGGGAACATTATCAACTAACAACTGTCCGGCTTTACCACCACAACCAACCACCTGATACCAAGCATCTTGATCTCTAACTGAGGAAAAATCAACCTGTAATGACGGAACAGCCGAGTAAGGGTCAACATCTCCATCACTATCTGTCATATCAACATCATTGTCACAATCCCTAACTACCCCGGATCCAACATCAGTCACTCTAATCACCGGGATACTCCCTCTCAAATCACTATTAAGTTCAGGAGTATAAACATAACCCCAAATTAAACAATCACCAGTTCTAATATATTCATTATCGGAAATCACCTCCATATCTACATCAGCTATCCCAGCTCCCTCAAAAACGACAGAAGTCAAATTCATATCTTCCCCCAAAATACTATAACCCTCATCAGGACAAACCGGCCATGCAAATGGAGTTAAACTAGCGTCATACAAATTCCCTCCTACATCGCAAACCTGACAACTCCACACCATAAAATTCGTACCGGTATCTTCCCAACCGCTACTATCACCATAAACATCTTCCACCCTAACGTCCACATCATAAATATTAACATTATCAAAGTCTTCATTAAATTCCATCGGGAAAACCACTCTTAAATTTCCTCCAACCAAACTTACCTCCACAGCGCTATAAATACTCCAACCGCCACCGGTAAAAGAAGAAACCGGACTTGTGGTCAAATTGCTCACAGTTACACTACCGGCCCCATCCAATCTCAAAGAAATTTCCTCTATTTCATTAACACCGTCATCATCAGTTACTTCTATTACAAACCTAACCTGCCTGCTATGACTCCCTCCCTGTATAAACTCAACATCACAAATCTGATACCTGTCATCACCGTCACCGGGATCAGCCGAATCAGCCGGAACTATATCATCGTCATCATTTCTGACTTCAAAATCATCAAGCTCCGGTTCTGTATTTAATCTAAAGTATCCATAAGAAGACCAAGCCCCATAATCAATTCCACAGTCATTATTCACCGCCCTGACTCTCCAATGATAAACCTCTCCCAAGGCCAAACTTCCAGTGGTCACACTGGTCGTCGATCTGCCACTAACATAGTTATCACTCCAATCCAAATTATCAGACGAGTCATAAACTCGAACCTGATAATAATCAGTCAAAGAACTGGAATTCTGATTCCAATTCAAGGGAACCACCGTAATTTGACCTAAGTTAGTCGGATTAGATTGAGTTCCGCTGGGTGAACTTATCACTGTTATTGCCGGTGACCCATCATCAGCATCAGAACAAACATCAGAGCTACTACCAACACAATCCGCTCCTCCACAAGCCGGAGGCGGATTAGTACAAGTGCGATACCTGGTTTGACCACAAGCGGTGGAACAATCATCATCCCAACTACTCCAGCCCCCATCAACCAAACCACAGGCCCTGCTACTCGACCCGACACAAGCGCCACCACATTGTCCTAAAGTGCAAGTTCTGGTCTGAATACAAGCAGAACAGGAACTCCACGAACTCCATGTTCCGGCCAGCTGTGGCAAGGTCCCCGAACACCAACCCCCACAACCATCAGGACAACTCGATCCCACACAAGTACTGGAAGCACAAGAACAGTCAGGAGCGCAAGTACCTGTCGGTGTAGGACGCAAAGTAGGTGTATTGGTAGGCGGTCGCGGAGTAGGAGTATTTGTCGCCCCTGGCGGAGGAGTATTTGTCGGAGGAGGTATTGGCGTACTTGTTGACCCAGGTGGAGGAGTATTTGTTGGAGGTGGTATAGGCGTATTTGTTGACCCTGGCGGTGGAGTGTTCGTCGGAGGTGATATGGGTGTATTGGTAGGCGGTCGCGGAGTACTTGTCGGATAAACCCAATAACACCCATTATTAATCGTACACTCTCCACTCCAACCACAAACATTAGTACAGGTACTGACCGTCGTTCCACCACAAGGTCCGGAACGAGTCGTGGGCGAACCACAATACTCAGGAGAACAGCCACTACAAGTACCAGTATACGGGTAAACTCCACATACATCTCCATTATTATTACATAAATAATCATACTGCGAACCGGCACTACAGGTACAACCTCCGGCCGGATGCCAAGTTCCACAATCATACCATCCCTGACACACCGCCATCGCTTCCTTAACTAAAATACTTTTTAACGACAACTTCTCAGCACTCTTAAAAATCCTGAACACAGGTTTCATATCACCCATATAACGATTTATAAAAGAATAATCATCCTCGCTTAAATATTCTTCTGCCATCACACTCACATCTTTAGTAAGTCTAGTCAAAAAAGTAACTACATCTTTAGTCAAAAAAACAGACAAAATTTCTTTCTTTGCATCTTTCCACAAAATATCAGACCAATAAATATATAAACTATATTTATCTCCCGCTAAATATGTACCAAAAGAACTAACAATATTCCCATTTTTGTCATTCCGAATAGAAAATGGTTGCAAATTATCAGTCAAAACAATTTCTATTTCTTTTGGCTTCACATAAGCATTTCCCTCTTCACTATAAAGAAAAATCCCCCTGTCTTCAAAATTTCTCTCTCTGAGCAATGACAATAATCTAACCTCATCAATCATCTCTACTTCCAAATCTTCAATCCCGCTTTTAACCGACAAGCGCAATTCATCCCTTTTTCCGCCAAATTTATCAAAAAGCAAAATCAATCCCAACGCCAAAACTACCAATAAAACCAAAATACCGCCAACAATCCTTTTTCTTTTAAAAAAACCCAACATCACTTATCATAATACAACAATCCAAACTACAAAAACAAACCAGCCTCACCTAAACCCTTCACTTGTCTTGATAAAAAATCACTGAAGTACGAAAAGTATTTCCTCCTTGCTCAAAAAGCACTGGCTCAATTAAATCACGCAAAGTTTCATCACTTCCACCAGAAAACCTCACATCCCACAAAACCGTTCTATTTACCGCCCGTTGCGGAGTAGCATCATAGCGACCATCTCCCATATTACATCCACGAGCTAGTGTAGCCAAAGAAAGAGCCAAAGAAGTACTAATCCTATCATTTGTTATAAACGGTCCAGCTTCATTAACCATTCGGGAAAAAACATCATTCATCACACCTACAAACGCCACCCTACCACTTGTTTTAGAATATCCAATCATCCATCTTACTGAATCACGCGCACCATCACCACCACCACCTATAAACATGGCCTTTTGAAGTTCACCGCCAAAATCTACCTGATCAAACAAAACCCTCTGAGCCTCACTGCCGTCACTGTTAACATCTGAACTGGCCAAAAAGAAATCAAAACCATCAACCGGCTTAAAACCTATTCCACTAGGCAACCAAATTACCAAACCGGCCTGAACTTCGGCCAAAAAATCCTCCCACACAATATTATCTCTTTCTCTCCATCCATAATGATTCAAAGCACACGCTTGCAAAAAAGTCTTCGTAATTATATCCCGTGGATTAACTAAATCACCTTCACCTTCTTCAAAAACTCTTTGAAAACCTTTAGCTATCGGTAACCATGCTTCACCAAAACCACCACTACTCAGCTCCTTTAAAACCTGTCCCGGGTTTCCTCTTACATCAATACTTACTCCTGAAGATTCCGCAAGGTGTTCCTCAGTTACCGCCAAAGTATTTATAACCACCGCACCTATAGGAAGATCCCCAGCGGTGTGCAAACTAAACGGCAATCTCAAACCATCAACCTCACCGACTTCGTCAGTTTCAAAACCAAAGCTCGTCTCTTTAACCACACTATCAGGCACCTGTGCCAGTCTCACTTCCTCAGTAGGAACTGCGGTAGACTCGGGTTCGAGTGTATCAGTAGGACGTGCCCCAGCTTCCACTGTCTGATCAGCATCCGGCAATCCAGCCGCTCCAGCCACAGGAACACCACCACCTTCCGTCGGAACAGCAGTAGCCACAACCTCTTCTGGCGTCGGCGTCGTCGGCACGCAACGCGTCAAAAGCAAATCAACAAGTCCCAATCCCATCCCTATCAAAACTTGTCTCCTGCTTAATTCTATTCCAGTCTTCATCTTATTCTTTCTAAACTTTTAGTTATCTAATAACTCTACTAATCGGCAATCTGGCAGGAACATTAGAAATCCTTGCGTCAGACTCAGCTTCAACTGTTTGAGCATCACGTCCAGATCTAATTGCTGTAACAACCTCCGGAGTAGCAAGATATGCTCCCGTTGCCATAACTGTCGCAAATCCAAATTGTACTAATCGTTTTTTTGCTTCCCTTTTATCCATTTTTGCTCCTTGCTTTTAATTTCTAAAATATTTTATAATGCTAATTCCTGATTCTTTAAAACCATAATTAACATTGTTATAAGACACCAAGATTATAACATCTTTTGCCTACTTTGCAAGTAAAATATAAAAACATACACAACAATTACTCACACCCCATAAGAAACTAATACACACCCATTATACACATCCCATAAAGCTACCCAAATCCACAAAATTTCTCAAAAAATCAAAACTTCCCTTGTTTAAAAATTAGAAATTAAAAATTAGAAATTTTAAGTCACTCTCTAACCACTCTCATCACGCATTTTCACAAACTTTAAACATCAGTTTTATAAAAAAATAATAGGTTCAAAAAATTTATTGGTAGTTAGATATGTAATGGTTGTGTAATAAATATGGGTATTGTATTTTGCCTAAAAATACGATAATATCTTTATGAAATTCGAGAAAATGCTTTCGAGATTTCGAACCTTAAAACTCTAGGAGAAAGGAGGTGAGTTAAGAATGGCTCAACGCGGACGAGGACCAGGCGATCGGCCAGGTCCCTATGAATCTGGAGATGGTGACGGTGGAAGTAGTCGTTTGAATCAAGACGGATCCGTACATCACACAGACTGGCGTCGGGGACGACACACTTCGTGGGATGAAAACCGTGGAGACGTGTCAAGGGTTCACTCTACTGACCATGGAAGTGGTAGAGTAACTCAACATGACACAGACAACCGCGGTAATCCAAGACGATGATTTAGAATAGTCATCTCCACATAAAGAAGCCCTCCGTCTAGACGGTTAAGTCATGTGATCGCCATGACAGGGAATTTACCTAGGGCTTCTTTATTATAAATTTTGTTTTCAGCTTATTAAGCTTGTTAAAAAAGATTCTTTTACTACTACGGTTGGAAAAACAAAATAAAATTTGTGTTTACAAAAACTAGAGTTTGCTAAATAGAGATTTCTGCTTGGCAGGCAGTGGCCACAGCTTGTAGCTGTGGCACAAGACTAAAATACAACAAAAGTCTAAATCTCTATTCATTAAAAATTTTGAAGCGTTAAAATTTTTAATTTGCTATGAAAAAAAGAAAAATTTATTTACCAACAACTAAAGCAAGAGAGTATTTAAAAGAAATTGGTTTTTATAATGATATTACAGAAGAAAAAACCAAGAAGGTTTTTTTGAAAAAACTAAAAGAATATTTACTGGGTCAAATTTCTTCAAGATTTTTTTCTGCTTTGGCTAACGAAATACTTTATGGGTGTTTTTTAGATAAAGGCAAGTCAATAGAAAACTTGGCTTTATCAAATGCTTTGGAAGATGCTTCTGAATTAGAATATCAAAAGTCTAGGGTACTTGGTTTGACCAATGTAGAAGATGGGTTAAGATCTTTTTTTAAAAACACCAAAAGTTTGATGGGAAAATAGTTTCATGTTTTCCATTTAGCGAGTTAATCTTTCGTCATTATTGATATGTATGCTTTTTGAGGTTTGAGATAATTTTTGAGAAGTTTTATCATTCTTTTTTGTTTGATAAGACTGGCTTTTTGGACTTGTTCTTCGGGAATAATTACTTTGTTGTAATAAAAAAGACAAGAGGCTAAATCAAAAGCTATTCGATCTACGGAATCGTAATTCATGAGTGTTCGCATATCCATAAATTTATTGAGTTGATTAAATTTTTTGTTGCTTATTCCCTTGTCAATAAATTCTTCTACTATAAGTTTTGCGTTTTTGATTAACTTATTTATATTTTTTGTGTCAACGGATGATTGAATTTCCAAGCCGGAAATATCTAACCATGTCCATAATCTACTTTTTATGTAGTAGACCAATCCCAACTCTTCTCTGATTTTTTTTGACAACAATGAGTTGCTTCCAACACCAATAATGTTGTTGGCCACATTAATAGTCAGTTTATCAACATAGCTCATTTTTTTTCTGTTTGGCAAAAACCAGTTAATTAAAATTTGAGCTTGATTATCATGGCTTTTGTATTTAATAAGATGATTTTTTGGTTTTATTTTTGGCGGATTTAAAATAGGAATTGTTTGAGTATTTTTGTGTTGTTTTAAAAGATTTTTTAATTCTTGTTTCACAAGGCTTGGTTTTATATTTCCTGCTATTGCTATAGTTATGTTTTGCGGTTGGAAAAATTGCTGATGTAATTTTAAAAGCAAATCTCTACTAAGACTTTTTAAATATTCAGGTTGTCCAAGAGCATCTCTGGTAAAAATGTGTTTTCTTCCGGCCAATTGTTCGTTTACTTGTTGAGTAAATTTGTCGTACGGTTGGTTCCATTTATCTTGATATTCTTGAGTAATAATAGAAATTTCTGTTGGAATTCTTTTTGGGGGAATTGTTGGATGAAAAAGAATTTGATTTAAAAAATATAGACCTTTTGCAATATGAATGTCTGGTAGCCTTAAATTAAAACCAATTTGTTTCCCGCTAGTCCAAGCATCGCTACTGATACCATATTTTTCTTTGTAAAGTTCAACTTTGTCTTTGGTGGTAAATTCATTGGTTCCTTGCGAGACTAGGTGTTCTAATAAATGAAATGCTCCCCAATTTGGCCCTTTTTCATACCAAGAACCGGCTCTGACAAGAACAGATATGGTGACAGTTCTAACTCCTTTGATTGGATAGATAGCAACTTTTGTTTTGTTTATTTTAGTTTGAATGAATTTTGTTTTTAGCATTGTTTAATTTTGATTGTTTTTTTCCACCCAAGAACAGCTTGATTGAATTTGATTTTAAAAAATTTTTTGAAAAATCTAAAGAAATCTTTTGGATAGTGGTGACGACCAACATTTTTGGAAAGTTGTTTGAGAAACTCAAGTATTTTTTCTTTTCCAAATGTATTGACTAGATACTTGGTGAATAGAAATGCTTGAGGGTAGTTGATTAATTTATTCCAATTTTTGGAATCATGTAATTTGGAAAATTTATCTATTTTTCTAATTTTACGAATTTTATATTGTTCGGCTACATAACCGGCAATGCCTTCGTGTAACCATTTGGGGTAATAAAAACCAAGAAGATTGTTACTGAAAATGTGAGCGATTTCGTGAGTGAGGATATAAGAAAAGTCAGTGGCGGGGTGATTGGAGACTTTGTCAAAAACAGAAGGACTGAAAATGTAAATTTGTTTGTCTTTAGTATAGCCAACCAGCCAGTTTGGAGTTTTTTGATTACAAATTTTGTCCATCTGGGAGCGAGTGTAAAGGAAAGTAATTTTAATATCAGAGATGTTTTTGTTAAAAAATTTTTTGTTTTTAAGATAGTCTTTGTCAACTATTTTTTTTAAATTTAGTTTTGAGTCTATCTCAGGATCAAATTCAAAGGCAATGTTTTTGTTATTCATTGGTTTGATTTTATCATCAAAGTCGGGCGAAACCCGCAAAGTCGCGTACAAAAAAGATATGGATAATGCGTCACGAAAGGCACCGTGTGGCGACAGAGGTGGCAGGTAATTCTGTCAAGTAAATACGCGCTGTAATATTTCAAGAAAGAGCCCCTTTTAGAGGGTATGCATTTGGCGCAATGCTAGGAAACGCACAGTTTCCGCTCTTTCTTGCCCCTTTGGGACTTAAAACCAGAACCGTGACTAAATTTAAAATTAAACTTAAAAAGTGTTACAGTCATAAATATAGAATGAAAAATTCCAGTTTTTTTTTAAATAAATACCTTCGTATCTATAATACAAAAGGAATATCAATTTCAGCCAAAAAACTTCGCAATAAAATCATAAAGGCCGTATCCCAAGCAAAAAAAAATTATAAAAAACTAAAAGAACCCAAAATAAGCTCAATTGGTGTTTACATCGATATTTGGGTAAGAAAAATTATTGTTAAAGATATAGCATCCAAAAGCATAAAAGAAATTTCAATCGATAATCCTCCTTCATCATCCAAATCCTTGGTTGAATATTTTTCACTTTTTCCATATGAATTACATGAAAAATTAAGAAAAAAACTTTTTAACGTTGAGATAGAAAAACGAAAGAAAGTTTGGAAAGGTTTTAAATTGCCAATTGAAAAAATAGAAAAACGGTTTAAAAGAATGGTGATCGAAAAAACCAAATTTGCCCAAAAAAAAGAATATCCTCATTACATCGACATGTTTTTTGATAAATATAAAATACCCAAATCAGATTATAAATATTTTACCGAAAACATCAACAAAACCATTAAATACTGTAATCAGCAATTACCTAAAACCAATAATTTACCGAGTTGGTTTTACTCAAAATTTAATTTACCTTGCTTTATATGTAAAACCACCTCTTTCCCTTTCAAAAATTTAGAAGAAGCGTTTAATTCTGTCACAAAGGAGTATCAAATCCTAAACAAATTTAAAAATAAAATAGACATTAAACAAGGCAAAGAATCAAGTATGTTTTATAAAGAAGAAACAGACCATTTTGAGATTGTACTTGACAAAAATCTTAACACTCGCCACCAAATAATGGATCTAATTCATGAACTGGCTCATACCATTGACTATCTTAACGATTTTAGTAAAAAAATCAGCCCCATGAAAAAAGGTTCTTATCAAAACGAAAAAAAAGCTCTAAAAATTGAAATTGCAATTTTAAAAAAATTAGCCCCATCACTTTTAGAAAGTACTTTTACCGAAGCACTGTTGGTTTTTAGAAGAACATTATTCGAAATCGAGCTTTATACTAATCCCAACCAAAATTTAAGACAACTTTATGCTTTAACATTTAATCAATGTTTTAAAAAAGCAAAACAAAAAACCAATCCACTTTATATCTTAGATGAACGCATTGTTTTTAGACCTTTTTCTTCTCTACCTTACGCAATAGCTCAATGTCAGGTATTTTCCAATAAGTAGTATTGGCAAAAACTAAACATATGATTTACAAAATAAAAATAGACAAAAAATTAGTAGATAAAATCCTGCGCTACCTCACTAAAACAGACTCAAAGGGTTACCCAAACACAAAAAACACCTGCACCAAAATGCATGAAAAACTCTTCAAAAACAATAACAATTTTGCCAAAACCGCTAATCATTTACTTTATCTAACCAGAGAAAAGTTTATTAAAGAAAAACACTACACCAAAGGGGAATCTCTTGGTTTTGTCGATTACTCTTTAACCAACCGTGGTCTTCAATACATACAAAACAGCAATTGTTCAACTAAATACATCATTTACAAACTAAAAATAGAAATAGATAAAAAATTAATAGATAAAATTTTGCATTATCTCGATTACATTTACCCAAATGACAATTATCCCGAAAAAGAAAGCACTCTAGTAAAAATAAAGAAAAAGTTTTCTGATGTTGACCCCATAAAAATTGAAAACCATTTACTTTATTTAGTCAGAAAGGATTGGATAGAAGAAAGGCATTACTGCATGAATGAAGGCATTGGTTTTGTAGATTATTCTATAGAGAACAAAGGCTCGTATTATCTAGTGAACAAACAAAACAAATCCGACAATCGACTTTTAGACCGTCTTGATCGACTTATTAACCTAACTCTTGACCAACTAGAAAAAGAAAATCTAAAAAAATCTTTCAAAACTTTTAGTGAAAAATTTACCAAATTAATTCCTTCCAAATTCTCAAATCTGGACAAACTTAATCACCAACAAATTTTTGTTGGCAGTCATTATTTAGAAAAAAAACAACTTTTTTCAGAATTACTACAACTTTGGAAGCAAATACAACAAAATCTTTTACCCTTTAGTGATTCGCCAAAAAATCTCACAAAATCATTATTAAAAACAAAGCTAAAAGTTTTTCAGAAAAAAATAAAAAAGATCAGAAACAGCTCAAATACCAACTAATCAACTTCTCACAACCTCAAAAACTTTTCTTGTTTTATTCTTGTCTTTAAACCAATTGTTTCTCGTAATATTGCGATCATCAATTGTTGGAATTATTCTAATGTCTGAATTTGGAAATTGTTTCTTAAAAGTCATATACAATCTTCGAGCATGGTAAGTTTTACCAATCAAAATCAAAACTCGGTCATCCGGTTTATATCTCTTAATTATTTTTTTGGCATAAACGGCATTTTCTTTTGTATTGGTAGATTTATTTTCAGAAAAAATTATTTTTGCCAATACTTTGTGTTTAATAAGATAATTTTTTTGTTCTT
>Ga0180014_1000237_pt1 | contig 16303 bp, 11 predicted proteins | sample KR13_S1_MetaG_FD_116507 | JGI IMG/M metagenome (GOLD analysis project Ga0180014, IMG submission 116507) | Groundwater microbial communities from the Olkiluoto Island deep subsurface site, Finland - KR13_S1_MetaG | ecosystem: Environmental > Aquatic > Deep subsurface > Groundwater | place... | reverse complement strand
TTCGGAAAAAGTATCTGCATCACCTTCGGCAGATGGACCTTGCGAGCTATTCTGGACGAGTGGCTCAGCGCGAGCTACTGGAAGGGTTTGTCGCATATTACGGGAATTGCTTTTTGGAGCAAATCCACTGTCGCATAGACATCGACTCTCAGTGCAATTGGCTGAATAGCATTGTGCGCAAACCGCGCAAGGCGAGCCATCCTCTCCGCCACATCCTTTTGGTCCATTTCCTTGGGAAAGGGCTCGAGGAATTTTTCTGTACCGGCATTCCTGAGAGCCGTCCCTTCGGAAGAGGCCCCTGGCCTTGTCTTAATCCTGCTGTATCCCATTACCGGCAGGCAGTTGTCCGCCGGTGCGTCATCACCAGGAATTGTGAGACGGGTGAGCCGGTCGGCCATTTCTACTGTTCCTGTGGCTTCCACTATGCCCGGACCGGCCCTGACCGGGAACGCAGCGACAAGTTTCGGAGGGGAAAAATCCTTGAAATCGGTCCGGCGTGGGAGGCGGAATTGATCCGTCTTTCAGAAAAGAAGGGGAAAAGTCTGAGGGCAACCGCTCGTGCCCTCGGCGTAGATGTGAAAACAGTAATTCGCCACCTGACCAGGCTGGCGGACTGCCGACAGGAGGAAAATTTCGTTGAGGATGGGCAATCGCTGATTGAGCGCCGCACGCGCTGGCATGCGCTCATGGCCAAACATCCTCAAAAGGGCAGGAAAGAACTTAGGACGCTGGGCCCAGCCGATTATTGCTGGCTTTACCGTAACGATCGGAAATGGCTTTTCGAGAATCTCCCTCCGGTCAAGTCCAGGAAGGGGACTGCCGGACGCCGGGTTAACTGGCCGGACCGAGATCGCGAGCTCGGGGCCCGGGTCGGTCCCGTTGCGCATGCTATCCGCTACGCATCTGGGAGACCCGTGCGCGTCACTATCAGCGCCATAGGCAAAAAGCTCGGTGCGCTCGGCATATTGCAAAGGAATATCGACAAACTCCCCCAAGTAAGAACGAGTCTTGAAGGCGTTATCGAGACCAGAGCCGCCTTCGGGATTAGGCGCGTGAGGTTTGCGGAGAGAGAACTCTTGCGGCGCGGAGAGTCATTGGATGCCTGGCGAATCGTTCGCGAGGCGCATCTTCGGCCCGGATATCCCGCCAGCGTTGCCGCCGAGATCGAGCGGATAATTACATGCATTTGAAAAAGGGGTGAAGCATGGAAATGAAATTCAAGCATTGGCCTTTTGACAAGACCGAAGCCGTTTATCTTCACTGGCTTCGGTCACCCTACCATGCGGGGCAACATAAACAGTGGCAGATGCAGGCTGTCTTCCGGCGGGAGAACGGCACATTGCATGACCTAGCCGTGCCTTGGGGAGCACTGCCGGCCTTTCGTCTCGGCAGTGCCTACCGGGATGGCAAACTGACAGGGGAGAGCCCTTTGGGCACTCGGATGCAGATCCGGTTCTGCTCCTCGCCGAAGGTGAGTATCTGCGATGCGATATCGGTGCCAAGGCAGTATGAACTGCGGACGAGATTCAATCTTCAAGAGAAATGCGTGGTCATATGGAATCGCGGGGAGAGGATTGTGGTTCCCTGTCTGGAGGTGATTCGGGCCTATTTTGCCCTCAACAGGATGATGACAGCCGAACTGCTGGGGCCGGATCTTTTCACGGATGTATGCACATCCACCCTGACGGACGGCCAGGCGCATCTTAAGTTCTCGGAGCGGGTCGCCGTAGCCTCCCTGTCCACCGAAGTCATCAAAAGGATGGCCTTAGTCCTTTTTGACGGGGAGTTTCGGGCTGCATGGAAGAAGGTCTGGGCCTCTGCCTCTGCCGACGGCGGGGCAATCATGCAATATGCGCATCCGCTTCATGCCGAGCCGCCTGCCATCCCGGGCAGTGTCTGGGTGGTCAGAGGGATGAAAATCGAGAGAACCATTCTGGTCCTGGAAATAAAGCAGTTCAGTTCTGCTGTCAGACTGCCATTTTCCACCCTCAGTTACGAACATCCCGGTTTCAGAATATATGAAGGCGGAAAAAAGGGGAGCGGGGGAGGAAGGATCAAGGAGGACCCGGAGGAGGCCGCTATCGACCCGGAGCCGAAGTCACCGAAAGGGATTACGGCTCCTTATGCGGTGAGGCTCGACTTCACCACTGCGGATTTTGCGCAGCGGATCGAGGTGGTCAAAGTTCAGGAGAGAGTAAACGAAAATGGTCAAGGTGAAGATCGTCCTGGAGGCGGAGGGGTACGCATAGAGCACGTTTCTACAAAGGATGGGACTCTTTACGAGGAGGCAGGATGTGGGGAGTTACCGTCAGTCGAATTTACCCCGTTTAAGTCCGCGAGTGATGTTTCATGGGGTTTTCGAAAGTTGTTTAAGGCCCTACCCTACATCAAAGGGGCGAGCCTGTCGTTTTGCGAAGGAGAAGCCCCTGAAGGCTGCTGTCTCCCCAAGGTGCCTAAGATTTCCGGGAGTCCGCGGCCATATATTCTGGTGGGCGTTTCGTTCTCAACTTGTCAATTCCAAAAGTTACTGAGACTCTACAATAATTATTGGGACTGGCCTTCCCTCTCACCCCGCTTTTCAACCTCTCTTTTTCGATCTCGACAACCAAAACCATCTCTTCGGAAGCCGGCACCTCTTGATTACTGGGGTGCTTTGTGATCAAGAACCTCCGCGACATCGCCATTCTTCCAAGGATGGCCGAGAAAAAGGGGCGCACCTATACACTGATCTGGGCCACGGACCTTCATTATCTTCCCGGCCGTTGCAGCATTTCCCTTCTGTTCAAGAACACTGAGGGTGATTTTTACATCACAGACAGCATTCCTCCTGAACTCTTGTCGTATTGCACTATCGGCTCTTTCTTCAAGGAAGGGAAAAAGCTGGAGAATATGCCTCCGACAGGAGACATATTGAGGTTCACCATCTCCTCCACAGCCAATAACCGTATCGTTCTTGCCAAAAATGCCATAACCGATGCCGAATACCCACTCACGTTCCCTACCACCGAAAATAACGCGACTTTCCTTTTTAACATCACAGAATTTTGCAAACACCAACATTGCCTGGTGTTTCAGAACGAGGGTTTGAAAATCGTAATTCCCAGCTTCGTCATAGGCGGGACCTACTATTTCAAGTCCACATCCATGCGGGAGCAGGTCTTTAGCCAAAAACTAGAAGGTCTGTACGAATGGATCAAGATAGATCCTGAGACCAGGAATGCGGAGATTCTTCTGAAACCCGGCGCCAGCGACCACGATGCCTCCGATATTGTGCGGTTTGCAAAGAACGGCTTCGCCCGTAATCGTTGGAACATGATTATGCACCATATCAGAAGTAGAAATGGACAATTCAATCCGCTCAAGGTCGATTTTCCCGTGGAACAAAATCTTTCCATCCTTGCCCGGGGAAACCTTTCCGATAACCCCGAAGGCGGGAGAACCTTCGTTGTGTTCGAGATCATGGAGGAGAACAGCCGATTCCCATTCGACACCATCAGCCTCCTTAGAAGGAGATATGACTCTTCAGGAAGGGACTTGATGACGATATCCGTGTCCGATTCCAAGGACTCAGACAGAATGACCCACTCCAGCCCCGCCGCTCGGGAGATACAGAAAATACTGAAAGAGCGGGTTCGGATATCCAACCCCAACGAGAAGGCGATTGTTAAAACCAAGGCTTATATAGAGCCAGATCCGAGAGGCAAGAAAGAGTACCTGATTGTCGGCGTAAAGCGGGAGGGGGAAGTAGATCTCAGTGCCCAACAAGAAAAAAACTCGGCCAAAAAGATTTCCAAGGCCAAAATTGAGCGGAATCCAGAAGAGACAGTTGCCGGTTATGAAATGCCCCTCGACGAATTCGTTCAAATGGCCTCAGAACTCAAGGAGATGCAAGGAATAACAGACTGGTCGTACTCCGAGCAACTCGTTTGGCAGAAACCGAGATATAAGGGAAGGAAGCGGTTTTCTCAAAAAGAAAGCTACGATGGCACGGATGGCAACAGGCGTCGATGCGGATATGTTTCGTTTCAGCATCAATGGAAACAAGTCTGCCTTGTCGAGATCGACCAGAGAGCTCTCACGAATGGATGTTCCACCTTCGTTCTCTGCTCAACAGAACACGAGGCCTCAGCCGAGGCGGACAAGGTTGTGAAGTGGTACGTTGAGGCGGTTACTCAGGAAAAAATGTCCGCCCGATTGGCCAGGTTGGGAGTTGTATTCCAGGTCAAACATCACCCGTCGAGCAACTCAGAGGCAGACAGAGCGAGTTGGATTTCGAGGCTCATCACGATACTCGGGTGACCCCTATCAATATAATTCATTTGTTTCTGTGGATGCACAACCCATCTCACCCCATCATCCCGATGGTTTTGCGGAAGCGGGTCAGCGTGATGCCGAAAAAACCCAGACCAATCAGGATAAGGATAATGAATTGCGACCACACCACATCCAGGCCCGCGCCCCGATAGAGAATTGCCTGGGCAAGTGAGACAAAATGGGTGGTCGGTGCCACCTGCATCACGGCCTGAACAAAGGCAGGCATACTTTCGCGCGGCGTGACCCCGCCGGAGAGCATCTCCAGCGGCAGCAGCACCAGCATCAGCAGCAGCCCGAATTGCGGCATCGAGCGCGCGATGGTGCCCAGGAAAATCCCCATGGAGGTCGTGGCGAACAGGTGCAGCGCGGTGCCGAGCAGAAAAAGGGCGAGTGAACCTTCAATGGGCACCGAAAGGAGGCCCTGGACCACAAAGAGAAGGGAAAAAGCACAGGCGACAAGGACCACGAGCCCCATGGACCAGACCTTGCTCGTCATGATCTCAAAGGGTGTAACCGGCATGACCAGAAGATGTTCGATGGTGCCATGCTCCCGCTCCCGGATCAGCGCGGCGCCGGTAAGCACGATGGAAAGCATGGTGACGTTGTTGATGAGTTCCATCAAAGCCCCGAACCAGGTTTGGGTCAAAGTAGGATTGAAGCGCGCCCGCAGTTCGAGCACGACCGGCGGCGGTGCAATCCCGCGATAACGCTGGGCGAATTCGGCTACCTCGCTGCTGATCATGGTCTGGATATAGCCGCTGCCGCTGAAGGCTTGGGTCATGCGGGTCGCATCCACATTCAGTTGAATGGTGGGTTGTCTTCCCGCCAGGAGATCCCGCTGAAACCCGGGCGGGATGTTCAGGGCGAAGGTGTCGAGGCCGCCATCCATCCGGCTGTCCATTTCGGCCCGGGTAATCAGCACCGGCGGCAGAAAATGCGGCGGATAAAAGGTGTCGACGATCCGCGCCGACAGCGGCGATTGATCTTCATCAACGATGCCGATCGGCGCCTTGTTGAGGGTTTCCGGCATTGCCGTGGCGCCCGAGTAGATTGCCACCGTGAAGGCAAAGAGGATCAAGCCCATCATGATCGGATCACGGGCTAGGCTGTGCAGTTCCTTGATCCCCAGTTGGCGAATGTTGTCGAGCCGCATGTTCAACGCTCCTGTTTGCGCAACAACAGCACACAGAGTCCGGTCAGCAACGGGACGGCCAGGATGAGCGGCAGGAAGGAGGCCTGCAGATCCGCGAAACCGAGGGCCTTGGAGAAGGTTCCCCGGGCAATGGTCAGGAAATAGGTGGTGGGATAGACGTTACCGATCATCCTGCCCAACCCCTCTAGGGCGGAAACCGGGGAGGTCATGCCGCAGAACTGCACGGCAGGCAAGAGGGTGAGAATGGCCGTGCCGAAGATGGCTGCAATCTGGCTGCGGACAAAGGTGGAGAATAACAGGCCCATGGCGGTGGCCGAAATTACATAGAGCAGGGCCGCAACGGATAAGGCAAGAAAGCTCCCCTTCATCGGCACCCCGAAAACGGTCACCGCCAGCAAGGACATGAGCAAGAAGTTCACCATTGCCAGGCCGATGTAGGGCAGTTGTTTGCCGAGCAGAAACTCAAACCGTGTCACCGGCGTGACATAGAGGTTGACGATGGAGCCCAGCTCTTTTTCCCGCACCACACTGAGCGCCGTGAGCATTGCCGGAATCATCAAGAGTAAGAGGGGAATCACCGCCGGTACCATTGCGATCAGACTCTTGACCTCGGGGTTGTAGCGAAATCGGGTCTCGATCTTGATCAGACCGGCGGAGCGGGACTGGCCAAGCGTGCGCGCCGCCATCTCGGCCAGCCAGTGGGCATGCATCCCGCGCACATATCCCTGAATGGTTTCGGCCCGTTGCGGCATGGCGCCGTCGATCCAGGCCCCGATCGCCACCGGGGTGCCGCGCCCCAGGTCGCGGGCAAAGCCCGGGGGTATTTCCAGGGCCAGGCTGATCTCGCCTGCCCGCATGCGTCGGTCCAGATCGGCGTAATCGGTAATGGGCGCGTGTTCGATGAAGTAATAATGGGAGCCGGCAAGGTTGAGGGCATAATCGCGGCTGGTCGCGGTCTGGTCGCGATCGAGCACGGCAAAGGAAAGACCTTCCACATCCAGGGTGATCCCGTAGCCCATGATCAGCATGAGCATTACGCTGCCGAGCAGCGCCAGGGTGGCCCGAATCGGATCCCGCTGGAGCTCCAGCCCTTCGCGCCGGCTGTAGCTGAGCAGACGGCGAAGATCGAAGCGGATTTTTGTCATTGCGGCGGGCGGGTCATGGGCTGGCGGCGGGTGAGGGACCGGTGCCGCAGCTGCTGATGCCTCAGGACTTTTGTTGTCGGGCGCGGCGTCTTCCAGGTAGGCGATAAATGCCTCTTCCAGGGTTGTTGCCCCGCGTTTCTGCATCAAGGCGGCGGGCGTATCGCTGACCAGCACCTGCCCGGCGTGCATCAGGGAGATGCGATCGCACCGTTCGGCTTCGTTCATGAAATGGGTGGAGATGAAGATGGTGACCCGGTCATGGCGGGCGAGGTCGATCAACATTTGCCAGAACCCATCCCGGGCGATCGGGTCCACCCCCGAAGTGGGCTCATCGAGGATCAGCATCTCCGGCCGATGGATCATCGCTACCGCCAGGGAGAGGCGTTGGCGTTGCCCCAGGGGGAGACTGTCGGGCAGCGCCGCCATGATCCCTGTCAGGCCGAAGCGGCGGGCCATTTCGTTTACGCGGTCCGGAATCTGCTCGGCGGGGACGCTGAAAAGTCGGGCGTGCAAGGTGAGGTTCTGCTCCACGCTCAGCTCGGAATAGAGCGAGAAAGACTGGGTCATATAGCCGACCCGGCGCCGGGTTTCAAGATCCTTGGGGTTTATCGTCTGGCCGAAGAGCCACGCCTCCCCCTCGCTGGCCGTCAGCAATCCGGTGAGCATCTTCATGGTCGTGGTCTTGCCGCAGCCGTTGGAGCCTAAGAAACCGAAGATCTCGCCGCGGGCGATGCGGAAGCTCACCCGGTCCACCGCCGTGAAGTCGCCGAAACGCATGGTCAGATCCTTCGCCTCGATGGCGATCTCCTCGCCATCGGTTTGGCGTGGCGGGATGCGGATCGCTCGGTGGCCGGCGCGCCTTTCTTCCGGCAGCAAGGCAATGAAGGCCCCCTCCAGGGTCTCGCTGGCGGTGCGCTCTAGCAGCTGCCGGGGGGTACCGGTGGTCAGCACCCGCCCGCCATCCATGGCCACCAGCCAATCGAAGCGGGCGGCCTCTTCCATATAAGCGGTGGCCACCAGGACGCTTATCCCGGGTTGCCGGGTCCGGATGCGGCCGATCAGCTCCCAGAACTGTCGGCGCGAGAGCGGATCCACTCCGGTGGTGGGTTCATCGAGGATCAGCAGATCGGGATCGTGGATGAGCGCGCAGCAGAGGCCGAGTTTTTGCTTCATCCCGCCGGAAAGCTTGCCCGCCGGACGGTCCCGGAAAGGAGCCAGGCCGGTGCTGACGAGCAGCTCGGCGATGCGGCGTTCTCGTTCGTCGCGCTCTTGGGAGAAGAGCCGGCCGAAAAAATCGATGTTTTCGTATACCGACAGGGTTGCGTAAAGATTTTTGCCCAGTCCTTGGGGCATGTAGGCAATGCGCGGGCAGACAGATTTCCGGTGGTGCGCGTTGGCTATATCCCCGGACAGCACCTCGATCCGGCCGTTCTGGATGATGCGGGCGCCGGCGATCAGCGAGAAGAGCGTAGATTTTCCTACCCCGTCCGGGCCGATCAGGCCGACCATTTGTCCGGCCGGCAGATCAAGGGTGACTCCATCCAAGGCCAGGGTCTTGCCGTAGTGCAGGCTGACCTCGGTTAACGATGCAACCGGGGGTGTTTCTGCTGCAACCGATGGGAAGGGCGACTCGACACCGCTCATTGCGGGAGCCTTACCTGCAGGGCGGGTGGCCACTTCATCTGCGGATCGAGCCGGACATGGGCCACACCCGGCAGGCCGGTCTTGACCTGACGGATATGTTTCTTGAGCAACTCCGGAGCGATTTGCGCCTTGACTCGAAACATCAGCTTCTGTCGTTCGCTGGCCGTTTCCACGGTCTTGGGGGTAAACTGGGCAACATCGGCGACGAAGGAAATCGTTGCCGGGATGACATACTCCGGTGCGGCATCGAACACCAGGCGCGCTTCGGAGCCGATTGCGATTTGGCCGGCCAGCGCGGTGGGGAGAAAGAAGGTCATATAAACATCGGTCAGATCGAGCAGGTTGAGGATCTTGCCTCCGCCGGCGACCACCTCGCCGGGCTGGGCGAGGCGATACTGCACGCGTCCTTCGCGGGTCGCCTTCAACGCATTGTCATCAATGTCTGCCTGGAGTCGTTCGATCGTAGCCCGTGTCGCCTCAACAACCGAGCGCGCTTCAACCTCCTGGGATTGTGCCGTGGCAATCGCGGCTTCGGTCGCGGCTATCTGAGCTTTTGCCGCCCGGATTGCCGCTTGGCTGCTCAGGGCTTGGGCGCGATCATCGTCGAGTTCCTGGGTGGAGACGGCACCCATGCCAGCCAGGGGTTCCGAACGCGATAGACGTTTTTGAGCCGCATCAAGTTCGGCCTCGCGTTGCGCGAGCAACGCCAGAGCGGCGGCCTTCTCACTCTGGCGTTGCACCACTTGGTTCTGCACGGTTTTAACAGCGCTTTCTGCCTTACGAAGATATGCTTCGGCCTCGCGGCGCTGGGCATCGAGCACCTCGGTATCCATGTGTGCGACAATCTGCCCGACGGTGACGAAGTCGCCTTCATTCACCAGAATGGCCTTGATCCGGCCGGCTGATTTGGCGGCGATGTCGATCTCAACCGACTCAATACGGCCATTGCCGCTGGCAATTCCCTCATTCTTTTCATTACCACCGTACCGTTGCCATGCGACTACAGCCAAAATGCCAATTGCCATAGACCCCACGATTCTGATCAACCATTTTTTCCGCTGTTCGATCATTGTTCTTCCTCAACCAGCCAAAGTGTGCCTGACGCCTTTCATTTCAACACCACCGAGTTTCCCCGAATCAAATGATGGAGCATATTGCCCATGACCCGAAACCACTATGAAAAGAAGAGACCCACGTCTATTATGACAACAGGCTATTTTGTCTCTCCAAGCTCTTTCTGAATCTTAAGAATAATTTTTGGTAGAAATCCATCCCTTCCTGGTTGTTTTCTGCATCAATCAAGACAGCCAATTTCTCCACATACCGCGTTGCGTCTTGCTCTATCACTATCTTTCACCCCTTTCTATTTTTCATTTTTTGCCAAATACTGCTTGCAAGTGACCTTCTCGGGCTTTCGGTTGTGAACGTGAGTTGAGTCGTTTGATCGAAAGATCTTCCCCCGAAAGAAAGTTTTTGAGGAAAGCTATCCATATTCCCTGGCACGGTCATAGCACTTTCCTTTGCTCTCTATCTATAAATTTCAGGGGTTCTGCCGTATTAGAAATACGGGCAATCTCGGCCATTGAAAATGTTTCTCGGTGCTTCTCGTAAAAGTCAAGCAACGGAAGAAGTTGAGGGCTATACAATTTAGCCAGGTTCTTGTAATAATCCGAAAAAATCCTCTGTTCTAGTCATGACCCTTTTATTATATTATCCCTCAAAGCTGATCACGTGTCCATCTAGAAACGAGGATGGGCCCTGCAAGATTTTTCAATTCACTGGCAAGAAATTCTTCGGGTGCGGCGACGTAACTTTGATACAGTTTTGGGGCCAACGACAAAAACGATTGGAGATACTCCGGATCAAAGGCTTTTCCTGACTCTTCCGTCATTAGCCTAAGGCTTTCTTCCAAGGAGTAAGGCTGTTTGTAAGGACGCCCGGAGGTCAAGGCGTCAAAAACATCAGCAATAGAGAACAGACGAGCAATAGGCGGAATTGCCTTACCGGCTAAGCCGTTTGGATATCCCGTGCCGAGATAGTGTTCATGATGCCCTTCTACAATCGCCTCAGCCCCGCGGAGGAAGACGTTGTGGCGGAGGATATCAAGGCCTTGCGCAACATGCGTCCGCATAATTGTGGTTTCTTCTTCATCAAGCGGACCCGGCTTAAGCAAAATTTTGTCGGGGATTGCTATTTTCCCGATGTCGTGGAGAAAGGCACCGACAACCAGATCGTGCATCTCGGCCTCAGGAATACGAAGCGTTCCGGCCAAATGAATTGCGTACAAAGTGACCCTGTAATTATGCACGCTGGTGTCGCTGTCCCTTTTTGCTATCAAGCTCCCTAGCATGATCAAGGTCTCGCCCCTGGCTCTCATATTGTCCAAAGCTTGTCGTTTCAACGCTTTCTGATGCAGGCGCAAAACAGGATAGAGAAGTATCGTTGTGGCATAAACAAGAAGATAAAAAGCAATAATCATCCCCAGCAAGTCATAATGAACTTGCCCTGAAAGCTGATACGCATAGCGAACCAGCGCATAATGATCAGTAACATCGACTTGCCGCAAATGAGCCTCGGTTAACAACCGCAGGATACCAAGCATAAACGCAAAGTTTGTTCCCACTAGGGTCGCCGCCAGAAATAGCTTTAACCCAAGTCCATCGGCCATAAACAGTTTTCGCAACCATCTATACATTACATTGGGACTGATCGGGTTGGAGGGGGAAATAGGGGAAGAATGAGACCACGATGGCAAATTAGCATCATTCATTTTTTGGAACTCCGTTCTATGACGCTTGGAGCTAGATCGTCCCACACCCTAGTCAACGAACAATTGAGAAACCTACCCTCGCCTGTGTGCCACGATCTAGATTGTAGTCTAACAGGCTTTCTCCGTATCCAGTGAATAGCTGAAAATGCAGAAAACCTCCTGTACGGGCAAAAAAAGCCTTACGTAACGGATAGGAAAGATCCAGCTGGGCACTGCCATACCCGGCGGTACCGCTGCGCAATTGTGTAGCCATCATCCAGCCATCCTCATGTCCATAGCGGAAATTCCAGTCCACATACCCTCGATAGCGCTGGATATCTGGGTTTTCTTCTTTATCCAGATATCCATAAATTTTGGGCGCGAAGATCAACGCGCGTTCATTCATAAATTTGATGCGCCAGACAGGCTGCGCAAAGAGGGTGTTAATGCTGCGAGAACTCACGTCATCCTTACCGTTCGATTCGTGTTCAAAGCCAGTGCGAAGCAGGTCGGGCATCAGACCATTGCCGATGATAGCGCCCTGCCAGAAAAGACTGGGACGATAGGTGCTGTCATGAAAGGGTGCCGAATCTTCCCCAAGATCCCAGAGCGAAGTCTGCGTATAGCCGAAATGCAGACGGGAAAGCAGTGGAACCCACGCCACTAGACGACTGCCAGAATCAAAAATCCGGTATTTAAAACTCAGTTGAAAGCGTGCATTGATGCCGCCGTTGTCGCCCACGGCAAAGTATATGGGCTCATTGACCGACAAGGCAGGTTCGTTTGCAGGGAACAATATGTCACCGACAGCACTAGGCTGCATAACTGGCGATGCTGCTGTCACTAAAGGCGCCGGGGTCTGCTTGATGGGATCAGGAAGGGTGACCAGCAGAGCCAACCGGTTCGATTCGACTCCCGCCAGCTCAACCCGCACCATCCCTGTGAGATAATTCGGCAATACCCCGTAATACGTTCGTCGGGTATCCCCCATAGCGGCCGTCGCTGCAGCGGCAACCTCCACTTCCAGTGTCCTGCCGTCATGCACCACCTTGAGCCTGAGCCTTGTCGGCCAATCAACCTGCGCCGAGGGCTTAACGACATCAAACGCAATCGGCGCGCCTGCAAACGCGGTCTCGTCCTGAGTCACAATTAACCAGGACGGAATTACCGCCCAGGCTAACGGCACAACGGTTAAAAGAACCAACAGTAGCAAAGAACAAATCGCTATCAAGCGATTCAACGATTTCGTCCTCCCTTGCAGCTTCCGTCCTGTCCAACGCCCCATAATATGTCCCAGAGTAAGGCAAAAAGTTGTTTCTACACACTCTCATAGCCGACCCCAGCGCGTCCAAAATTCAGGAAGCGTATGGGGCACAACGCCTGACCCGAACTTGACGTAATGATGACAAGTCTAGATCGCAACAGTTCTTGCCTTGTAACTCCTTAAGATTGTGTAGTGGAATTTTTGAGTTTCAGGGCGATCCGCGCCACATGTCCTCCTTGAAACCGGGCTCCGGCCAGTTCATTGTCACTTGGCATTCGTTCTCCTTGGCCTCCGACGATGGTCGATGCGCCATAAGGTGACCCGCCGCAGACTTCGCTAATCCCCATCTGACCAACAAAGGTATAGGGCAGGCCAACTACCACCATGCCATGGTGCAGTAATGTGATGTGAAAACTGAGAATGGTCGATTCCTGACCACCATGCTGCGTGGCAGAGCTGGTAAACACGCTGCCTGGCTTTCCAACCAGAGCACCCTTTTGCCAAAGACCGCCGCTGGCATCCAAAAACTGGCGCATCTGGCCGCACATGTTGCCGAAGCGGGTCGGAGTGCCAAAAATAATTGCATCTGCCTTAACCAAATCATCCATCGTGGCAGTCGGGATATGTTGCATTCCTTTCTGGGTATCAAGTGCTCCCATCTTCTCCATCACTGTCGAGGGAAGGGTCTCCGGAACTTTTTTTATCACCGCCCCGCACCCGGCTACCGCCCGAACACCTTCCGCCACAGCTTCGGCCATCTTGTAAATGTGCCCATACATACTGTAATGAACGATTAACACTTTACACATGTTTTGCTTCTCCTTTTATCAACCTACAGCAGAAATTAGTCTGTGACCTGAATCAGGCCCTAAGCAGAGGAACGAATATATGTCGAAATTCCTGATCGGTGGGCGACAGGCGGCCGGTGATAAAAATTCCTGAATCTTGGCAGCTTTCGTCATGTGTGCAAAATCGTGATGCTTGATTGCCCCTCCTTGACTAATTTTCTCGTCTTTCCCTTGACTGTATTTTTTTGTTATTCGCACTTATAAGGAGCAAACATTATAGAGTTCTTAGTCAGTAGGGTTGCACGTTATCTTTACGATAAAGCGAGAGGTAACTATATTCACCAACTTCAATCTCTCGAGGTTTCACTGAAGTGAACCCGTGAAAACGGAGCGTCTCGTCCAGCTCCGCCGATTTGATACGAATATTGATCGGCAGTCCGAGGTGACCGGATATTTTCTTGAATTCAATCACAGCCAGAACGCCGCTTGGCTTCAAGACTCTCTTAATTTCCTCCAATGCTTTCTGATCGTCGCCCTGCGGCACCAAGTCATGGAATGCTATGACCATGAGGCAAATATCTATTGTGTTGTTACCCAAAGGAAGCGAAAGCGGGCCAGCGACCCTTGGGACGACATTGGTGATACCTTCAGCCACAATTTTATCGGTCAACCGATCAATTATCCCCTCCTGCAAATCAAAGGCATATATCCGTCCCTGCTCCCCAATACGGCTGGCCGCGGCCAGAGCATAGTCGCCACAACCACAGACAGCATCAAGAAAAATTGTGTCCTCCTTGATTTCTAGTTCTCGAAAAAATTTTTCCTTGTCGATTAAATCGAAGCTGCTCTTGCCAGTGGGAATATTTTTTTGCTGATTCATCCACACACCTCTTCAGTCCCATGTCATGCGTTTCCTGAATTCAATCCTCTCTTTTCTTGCCTCCACTCCATATGGTAAGCATGAAGAATCCCCCCGTGACAACAGCATGCATTGGGCGCCAGTCCGCGAGCATCCCTTCTCCAAGCACCTTGCAGAGAGTCTCATTGTTAGTTAACCGGTAAAGCCAGGCTAAGACCAACATCTGGAAAATCAGTATTTGAAAAGCAGGTGAATCAGATTGATCGGCCAGCCCGGCGGTGGTTCCTTGGCCAAAACGTAAAATGCCCCAGCAAGAGAGAGTAATGCTATCGCGATATACAAAGCCAACCTGGATGGTTTCATAACGCCCTCCGGTTAAGTGTTTGGTGCTTCACCTCAGCAGCGGATCACGGAGTTTGTGGCGCAGACGCGATTTCTCCGCCGCCACCCAACACTTTATATAATGTCACCAAGTTCTGTAGCCGCGTTAACCGGGTGGCAATCAACCCCTTTTGGGCATCATAGAGCGAACGCTGGGAATCCAACGCATTCAGATAGCTGTCCACCCCTTTTTCATAGCGAGCTTGAGAGAGACGGTAACTCATGGCGGTGGCATCGGTGAGCGACTGCTGCGCAGCCACCTGGTCGTTGATGGTTCCCCGCTGGGCAAGGGCGTCGGCCACTTCTCGGAAGGCCGTCTGAATCGCCTTCTCATACCGGGCAACAGCGATGTCCCGATCCACCTCCGCCACCTTTAAACTAGCCCATCTGCTGCCGGCATCGAAGATTGGAAGAACTATTTGTGGTGCGAAAGCCCAGGCACCCGATCCGGATTTGAAGAGACCGGATAACTCATCGCTTCCGACTCCAACAGAGCTGACCAGAGTAATGCGTGGAAAAAACGCCGCTCTTGCCGCGCCGATATTGGCGTTGAACCCCTTGAGCTGATTCTCAGCCTGTAGGACATCGGGACGCCGCAGCAGTACCTCGGACGGCAAACCGGGGGAAATATCCTTCATAGCTGTAAGTGTTTCGGATAATGTCTGGGGAAGTAATTCGGCTGGGACCGTCGAGCCGACTACCAAGTTGAGACCGTTTTCGTCTTGAGCCACCAAAGTAACGTAGCGGGCGATATCCACCCGCGCCGCATCCACCCTGGTTTGCGCCTGTCGCAGATCCAACTCTGAAGAGGCGCCCAATTCAAAGCGACGCTGAATTAGTTGGTAGGTGCTCTGCTGGGCCTCCAGAGTATTTTTGGCCAGCGCAAGCAGTTCGCGGTCGGCAGCCAGGGTCAAGTATTGCGTAGCTACCTCTGCGACCAAGCTGATCTGGACAGTACGCCGCGCCTGCTCGGTAGCAAGATACTGTTCTAACGCCTGATCCTTCAGGCTTTGCACGCGACCGAACAAATCAAGTTCGTAAGCGCTGACCCCAACACCTACGTTATATTGATGAACGGTTTCGGCCTGACCTGTGGTCGAGAGGGTCTCAGGGATCCGTTGTTTGCTGCCGGCAGCGGTGGCGTCGATCTGCGGAAACAGCTCGGCACGTTGGATTCGGTACTGAGCCCGTGACCTCTCGATATTGAGAGCGGCGATACGCAGATCGCGGTTATTTTCGAGGGCGAGAATAATCAATTTCTGCAACTGCTGATCAACAAAGAATTCCTGCCAGGGGATATCGGCCACTTCTTTGACGGATTGGTTTTCTCCTTGTTCTTGATATGCCGAGCCGCTTGGCCAAACGGTCGCCGTCGGTGCCTCGGGGCGGACATACCTGGGGGCCATGGTACAGCCCTCCAGGCAAAGCAATGCTGCCATGGGCAAACACAGGGCTGCGATCTTCGATTTCATATCACTACACCTCCTGAGCATTGGGATCAGCCGAGGCCTGTGCCTGCGGCTTTTTTGCTGCAAAGCGCTTAGAAATCAGAACAAAGAAAAACGGGATAAAAATCAAGTCGATGAAAGTAGCCGAAAGCAGCCCGCCGGTGACGGCGGTGCCAATGGCGTTCTGTGCCCCGGAGCCTGCCCCGCTGTTCAAGGCCAGCGGCAGGGTGCCGAAGAAGAAAGCCAGGGAGGTCATGATGACCGGACGCAATCTGATCTTAACCGCTGCCAGAGTGGCCTCAACCAGCTCATGGCCCTGATGCATCTGCTCCTTGATGAATTGAATGATCAGGATGGCGTTTTTGGTGGAAAGCCCCACAGTGGTGAGCAGACCGATCTGAAGATAGACATCGTTGGGCAGCCCCCGCATTGTAACTGCCACAACTGCACCCACCAACCCTAGCGGAAGCATCAACAAATTAACAAAGGGGACGGTCCAGCTCTCATACAGTGCCGCCACACTAAGAAATACCACCAGGAGTGAAATGGCATACAGGG
>Ga0180014_1000236_pt1 | contig 16308 bp, 13 predicted proteins | sample KR13_S1_MetaG_FD_116507 | JGI IMG/M metagenome (GOLD analysis project Ga0180014, IMG submission 116507) | Groundwater microbial communities from the Olkiluoto Island deep subsurface site, Finland - KR13_S1_MetaG | ecosystem: Environmental > Aquatic > Deep subsurface > Groundwater | place... | reverse complement strand
TTCAATTTTTTCCTGCAGTTTCTTTATTTCTTCCTGAATTTTTTTCAAGCGCTCATTGTATTCTTTTCTGATCTCAACTCCCAGGTTGTTTTTTTCGGCCTGAAGCTTTTTCAGCTCCATTTCCAGCTTTCTCCTTTCTTTACTGATCTTGAGCAAGGAAAGTTCTTTTTGTTTCTGCAATTCCAGCAATTCTTTTTCCCTGGATTTCTTCAGTTTTCTTATTTCATCCTTGTAGATCGCTTGGGCCTCATCGCTGATGCTCTTTTTCAGATTTTCCATATTTCGGGAGAATTGCTCAAGGTTCCATACGAGTTTTTCATTTTTATCCGGAACTAGCGAGAATTTTTTTAGTTGCCCGTCACGGTACAGTTCCAGCAAGACCGCTTCCTTTTCTTTCAGGGCATTCAGGATATTTCTGAGATCGGCCGTGCTGCGGATGGCATTGCTGTTGGCCCGGACCATGATATCTCCGGTCCGCAGGCCTGCCTTTTTCGCTGCCGATGATTCATTGACTCTGGAGATCAAAAGGCCATAGCCTTCTTTGATCAGGAATTTTTGGCTGAGTTCTTCGGTCATTTCCATGACATCGACCCCCAGCTGCCTGGCGCCACCGAACTCGATGACATAGTTTTTCACCCTGGGAAAAGTCATTTCCAGGCCGGGCAGTTCTGATATATCGGCCAGCTGTTCGGCCAAGTTTAGGAAGGGGCTTTGGGGCGGTTCCGGCGCGTAAGGGAAATCCACCGGAAAAGGCGGGAAAGCGACGGCTTGGCGCTCACCCAGTTCGATGTCAAAGCGCATTGCTTTTCCCGCCCGGGTGACCGCTATTTTGATTTTATCGCCGGCCAGGCTGAATTGGAGAGCAGTAGCGATATCGCGAAACCGGGCGATCGGCTTTCCGGAAATTTCCACTATGCGGTCACCCTTGCTGATCCCGGCCTTGGCCGCCGGCGAATCTGTCAGCACTTCCTGGATCTGGTTCGAGTCACTGCTGAAATTGACACCCAGCCAGCCCGGAATGATTTTCCCCGATGTCTTCAATTTCTCTACAATGCGGTTGACTTGTTCAATGGAAATGGCGTAGCAGAGATTGCCGCTTTCGTTTTTTCTGCCGCTGACCACGATGACCGCCGACTGGTCCTTGAAGGTGTAGTCGGGAGCCGAAGAAAAACCAACGCTGCCGCGGATGACAGCCAATAGTTCGCCTTTTTTGTTGACCACCGCGCCTCCTGCCGAACCGGGAGCGACCGGCGCGTTCAAGATCAATTCGCTTTCCGTGCGGCTGCTGATGATGCCCTGGGTTATGGCCGGAAAACGGTCGTAAAATAAACCGATCAAAGCCACCCAGTCTCCTACCGCGGTCTTTGCGGCTTGCGGTAGTGGCTGCGGTCCCTTTTTTTCGAGGCGCAGCAGCGCCAAGCCGGAACGGATGTCACGGCCAATGATCTTGGCAACGATCGTTTCGCCTTTGATGGTTTCCACAGAGATCCTTTCAAAGGGATGGCGGGTGATCAGCGAAGTGGTGATGACCAGTCCTCTTTCCAGGGCAATGCCGGTGGCCACGTATTTTCTGGCATTTTCGGCAACTACTTTCACCAGTGACGGCGCTACTCTGTCAAGAACGGTTTTGATTTCCTTCTCAATATTTTCGATTTTTTCCGTTGCCTGGGCGCTATGGGCGATCCAGAGCAACAGCAGGATAAAGATCGCTTTTTTCATGATTTCCTCCTAAATTTGGTTGAGTACCGCATCCTGATTGCCGGTTTTTTTTTGATAGGAAACCGGTTCTAGAGTATAGCGGGTACGGTTGTCTGAGGCCGAAAAAAACAGATCTTCATGTAAGGGGATTTCCTCCTTGTCCGTCTCAAGGCCGGGAATCACAGCTGTATGGGGTGTCGGGCGGAATAGTTGAAAAAGCGATAGCAGCATAAAGAGGCCGACAACGGCCATGATCGTGAAACCGATTTTCCTTTGTTTTTTCTTTTTTTTAATTTTGCTAAAAACCCTTTCCTCAAAATCGGGACCGGGTTCGGCTCGGTCATCGCCTTGCCTTAAAATTTCCTGCCAATCAGACATGTGGCGCTCCTTTTGGATCCAGGTATTGTTTTTTTAAATTTGCCTTGCCCCGAAAAACCAGAGACTTGACGGTGCCGATGGGTTTGTTCAGCATAAGCGAGATCTCTTCAAAGGAAAAATTATTTATTTCCTTCATGATCAGCGGCACGCGCCATTTTTCGGGAACAAGGGCCAGCAGTTGCTCAAAAAGCAGTTTCCCCTCGAAGTGGGGGGTGTAGGAAACCTGGCGCTCATTCACTTCAGAAAGGGAAAATATTTTTTTCAGCCGGTTTTTACGGAATTCGCTGCGGGCCAGGTTGGTGGCAATGGAATAGATCCAGGCTTTGCAGGCCTGCGGGTGATCGGTTTTTAAAGTATGGGCTTTGAAATAAACCTTGACAAATGTGTCCTGGGTCAATTCCTCGGCGATCTGGCGGTTGCCCAGCAGCAGGCTAAGGTAATTGTATATCGGTTTTTTGTACATAGCCATCACTTCTTTGAACGCGGCCTCATTTCCGTCCTTGAGCTTGGCAATCAGGTCATTCATGACTATTATTAAAGATGCGTATGGCACAGAGAAAGTTGCAGTCCTGGACGCATATTCCGTGTTTTTTCTGAAAGCGGAGTGGCAATCTGATTTTAAACCCTTTCCATCTTCCCTCCTGACGGAGAGATAGGTAATGAGAGAGAGATGCACTTATTATAATACAACTTTTTAAAAAATCAACTTTTTGAATTTTTTCTACGAAACGTCACTTGGCGATGACTTGTGCATTTTGGGTTTCCTCGGTGATGTCTTCCATTTTTTGCGGCAGTTTTTGGAGTATTTCCTTGCCTACTTTGAACCAATAGGGCAGGGCGGGATTGCGGGCCATTACCGTTTCCCCATCGGCGGCGCCGAATTCCATGATGATGCTGTTGAAATGTCCGGGATTTGCCGAATTTTCCGCTTTCATGGCGATGCGGGTGGCAAATTCAGGCAATGTCTTGGGATTGTCGACAAATTCCCTGGCTTCGCAATCGGCCAAAGCAGTGAGCAATAGGCTGATTTTTTCTTCGTTCAGCTTTTTTCCGGCAGACGGCTTGATGAACTGCCAGCCATTGTCAGCCCCTTTGCGGATTTCAAAACTGAATGTGCCGTGTTGGAATTTAAGTTCCCGGATATCAAAAGAGTAAAACAGGGCAACCTTCTTTTCGCGGAAAGAAGAAGCATCGCTGCTGAATTTTTCCAGAAAATCCTTTTCAATTTCACAAATTTCGTTAAAATCGTTAGCCAGGGCGTAATACCGCTCTCCCTGTTTGGCAACCACAATTTTTTTGGAACCGGTCACGGACCTGAATTCCACTGTGAGCAAGGGTGTTTCCAAGCCGAATTCACGGCGGGAAGCGGCGCTGACAGCTGCGGCAAACGACTTGGCTTCCAGCATGGATGCCGCGGACAGGATCTCGCTGACCTTGGTTTCCTGGGCAAGGGAAAAAATGGGTTTGTCCATGAACCACTGGTCGTTTTTTTTATAAAAATCGAAGCCGTTGTTTTCATATTGCCAGGTCATGTTGGTAACGGCCAGGTTATCGAATTCCGAAAATCTCTTGTCACGGAAAGCGAACAGGTCTTTTTCCAGATTGTTGCGCTTGTAGGAAGCGATGGAGACCACTTTGGCGCCCGCGACCAATTTGGCGTAGGAAGAGGAATCAAGGTTGTTTTTCATTCCCAGCAGAATGGTATGCGCCGGGCGGGTTTTGTCCTTGGCAAACAATCTCAATTCGATCTCGGGTTTGTTTAAACCGAAATTTTTCAAGTCGCCGCCAGCCTCTGCCACCAACCGATCGTATTTCAATGGGCAGAAATTATCCAAAATGCTTTCCAGCGCGACCTTATCGGCTTTGGCCTTCAAAGGCTCGGTCAGACGCCAAATGCCATCCTGCAGCGCAAAGACGAATCTTTTGTCTGTTTGCAGTAATTCGATTTTTTCGACGGCCGCGGCGGGAAAATCAAGCAGAATCCCTTCCACAGCCATTTTGCGTTTTTCATGCTGATCGACCAAAACGATAGCGCTGATCAGAACCAGCAGGAAAAGCAGCAGGGCGATAATTTTTTTCCAGTTCATAGTTTCCTCCGGTACAGCCAGATGCCGATGCCGGCAATGAACACCAGCAGGGGCAGGATGATCAGCGTGTAAAAAAAGACCAGCCGGCCGCTGCTCTGCGTCAGGTTGACGGTTCTGGGAGAGGTGATCTTGGGGGCGATGGCGATCAGGTCCTTTTCTTCGGCCAGCCAGGAGACGGCGTTGTTGAAAAAATTGCTGTTGGCCTGGAAAATATAATATTTGTTCTGGGCGAAATCGGAATCGCCGCAGACCACGACACGAACTTTCTTTTCATTGCTGCCGGCTTCGATGGCGGCGGCGATATCCAGCGGGCCGCTCTTGTCTTCCGGGTTTTTTGTAATTTGTTCGGTTTTAACTTCGGTTTCATACTGGGTCTCGCCCCAGGAGTTGGCGCTGGTGGAAGCAAGGAAGGTCAATGTGCTGCCGGCCGGAGCCGGGGTGATTTTGGCCAGGCCGCGGCACAAAGGGAACATGGTGGCGTATCCAAAGTTCTTGGTGATGGCGTGTTCCGGATACTTGGCCACCACAGGCATGAAATAATTTCCGCCCATTAGCCGGGAAAGGGGATCGATCTCGACTGCCACGTTATCTTCAAGGGCCAGGCCGAATTTTTTCAGCAGCGGTTTAAATTCGGCGCCTTCAAAAGGATTGACCAGCAGCAGCAGACGTCCCTGCTCTTTTTCGAGATAATTTGCCAGCAGGAATATCTCTTTTTCAAAGAACGGCTTTTGCGGCCCGGCCACGATCACGGCCGCCGCGTCCTTGGGCACGGCCGCTTCCTGGAATAGTACAATTTTTTTCACTTTGAAGGACAGCTTTTCCAGGCCGGTCTTGGCTTCAGAATATCCGTTTTCGCTGCTGTCATCGCTGTCGGGCTCCCCGTGCCCCTGAGTGAAATATATCGTTTTTTCCCCCTGGCGCGACAAGCTGATAATGGCGTTGGTGATGGCTTCTTCCGATACTTCCTCACTGCGCGTGCTTTTGCCCCCGTATTCGAACACCATGGTACCATCGGTTTTGATCTCATATTGTTTTACCATTTCGGGCTGTAAGAAGGGGTCGATAACCGAGGCTTTGATCTTGTCGCTGTAAAACCGGTAGAGCTCCAACAGGGAATTGAATCCCTCCAAATTGCCCTGGCTTTTGCTGAAAAAGGCCTTGATGACCATATCCTTTTTCAGGTTCTTGATTACCTGGACCGATTGGTCGGACAAGGAATGGGTCTTGGCGGCGGTAAAATCGAAGCGCTGGTGGATTTTTACCCCCAGATAATTGACCGCGGCGGCAATGGCCACGATCAACAGGACCACCACAGCCAGGTTGGACGCGAAGATAAAATTCAGGCGCGAATTTTTTGTCCTGAATTGCGAGATATTGCTGATGAAATATGCGGTCAAGCCGGCCAGGCCCAGGAGCAGCAGCGCCAGCCCGGTTTTTCCTTGCCAAGATGCCAGTCCAAAGCTGATCCACAGGGTCAGTCCGGTCAGGAGGAGCAATAGAAAAAGATAATTGCCAAAGCGTAGGATTTTTTTCACGGTTACCTCCACTTCCTGAATTCAAATACAGAGCGCGTCAGGTACAAGCCAAGGAAAATGAAAGTCAGGTAATAAACGATGTCCTGGGTGTCTATGACCCCGCTGACCATGTTCTTGAAATGGGAAAAGAAAGACAGGTAGGTCAGGATGCCGCGCCAGGCCCCCGGGCCGCTTTCGCCAACCCAGGAAATGACCCAGATCAGGAGGATGGAAGAAAACGAGATGACCGCGGCAATGACCTGGTTCTCGGTCAATGCCGAGGCGAAAAGCCCAATGGCGATGAAGACGGCCCCCAAGAGGAACAGGCCCAGGTAAGCGGTCAACAGCGGGGCCAATTCCGGGTTGCCGTAGATAAAGACGAAGATGGCGTAAGTGGCGGTCAGCAGCAGGATGATGGTATAAATGATCAATGCGGCCAGGTATTTGCCGATAATGATGGCTGAGAGCCGCAGCGGTGAGGTCAGCAGCAGCTCTTCGGTGCGCATTTTTTTTTCGTCGGCGAACAGTCTCATGGTCAGCATGGGCAGCAGAAACATCAGGATGATGGTCATGTTGTTGAAAAACGGTTCGAAAAGCATCTGGTTGATGTTGATGCGGTTCATGCCGTAGCCGGATTGCATCATCCTCATGGTCTGGTCGTTGGCCCAGGCCAGGATATTGTAAAAGAAAAAGCCGCTGACCAGCAGGAAGAAAGAGGTCAGGATATAGGCAATGGGTGAATAAAGAAAGGATTTCAATTCTTTCTTGGTGATGGTCCAGATATTTTTCATGACCCCCTCCCTTCTTCAGCCAGAATGATCTTCATGTACAGGGCTTCCAGTCCGGCCTTGATCTCTTTAATGCGGATGTCTTTTTCGATCAGGTATTTGATGATCTTGTTGAAATCGTTCAAGGTCTCGCTGAATTCGAGTTTCAGGACCTGGCCTTCGGCCCTGACCTCGCTGATGACGGGGAATGCCTGTTTGAGATCGCTCCAATCGGTGTCGCCCGCCATGCCGGTCGTGACGATCTCCAGGTTTTTCCCCCATTCGTCGCGGGTCGGCGTGGCCATCAGCCGGCCTTCCTTGATGATCACGGCTCCGTCGCAGACCTGGGTGATTTCGGCCAGGCTGTGCGATGAAAGGATAACGGTGGCGCTGTCTTTGAAAGAACGGATCATTTCGCGGATCTCGATGATCTGGGCCGGATCCAGTCCGATGGTCGGTTCGTCCAGGATGAGCACTTCGGGTTCGTGGATAATGGCCTGGGCGATGCCCAGGCGCTGGCGATAGCCGCGGGAGATGTTTTTGATCAGTCGGCCGTAGACGTCCTGCAGATTGGTCTTTTCGACGACGCGATCGATGGCGAAGCGTATTTTTTTCCTTTCAATGCCGTACAGTTCGGCCACAAAACGCAAAAATTCCTTGACGGTCAAATCGCTGTAAACCGGGACCACTTCCGGGAGATAGCCCACTATCTTTTTGATCGATTTGAGGTCGGTGCTTACGTCGATGCCGTTGATCAATGCCCGCCCTTCGTTGGGCGGCAGATAGCCGGTCAGGATGCGCATGGTGGTGGTTTTTCCGGCACCGTTGGGACCGAGAAAACCCCAGATCTTCCCCTTTTCGACCTGGAAGGAAATATCCTTGACCGCCTGCACGTCAGCGAATCTCTTGGAAACATTTTCGACTTGGATCATCACGCCTCCTTACATTCTGTCGGGAATGGCTATCCCCATGACAGTGAGAAGTTTTTCGACCTTGTTTTTAAATATCAGCATCAGGCTCAAGCGCAAATTCCGGATGTCCGCATCTTTCTCGGCCAGTACCGGAAAAAGATGGTAGTAGTGATTGAATTTCTGGCACAGCCCGTAGGCGTACGCCGCCAGGGAAGAAAGTTCATGGTTTTGCAAGGCGAATTCCACGGCAAGTTCCAGCAGCGACAGGTTGAGGATCATCTCCCAGTACAGCTCCTTTTCCCTGGCTTCGAGGCATTGCAGGCTGCCGGGAACGCTTGCCGCTCTGAGGTCGGCGCCGGAGCTTTTTTTCAAAATGCTGTTCAGCCTGACCATGGTGTATTGCAAATAGGGGCCGCTGTCACCCTCAAAGTTAAGGGCTTCTTTGAAATCGAAGGCGATTACGGTATTCAGATTGAATTTGACCATGAAATAACGCAGGGCGGCCACGGCGATGGTCCGGGCCAGAGGCAAAGCTTCCGCTGCGGCCAGGGCAGGGTTCCGCACCTGGATCTCGCATAGAGACTTTTCTACAAGTTTGGCGATCAACTCGTCGGCTTTAACCGCCCGGCCCTTGCGCCCGGAAACTTCAATGTAGGGCTTGTTCTCTTCCCCGGCTTCCAGTTTCAAGTTCATTTCCCGGACGCAGGCCGGGGTCAAGGCCACCATTTCATAGGAGAAATGGATGAAATTAGCACTGGGCCCGGAGTGACCCAGCTGGGCCAGGACTTGGGCGATCAGGTTCTGCAGGTAGGATTGGCGGACGTCAATGACATTATATACCTTGTGACCCCGGCCGAAGGGAGGCGTTGGCGGTGCAGGTTCGGACTGGGTCATGTAAATGGCATGGCCGTCGGCATAGGTATGAAAGAGCCGGTAGTAAAAATCCCGGGGCAGCAGATTGAATTTCCACAGGTTGTAGGCGATGTCCTTGCCCACATAGGTGATGGTGTCGTTGGAGCGGACGATGATCTTTTCAATGTTTTCCCGGTCGTAATGGATGACCAGGCAGTCCTTTTTTGCCGGGTCGGCGGAGCGGGTCATCACGTTGCGGTTCGTCATTTCGGCCGCGGCCGCCTTGAAAAAATCCAGGGCGATAACGTCGCTTTCCCTGGCCAGCAGGTCGTAGTGAATGCCGATCTGCTCCATGGTGTGGATGTGATCCAGCAGGACCTCTTCGGCGATATAGCGGCAGGACTCGTATTCGGGATCGATCTTTTCCTCGATTTTTTTGTGGACGTCGCGGCGCTGCCGGGCCAGATCGTCGTTGGCGGCGAACAGCTGGTTGACCTCGGCGTACAGGTCCCAAAGATAGGCGGCCAGGTTCGAGATTTTTTTTATCTCGTCAAGACTTTTTTTCTGGTAATGAAGCAGCCCCCATACCACATCGGCGATCTGGATCCCGGTATCATCGATGTAGTTCTGGACCTCGACCTCATAACCCAGGAAACGGCAGCTCCGGGCCAGGATATCCCCCAGGCATGAATTGCGTAGATGGCCTATATGGGCTGATTTGTTCGGGTTGATGCTCGTATGCTCGACAATAACCTTTTCGCCCTTGGCCGGCAGTGGTTTTTCCAGGTTCTGCCACTGATACTTGAGAAAATTATCATGGCGCAGATAAAAATTAAGGAAACCCCCGGCGGCAACCCGGATATCTTCCACCGCTTCCAGTTGGCCCGTCAATCTCGCGGCCATGTCTTCGGCAACAAGGAAAGGTTTGCTTTTGGTTTTCTTGGCCAGGGCAAAAGCCAGCGTGGTCGAAAGGTCTCCGAATTTCCGCTCTGCCGGCTGGGAAAAACTCAGTTCCGTTTGTTTGAAATCATATTTGTCTTTTAAAAGCGCGTAAATTTCGTTTTTGATCTTTTTCTGCAGGGATCTCATATGGCGGCTTCCAAATGGGATGTGCAGTTCCAGAAATCCACCAGCGTCCAGCGACGCCGGGAATTTTCCATGAGCAGCAGTTGCGACAGGGCGGCGTTGCCGGTTCTGAACAATCGGGCCTGGGCCGGGCTAAGCTGCAGCAGGTTGCCCAGGATGGCGCGGTTGACCGAGGCGTGGCCGGTGATGAGGATATTCTGTTGTCCGTTCTGCAAAATTTTTTCAAGCCCGGTCAGGGTGCGAGCGCAGACGGCGCTGAAGCTCTCGCCGCCCGGGACCGGGAAATCAGCATCGCTGATCCAGCGTTGGTGAATATCGGGAAATTGTTCGCGCACCCGGCTGTAGATCAACCCTTCCCAATCGCCAAGATCGATCTCGCTGAATTCAGAGACCAAGGTCAGCGGCCGGTCATGGCCGCGGTTGATGATGGCTGCAGTTTCCAAGGCCCGCTTCAGGGGTGAAGAAAAAATCGCGTCGATGGGCTCGTTTTTCAGCCTGGCGGCCAGACGTTCGACTTCGCCGCGGCCCTTGCCGTTCAGGGGGTTATCGATGCGGCCCTGCAGGCGGTCGCTTTCGTTGTATTCCGTGGTTCCATGCCTGACCAGCAGGATTTTTTTTTTGATCGCTTCCATCGACTGAATTATAGTACAGCCGGCCCTATCCGTCAACAGGCCTGTTCAGGGCTTTGCCGGGCAGGTTTTTTTCGATATGTTCTTGAAATGGGAGCATGGGGGAAATTGATTTTCCTATAAGTCAATTTCCTTTACTTGATTGCGACCCCCTTGTTTTGCTCGATACAATGCCTGATCGGCTGCTTGAATTAAGGCTTCCGGTGCGGCTTCGAGCGCAGGCCAAATTGTGGCTACCCCCAGGCTGATAGTAACATGATCAGCGATTAGAGAACCCGTATGAGAAATTTCCAAACCCTCGATTTGGGCCCGTAACCTTTCAGCAACTACGACGGCTCCTTCAAAATCTGTTTTCGGCAGGATGATAGCGAACTCATCACCACCGTAGCGGGTTAACAAATCACCGGGGCGCTTCATCACTTCATTTAACATTTTAGCGACTTGTTTCAGACACTCGTCGCCTTTTAAATGACCATAGGTATCATTATAAGGTTTGAAAAAATCGATATCTGCCATGATAAACGATAAGGCTCCGTTTTCTCGAATAGCACGCTGCCATTCCCGTTGCAGGGCTTCATCACAATAGCGACGGTTAGCAATTCCTGTCAATCCGTCCAGAAGAGAAAGCTGCTCTAATTTTTGATTTGATAATTCTAATTGTTGTGTACGTTCTCCTAGTTGGTTATTGGCGACTTCTAACTTTTGAGTTGTTTCTAGCAGACGATTTGTCCGTTGATCTACCAGTATTTCCAACACGCGTTGTCGTGCTCGAATTTGCCTTACACGAATCGCATACAATCCCATGCCCACCAATATAAAGGCAAAAGCAAGCAACCCGTAAAATGGATATGTTTGGTAAAAATAGGGATTTAAATAGAACTGAAAGGATGCGCCTTCATTATTCCATATCCCATCATTATTACAGGCGATTACACGGAACCGGTAATGCCCGGGGGGAATATTTGTATAATATGCTACTCGTCGAGTCCCTGCTTCCACCCATTCTTTATCGAATCCTTCTAGCTGGTACTTGAATTGTACTTTCTCCGGGACCATGAGACTTAATGCAGTATACTGGAATTCTAAACGTTTTATCCCTGGTGGGAATACGCTGCTGTCCTTAGTTTTTGAACCTACTAACTCAAAAGGCTGATTGTCGGCTACAACTTGTTCAACAAAAATTGGCGGTGGTACTTTGTTTATATTAATGTGATTCGGATCAATGATAACCACCCCCTTCACAGTGGGAAACCAAAGCCTTCCGTCTCGAGTTTTCCATCCCGCAGGTTGTGCGCCACCATTGCATTCACTACTCTTCATGCCATCTGCTTTATCGTAAGCACTGTAGGTAATCGATTTGATTTTCCCCTCGGCAAATTCGTTAAGATCCTTTTTATTGACCCGGAAAATCCCTTTGTTACAGCTCATCCAAAAGTTACCGTTTCCATCTTCAAGAATCTGGTATACGGTATCATCGAAAAAACCTTCTTGCGTATCATATGTGGTAAATTTTCCATCCTTGAATCGATTAAGCCCCCCGCCATAAGTGCCGATCCAAAGGTTCCCTTCCCCATCCTCATAGATTGACATTACGAAATCATTCGACAGTCCATCTGTTGTGGTATAAACAGTAAAATCCCCTGCGGCGGATAAACGGTTCAACCCGCCACCCCTTGTACCGATCCATAAATTTCCTTCCTTATCTTCGCAGATTGGTATTACAACATCGTTTGAGAGTCCATCCCTGGTTGAATAGCTGGTAAATTTTTTGTCTTTCTCACCTGAGATGGGAAATCGGTTTAACCCACCACCGTATGTGCCAATCCAGAGGTTTCCTTGTCGGTCTTCAAAGATTGATGAAACAACATCATTAGACAATCCATTACTGGTATTATAGGCAGTAAATTTCCCACCTGTCAATCGATTCACTCCTCCCCCGAAGGTGCCAATCCAGAGATTACCCGCCCGATCTTCATAGATTGATGATACAACATCATTAGACAATCCTTGCCGGGTGGTGTAATGAATAAATTTTCCATCCTTTCCAGCCGAGGCGGAGAATCGATTTAATCCTCCACCATATGTACCAATCCAGACGTTACCTTTGCTATCCTCAAAAATTGACCAGACAACATCGTTAGATAATCCCTCTTTGGTTGTATAGACAGTAAACTTACCATCTTTCAATCGGTCCAGCCCACCACCATACGTGCCAATCCAAAGACTTCCTTCCTGGTCTTCATAGATTGATAATACAACATCGTTAGATAACCCATCTGTCGTTGTAAATGAAGAAAATTTTCCATCGGTCAAACGGTTTAGCCCGCCACCTTCTGTACCGATCCAGAGATTGCCTTCTCTATCTTCAACGATTGAATAAACAATATCGCTGGATAATCCATTTTTTGTATCATAAACAGTAAATTTTCCAATCCCATTTTGGAATGATAATTTATTTAGCCCCCCACCTCTTGTGCCAATCCAAAGGTTACCTTCCCGGTCTTCAGAAATAACTAAAACCCTGTTGTTGGACAATCCCTGTTTTGTGGTATAAACAGTAAATTTCCCTTCTTTGAATTTATTTAATCCTTCCCTCGTACCAATCCAGAGGTTTCCCCCCCGGTCCTCACTTGTCCACAAAACAAAATCATTGGACAAGCCCTCTTTAGTTGTATAAACGATAAATTTTCCGTCTTTAAAACTGTTCAGCCCTCCCCCTTCTGTTCCAATCCACAGACTTCCCTGCCGATCCTCATAAATTGATATGACAAAATTGTTGGATAGTCCCTCTTTTGTTGTATGGACGGAAAATTTCCCATTTTTCAAACAGTTTAGCCCCCCACCAGCGGTACCAAACCAGAGATTTCCTTTTCGATCTTCAAAAAGCGTCAAAATATTATTATGGAGAATTTCTTTTGTGTTTCTTTTGTCAAACACGACGAAGCGCACACCATCGAAACGGACGAGTCCTTCTTGAGTGCCGAGCCAGATATAGCCGTCCCGGGTTTGAAGAATAGATTGAACTGCACTTTGGGGAAGCCCGTTCTCTGTACGCCATAGATCATGACTATATTGTGTAATAGCTTTTTTTGGGTCCAATGCAAAAGCCGAGATGGAATAGAAAAACCAGATTAAAAAGCACAAAAGATTCCATTTGCATATCTGAATTTGCAATCCTTTATGGAATTTTATGGCAACTTTTTCACTTATGTTTTCCTTCATGGTTCCTAAACACGGTTCAGAAGCCAGAAAAATCTAATACTTCCAAACGAAATAATACAATACTTCTTTTTAAACATCAAATAAAATTCCAAGTTTTTATAAAAAACGGACGATCCATGGTATCTCCCTGAAGATACACAGCAGGCTGGGCAATGGTGCAAGCAAGGAAGGATGTATTACACAGCCCATTATTTTCTGGTGGTCACCGCTTCCGGAATATTCATGGCCCTGTCCTCGGCGGCGGAGCATTCATATTTTGAGCAAACCACTGAATTTTCGGCCACTCCTTATCTGGATTTTAAAAACGCACCCGCTTTTGATAAAAAATCTTTCTTGCAATGGTTTACCTAAAAAAATCACTGCCGATTATTGACATTTCAAAAATTATCCGCAAAATGGAAACATGGGAAAATTGATTTTCCTATAAGTTTACCTAACCATCAGGAGACCATCATGACCCAGATTTCTGACATCTTCGTCCGCGAGGTTCTCACCATCGACCGCAAGGCCACTGTTTTCGAGTGCATTAAGAAGATGGTGGAAAGGAACGTTGGTGCGATCGTGGTCACCGGCGGCCCATCGATATGCGGAATCTTCACCGAAAGGGATTACCTGCGGCGCATCGCCCTGAAAGATCGGACCTCCAAGACGACACGGGTCGAGGAGGTCATGACCTCGCGCTTGGTGTGCGCCGATCCAAGCCAGTCGGCCGAGGAGTGCATGACCATCATGACCCAGCAGCGCATCCGTCACCTCCCGGTCATGGAGGGCCAGCAGCTGGTCGGCATCCTCTCCATCGGAGACTTGGTCAAGCGGATCTCCTCGGATCGCGAGGCTCAGGTGCGATACTTGAGCGATTTCGTTTCGGGGAAGTATCCCGTCTGACTGCTTGAATCTGTTGCCGAATTGCCTAAGTGAACGAAGCAAGAGTCGGACTGAGCCTTGGATTGAGAAGCATCTTGAGCGGAAATTGTCCTGAAACAATCCGCTAGGTTGCCCGTCGCGGACGTCATCCATCCTGTTCAGGGCTTTGGCGGGCAGGTTTTGGCTTGGGTCTTTAGTGGAGAATGGTCTTTTCTTTTTCCAGGATCAGGTCATAAGCTTCAGCGGCGTCACCGGCGTTCTTCAAGCTGGAAACGATATCGCCGCTGTTGGTGAGACGGGCGATATGGGCCAGGGTTTTCAAATGCAGGCCGATGTCGCGGTCATCGCTCATGATCAGAAAGATCACGTGCACGTTCAGACCATCCGGGGTCTTGAAATCCATGCCTTTGCGAATCACGGCCATGGCCAGGAAAAAGTCGGAAAATTCATCGGAAAAAATATGCGGCGTGGCCACACCCTTGCCGATGCCGGTCGACTGCACGCTTTCACGCTTGATGAAAAGACGTTTTACTTTTCTGGGATCGCTGATGATGCCTTTTTCCTTTAAAAATTGGGAGCACTCACCATAGAAGTGGCTGGTGTCTTTGCTGCTGTCGCTGATATAAATATTTTCCTTTTTCAGGTAGTTGGCCAGTTTCATCATAAGCTCCTTCTGCTGTCGTCGCCGGTGGCAAACAGCCGGTCCGGTCCGGCACAGATCAAGAATAAATTTTGCTGATCATCTTTTTTCAGGCGCAGCCGGGTGCCCCAGGGATCGATCAGCAGATCGGTTCTGGGCAGGTAGCGCGGCACCAGGTTTTCCAGGTCTTCGGGATCGCTGCCGTTCTCGGTGGTATAGGCATCAAGGGCTGCCGCCACCTGCTGCATGATTGGCTCCAGTGTAGCCCCCTTGGCCTTGTCCAAACTAGTGATGGCCTGGGGAACGGGATTAGCCTTAGGGCCTTTGCCCAGATAAAGGACCATTACGACCAGCAGGGCGATTAAAATGATCAGCAAGCCGAATTTCATTCACCCATTCTATTAAAGTGAAAAAAAAAAAACAAGCGACACAAAAAAAGTGGTAACGGATCGCAACCGAGGGGCGACCCGCTAGTCTCAAATCAGGTTGTCCGCCGCCTTGAATTCCCCCCGCTGCGGGTCGATTTCCTGCGCCAGGTAGCCCTTCTCTCCGGCCAGGGCCCGGCGACAAAGAAGGGCGATCTTGCCCCCGGCCTGGCGGTTGACGATCAGCCGCATCCTGGTGGATGGGAATGTACTCAGCATTTCATAGTCGTTGCGGCTATCGCCGGCGACCAACACGGGCTCATTTTCGAGAAGAGCGCGAATATTTGCAACTTTGCCTGCGCCGAGGTTCGGGCGCAGGCCTGTCTCCAGGACACGGCCGAAACGGTCTCCGGCAAGTGCCAGACCCATGCCGATCACGCGCCGGCAGGGGAAGCCGGTCATGGCGATCATCTTTTCCACCAATCGCCGGTTGCTGGCCGTGGAGATTACGACGGCACCGCCGTGGTCTTGCCATGCGACCGCCAGGTTCTTCATCTCCGGGTAGAGGCGGATGCCGCCGGTCCATTCGTAGTGCCAGCGCCGCAGCGGGTCGTTGACCGCGTGGCGGCTGAGCGGACTGATCAATTCCTCTTCGATAACAGCTTTGGCCAGGCGGTCGAACTCTGCCAGCGACAGCCCCTGCAGGAGCAGGTTCACCCAAGGGTAGGCGAATTCACAGCCGATGCCCGGGGTCTCCTCCAGCGCCCGGTTCAGGGCCAGCAGCCCCGAGGTGAAAACGCGGTAGCTCTCATCGACGCCCTCCCTGCCCTTGGCGGGCGCTTCCTGTAGCAGTTGCTCATAGGCGGCGAAAACCGCGTTTTTCATTTTTTTAAGGGGATAGGGCATGCCCTTGATCAAGACGTGATCGATGTCGTTGATCGTGTCGGGAATGGTGGCGGCCATGGCCCTGGCGTCGATAGCGAAGGCCAGTTCGAAGGTCAGGCGCCGCAGCAGGGCTTCGCCGATATCGCCGAAGATGCAGGTGTTGTCCCAGTCGAAGACGGCCAGTTCCCCGGGCCGTACCCCGGCCAGGAATTCATTCAAAGCATCGAAGTTTCTCTGGTTCCAATTCAGGCGCTGCAAGATCATGGCCAAAACATAGCCGATCCAAAGCGCAAATGCAAACTAAGATCGGCATCAAAATGACGATCAATTTTTTTCCGGCACCAAGATGAATGAAAAAAGGGGGCGGACCGGGCCGCCCCCTTTATCAAGGGAGGGAGGAGTATGAGAGG